>TARA_R110000782_G_scaffold19101_9_pt1 | contig 26601 bp, 27 predicted proteins | sample TARA_R110000782 | Tara Oceans TARA_R110000782 (sample SAMEA4397859) | marine metagenome | biome: Polar Biome; feature: [SRF] surface water layer (ENVO:00010504); material: water (ENVO:00002006), including particulate matter (ENVO:01000060) such as... | depth 5 m | reverse complement strand
CCCCGCGACCCGCCCGGAGACGGGCGGGGGCGCGTTTGACCCACCGAACCCGGCGCGCGTGTTCGCCGCGGACCTCGGACACCAGGAGAAAGGAAAGAGTTCCATGCGTACCCGCCTCGCCTGCATCGCCTCGCTGCTCGCCGCCTCCGGCGCGCTGGCAGACACCACGACCACCTTCGACAACGGACTGGAGGGCTGGTCGATCTCCGGTCGCACCGACATCGCCGCCAACGGCGGCAACCCCGGCGCCAATCTGAACGGCCAGCTCTTTGACGTCTTCGGCGCCGACGTGCGTAACGAGACCAACGCCGCGTTCCTCGGCGACCTGACCCGCTACGGCGCGTTCGAGCTGAGCATCGACGTCAAGATCAACTCGATCAACATGCTCGGGAACGAGGTCCCCCGCGACTTTGTCGTCGAACTGCGCGACGACACCAACAACAACGGCTACCCCTACACCAGCGTCTTCTACCACCTCGGCGTCCTCTCGGGCACCGACGCGAACGCCGGAGAGTGGGTCACCTACAGCGTGATCATCGACGACCCCTTCGCCATCGATCTGCCCGCCGGCTGGGGCGGCTACGGCGACGAGGACCCCAACACCTTCGAGCCCATTCTGCCCGCCGACCGCACCTTCACCAGCGTGCTCCAGAGCGTCGACTCCCTGCACTTCACCACCTTCGTGCCCGGCTTCTTCTTCGGCTTCACCAACTTCGACATGCAGGTCGACAACATCAGCATCCGCGCCGTGCCCGCGCCGTCCGCGGCCGCCCTGCTCGCCCTGGGCGGGCTCGTCGGCACCCGCCGCCGTCGCTGAATCACGACACCGCACAGGTTTCTGCTCCGCTCCGGCTTGTCGCCGGGCGAACCCAGCAAGGCGGGTGTCCGCGGGCTCAAACCCCCGGACGCCCGCCTTGTGCCGCGCGGACGCACCGCCCGGGAGGCACGGGCGGCCACCCACCAAGCCGCCCGCGCCCGATCTGCGCCCATTCGCACCGTCACGGGCGAGAACCCCGGGCTCGCACGCCCTCTATCCGTTCACGTCCACCAGCGCGCCGATCAGCAGCCCGACCCCCTCGGCCGCGGCCCGGCGACCGATTACGGCAGTGCGGATCGCCGCCGCCTCCATCAGCCCGGCCCTGGCCCGCTCCGATGTTTCCCGCGCGTAGTCCGTGTCGCGGATCGCCGACCGGGCCCGCAGCGTGTTGATCCGCTCGGTCTCGGCCGCCCGCAGTTCACGCTCCGCACCGCGTTGGGCCGCCCCGATCTCGGCCCGTGCGACGGCGTTGCCCCCGTCCGACGCGAGCTCGCCGTCGAGCACGTCGGCCGCCAGCGACGCCCGGCGCGAGGCCGTGATGGAGGCATCGAGTTCCACGGCGCGAGCGCCCAACGTCTCCGACGCGATCAGGCCGGCGGGGTCGTCGGCCGCCCGGTTGATGCGGAGCCCGGTCGCGAGCCGGACATCGGCCCGTGCCACGCCGGCCCGCGCCGTCGCGATGGCGCTCGCCGAAGCCCCCATCCCGGTTGTGCCGATGCCGATCATGCCAAAGGACATGCGATACGCCCGGGGCCGCTCGCCATGCGAAGCGTCCGCGCACCCGCCCGACGCCCCTTCGGCCCGCGGCACAGCCCGGCCGCCCCGCCCGGTTTGACATCGGTCGTCGCTCACCCGGCGTTATCGGGCGCGTGGGGGCGTCAGAAGGGGAACATCAGCGGCGTGAGGATCACGCCGCAGGTGCCGGCGGTCAGGTTCATCGGCACGCCGATGCGCAGGAAGTCGCGGAAGTTGTACCCGCCCGGCCCGTACACCATCAGGTTGGTCTGGTAGCCGATGGGGGTAGCGAAGCTGGCCGAGCCGGCCATCATGATGCCGATCACGAAGGGCATGAAGTCCACGCCCAGCGTCTGGGCCGCGGCCTGGCCGATCGGGAACATCAGCGCCACCGCCGCGTTGTTCGAGATGATCTCGGTCATGAACGAGGTCACGGCGTAGATCGCCAGCAGCACGATCCACGGGTTGTTCCCGACCACGCTGAGCACGGTGTCTGCGATCAGCAGGGCCGATCCGGACTTGTCCATCGCCTTGCCGATGCCCAGCGCCGCCCCGATCACGATCAGCACCGACCAGTCCACGCTGCGCCGCGCCTCCGTCAGCGTGCAGCAGCGCGACAGGATCATCACGCCCGAGGCGATCAGACCGGCCAGCAGCATGGGGAAGACCTCGAACGTGGCCAGGCCGACCATGCCGATCAGGATCGCCACCGCCAGCGGGGCGCGGCTGTGGCGCTTGGGCGTGGAGTTCTCCAGCGAACTGACCAGCAGGAAGTCCCGCGCGTTGCCCGCCCGCTCTGCGAACCCCGAGTCGGCCTCGACCAGGAGCAGGTCGCCGCCCTGCAGCTCGATGTCGCCGATCTTCCCGCGGATCCGCTCGCCGTTGCGGGCCACCGCGATGACCGCCCCGTTGTACCGGTTGCGGAACTTCGACGCGCGGATGGTCCTGCCCGTCAGCGAGCACGAGGGCGCCACGACCACCTCGTACAGGCGTCTGCGGTAGCGCGGCGAGTCGAGCTTGAACACCTGGTTGGTCGCCACCGACAGGCCCCGGGTGTTGACCAGGTCGCGGATCGAATCGACCACCCCGGCGAACAGCAGCCGGTCGCCCTCCCGCAGCGTCTGCTGCGGTCCGACGGGCGCGATCACCTCGTCGGCGCGGTCGATCTCGATGAGGAAGCATCCCGGCAGGCTGCGCAGCCCGGCCTCGTCGACGGTCTTGCCCGTCATCGGGCTGCCCTCGGGCACGACCAGCTCGAGCGTGTACTCCTTGGGGTCCGACAGCGCCCGCGACGCCGAGCTGCGCCTGGGCAGCAGCTTCGGGCCGATCAGCACCAGGAACAGCCCGCACACCAGCGCGGTCGGCAGGCCGACCTTGGTGATGCCGAACATCGTCAGCGGCGCCAGGTCCGTCTGCGAGAGCACCAGGCCGGCCACCACCAGGTTCGTGCTGGTGCCGATCAGCGAGCAGGTGCCGCCCAGGATGGCCGAGTAACTCAGCGGCAGCAGCAGGCGCGACGGGCTGATCCGCAGTTTCTTGGCCCAGTCCTGCACCGCGGGGATCATCATCGCCACCACGGGCGTGTTGTTCAGGAACGCGCTCATCCCCCACACGGGCAGCATCACGCGCACCATCGCCCCGCGTTCGGACTTGGGGCGCCCGAGCAGGCGCGAGGCGATCCAGTCGATGGCCCCCGTCTCCTTCAACCCAGCGACCACCACGAACAGCACGCCCACCGTCAGCATGCCCGTGTTGCTGAACCCCGAGAACCCCTCGTCGATGGTCAGAACACCCAGCCTCCACACGCCGTCCTTGGGGAACGGGATGGCCAGGAGCACCGTCAACGCCGCGACCATGATCGCGTCCGCGGCGATCCGCGTGGCCGCCAGCATGGCCAGCACGCCCGCCAACACACCAAGAACGATGAGGATCTCGATGGTCATGAGCGGTCCGGGCGGGCGGCCTCCGTCACGCCGCGGCGCACCGGCGGCTGGGAGCCCGCATGGTATCCGACGGCCTCAACCACGGTCGGACGGGCCCGGGCCGGGCGCGATCAGGTCCAGCACCCGCTCGGCGTTCTCCCGCTCGATCAGGATCGCCTTGATCGTCGCCTGCTCGAGGATCTGGGCACGCACCAGGTCGGCCGACTCCTTGGCGTAGTCGGCGTCCTCGATGCGGCTGAGCACGTCGGCGTTGCCGGCGAACTCCTCCCGCAGCGTGTTCATCTCGCTCTCGATCGATCGCAGGCGGCCGCCGATGGCCGCACGCCTGCCCGAGATCTGGTCCACCGCCGACTCGACGAGCTTCTGCGCCTTCTCCGGGTCTTCCCGGAGCAGGGAAGCCAGATCGTCCAGCGAGACGTAGCCGCCGTCAACGATGACCCGGCCGAGCTGATCCACGGTGTTGCCCGCGAGCACCTGCTCGCCGTTGAACATGGTCGTCTGGACGGTCTGGTTGATGCCGGCGAGGATGCCGCCGATCTCGACGTCGATCGCCGCACGCTCGGACTCGGACAGCCCGGCGGTGTTGGCGGCACGCACGACGAGGCCCTGCAGCTCCAGCATGCCGTCCTGCAGCACGCTCAGCCCGCCCTCGGTCGCCCCCAGACGCGCGGTCTCCCGCTCGAACGAGCCGATCAGCCGCTCGATCTGGCCCTGACGCACCTTGAAGGTGTCGGCGGCCACCATCCCCGCGGGGTCGTCGCTGGCCCGGTTGATCTGCTTGCCGGTGCTCAGCCGCTCCATCGCGGTCTGCTGGGCCTGCCGGTGCGTGCCCAGGGCCCGCAGCGAGCCGAACCAGCCCGAGATGCCGGAAGAACCGACCATACCCAGATGATCGGCCCAAGCGGCGGGGGCACTTCAGCGGTATTTGCCCCACCGGATCACCCTACCATCGACCATGACGCGGACCGACTGGGACATCGCGGAAGGCCTGGACCCCGACGGCCCATCGGCCGCGGACCTGGACCGCTTCGGCGACGAGATGATCACCTGCCCGTCCTGCGGCAAAAAGATCTACGACCAGGCCGAGATCTGCCCAAAGTGCGGCCACGTCATGGAAGCCCCCGAAAAGAGGCTCCCCCTCGCGGTGATCCTGGTCGTGGTGGTGCTGATCGCGTTGCTGCTCTTCTGGATGCTGTAGGGATCTTCAAATGATCCCCGGATAACCACCACGGAACAGGCCACCACCCCGCGCCGGGTCCGTGCTGCGGCGGCCGCACCGACGGTGTCCGCACAAGGCGCGAGTCACCACCCTGTTCAGGCCGTGTTTGTGTATGCTCCCGCCGATGGACGACCCGCGCCTGACCAAAGAGCGGATCTCGAACGCCCGGGTGATCGCCAAGGGCCACCGCATCCGCGATGTCGAGCGGCTGGTACGGGTGTACGGCGGCCGGGCCGGAAGCTGGCGAAAGCTTTCGACCTCGCCGTTTCTGGCCTCTCCCGGTCGCTGGACGGAACTTCATTGGTACGAGCACCACCGGATCGGACGCTTTGAGATCAAGGAAGTTGCTGTTAGAATCTGACGATGCGAGTCCGCTGCCAGTCCAACCAGTGCCCCGACGGTCGCTCGGCCGCCCTCACGATCGGCGAGACCTACGAGGTGCTCGGCATCGAGGGGGGCGATTTTCGCGTGTTCGATGATGCCGGATCGCCCGTGTTGTACGAACCCCCGCTCTTCGAGATCATCGACGAAGGGCGTCCGTCGGACTGGACGAGCGAGACCATCGACGGCGAGGAATACGCCGGCCCGCCCGAGTTCAATCACGCCGGGTTCTGGGAAGACTTCCACGAGCATGAGCCCGAGGCAAGGGCAGTGTTCGCCCGGTATCTGAACCGGCACCTGCGCACAACCGATGCGGCGTAACGGGGCATCGGCCTTCGGTGTATAGCGATTGGTCGGACCCGCTGCTCAAACTGGGGCGTATGACGGTTGTGCGAATGAACCGTCGGGCCAAGTCGACCGGATCACTCATCTGGCTGCTGGCGAGCCTTGCCACGGTTGGCTGGATGCTGCCGCAGTTCGGCGGGAGCAACCGGCCGACAAGGTCGGTCGCGTTCGTCGCCACAAGCACGGACGGACGCTGGACCCTGGCGCGTAGGGACTCGGTCGTGGATGAGTGGTCGGACCCCTCGGCCGCGTTGGTGGAAGCCCGTGCGTGGGACGCCCAATCAAGACCGATCCCGTACCTGCTCCCGCTTTGGTCGGAGATTCGCTGCGACATCTGGATCAATCTGATCGGGACGGACCCGATCACGCCGGCCGACGAAACGCAGATCCGTTCGATGATCAGTGCCGCTTTGGCCATGGATCAGAGTTGGGCCGGTCTGCCTACCACGCACGGACAGGTGATCCGGCTGTTTCCTTGGGCGGAGTTTGTTTTCGCGGCGATGGTGTGGGGCTTCTGGATTGTTTCCTGGTGGGTGACGGTGTTCTTGGTGCAGTCGGTGATTGAACCTGCGGCCGGCACCGATTCAGAACAGCAACAATCCCTTTGTGCCCGGTGTAGATATCCGCTGGAAGGCTTGCGAGGCGATGCATGCCCCGAGTGCGGCAGTCCCATTCCCCGGCCCCCTCCGCCTAGCATAAACCACGGCCCGGCCACTGTTGGACGGGCGACCTCGGCCTGTTCCGTCGGCGTGACAACGCCGCCCGGAGGATTGACCCATGATCCCCAAGCCCCCGCCCCGTGAGGGCGCGCTCGGATTCCTTTACCTGCCGCCCTTCCGCGTGCAGGGCTTCTCCGTCGCCGGCGAGGCGACCACCATCACCATCCCCGAGATGGACGTCACCTTCGACATGGGCTTCTGCCCACGCATGTCGCTGGCGTCCAAGTTCTGTGCGCTCACCCACGGGCACATGGACCACACCGGCGGTCTGGCGTATTGGTGCTCGCAGCGCAACTTCCAGGGCATGGGCCCGGGCACGATCGTCTGCGACGCCCGCGTCGAGAAGGACGTCCGCACCATGATGGACGGTTTCTCGGCGCTCGAACGCCAGAAGACGCCCTACGAAGTCATCGCCATGAACGACGGCGACGAGATCGAGATCAAGAACAACATCGCCCTGCGCTGCTTCCACGTCGAGCACACCTGCCCGGCGGTCGGCTACGCGATCGTCGAGAAGCGCACCAAGCTCAAGGACGAGTTCGTCGGCATGCCGCAGGAAAAGCTCCGCGAACTGAAGGAGCGGGGCACGGAAATCGTCCGCCACCTGGAGGTCCCCCAGATCGCCTTCACCGGCGACACCCTGCCCGGGCCCCACCTGCTGCGGGACGAGTTCCGCAAGGCGAAGATCATCATCACGGAATGCACCTTCTTCGAGCACGACCACGCCGGACGCGCCAAGCTGGGCATGCACATGCACGTCAACGACATCGTCGAATGGCTGCGGGTAGCCGAGTGCGAGCACATGGTCCTCGTGCACCTCTCGCGCCGCACCAACATGGGCCTGGCGATCCGCCAGCTCGCCGAGGCGGCCGGAGAGGAACTCGCGTCGAAGGTGCATTTCCTCATGGACCACCGGGCGAACAAAGCCCGCTATGCGCAGCAAGAGCATGAGGCGCAGGCGCTTGCGCCTTGACGCCGGACGCGGCGCGGCCGCGTTGTGGAAAACTATTGACACGTACGCTCGTGTCACGGTACGCTTGACCGTTCAACACTGCGAACGCCCCGGACGCATCGAAGGCGTGCGAAACCGGGGCCGCCGGCGATTCTGAGGCACACGAAACCACCACGGACGCGCCGCGGCGCGTCCGACCCGACAAACGAGCATCACCCCGATGTCCGACCAAGATCGAGCGGTCTGGGAAGGTGTGCTGTCGCACCTGCAGACCGAACATACCGCCGTCTGCCGGCACTGGTTCGAGGATCTCGAGCCCGTCGGCGTGGCCGACGGCGCCTTCGGCGTGCGCGCCCACTCGCCGCACCACCGCGATTACCTCCGGCGCGTCTGCCTCGACGCCTTCAACGACTCGCTGCGCACCGTCACCGGCCAGCTGCTGCCCATCCGGTTCATCGGCCCCGGCGATGCCTGGGAGGCGCCCGCCCCCCGCTCGCCCCGCGCCGCGCGGTCCGCCGCCGACACGCCCGCCCGGGCCGAGCCGCCGCGCCAGCCCCGCCCCCTGGTCACCCACGCCGGCTCGGAGCGCGAGCGCCTCGGCGGCCCGGACGCCCTGCCCATCAACCCCGACTACTCGTTCGAGAACTTCGTCCCCGGGCCCAACAACCGCCTCGCCCACGCCGCGGCCCTGGCCGTCGCGGACAATCCCGGGCACGCGTACAACCCCCTGTTCATCCACGGCGGGGTCGGCCTGGGCAAGACGCACCTGCTCCAGGCGGTGTGCATCAAGATGCTCGAGGACCACCCCGACGCCCGCATCCACTACGTGTCCTGCGACGGGTTCATGACCCAGTTCATGTCCGCCGTGCAGTCGGGCAAGATGGTCGAGTTCCGCCACGCCTTCCGCGACGTGGACATGCTGGTGATCGACGACATCCACTTCCTGGCCAAGCGCGACCGCACCCAGGAGGAGTTCTTCCACACCTTCAACTCGCTCTACCAGGCCAACAAGCAGATCATCCTCTCCTCCGACGCCCCCCCCGACGAGATCCCCGACCTGGAAGAACGCCTGGTCTCCCGCTTCAGCTGGGGCCTTGTCTGCAAGGTCGACAAGCCGGGGTACGAGACCCGGGTGGAGATCCTCAAGCGCAAGGCCGCCATGTTCGGCGTGGACATCAGCGACGCCGTCGCCGGGGAGATCGCCCAGCACATCGAGTCGAACATCCGCGAGCTGGAAGGCGCGATCCGCCACCTGCAGCTGGCCGCCTCGGTCGCCCGCAAGCCGGTCGACCTGGCGATGGCCCGCGAGTCGCTGGGCAGCCTGCTGCCCAAGGGTCCCGAGGCCGCCCCGAGCATCGAGCAGATCATCAACGAGGTGGTCACCTACTTCCAGATCAAGCGGACCGACGTGCTCGGCAAGCGCAAGCTCCGCTCGGTGGCCCTGCCGCGCCAGATCGGCATGTACATCGCCCGCGAGAGCACCGGGCACTCCCTCGAGGAGATCGGGGCCCACTTCGGGGGTCGCGACCACACCACGGTCATGCACGCCGTCAAGAAGATCTCCGCCTGCCGCAGCACCACCCCCGAGGTCGACCGGGCCTTGGCGACGATCGGCGACCGCCTGCGCAGCCGCTGATCTGCGCACCGCCGCCGGGTCCGAAAACCCCCAAGTTCTTGTTTCAGAAGCTCTCCCGTTCGTCCGGGTGCTTTGTTGTACCCCGTGGCCGCGCCCGCAACCGACACAGGCCGGTGGATGGACTGTGGATAAGCGCTCGGCGGCGCGCGGTTCGTGTTGGCGCCCGAACCGGTGGGGACCCTGTCTTTATTGACACCTGAACAGTTACCCGGGCGCCCCCGACACCCACCGACAGACAGGCGACAGGGTATGAAGGCCTTTTCATGCACCGCAAACCCTGTGCTCGCAGGTGCTTTTGATCAGATCCGGCCCGCTTGTCCCCGTTCCGACAGCGTTGTTCTCATCGTCATCAGAGATCTCTCTTATTGAGGATGTGTAAAGAGAAACAACCGGACCCGGGCACCCCAAGGGGATGCGGTGGGCGGGTCCGCGACACGGGAGGGATTGTGGACAATCAGTGTTGACAGCGCGGGCACCAGCAGGTGGAGCGCTGCGCCAGCACCGCCCCTGCGATGGGCCCGCCGCAGCGGGAGCAGGCCTTGCCCGCTCGGGCGTACACCTTGTGCCCGGAAGCCGCCCCGCCGGCCGACCCGTCCGGGCGGCGGTAGTCCCGCAGCGTGGAGCCGCCGTCGCGCACCGCCCGCGCCAGCACCCGGCGGATCGCCCCGGCGAGCCGGTCCCATTCGGGCGCGTCGAGTGCGTCGCACGGGCGGCTCGGGGCGATGCCCGCCTCGAACAGCGATTCGTCCGCGTAGATGTTCCCCACGCCCGCCACCGCCCGCTGGTCGAGCAGGGCCGCCTTCACCGCCCGCCTGGAGCGGCCCAGAGCCTCCACCAGGGACTCCGCACGCACACGGAGCCCGTCCGGACCGAGACAGCGCCAGCGGGCATCCAGAGCCGCCCTGCCGGGCAGCGTCCAGACGCCGCCGAACCGGCGCGGGTCGCGGAACGCGACCTTGGCGCCGTCCCCGAGCGTCCAGACCACATGGGTGTGTTCGCCCCGCCCGGCCTCCGGTCCGAGCAGCACCTGCCCCGACATGCCCAGGTGGATCAGCACCACCCGCCCTGTGTCCCCGATCAGGGCGAGCTGCTTGCCCCGGCGCTCGATCGACGCGACACGTGCCCCTGCGAGCAGCGCGCCGGGGTCCAGCCGCCCGCGCCGGCGTCCGGCGTCGTCGCGGACCACGTCCCGGCGGGCCACACGCACCGACGCGACGGGCACGCCGATCAGCGGACGCAGCCCGCGGCGGACGGATTCGACTTCTGGCAGTTCGGGCATGGGCGGCGTGGGGGCGGGGGCGAGGGGGGGATCAGTCGCGTCGTTCGCGCAGGGATCGGAAGAACCCGGTCAGCAGGGCGGCGCAGGCGTCGCGGCGCACGCCGGGGATGACCAGGCAGCGGTGGTTGAGCCGCCCGTCTTCGAGCAGCGTGAAGAGCGAGCGGACCGCGCCGGCCTTGGGATCGTCGGCGCCGTAGAGCACCCGCCCGAGGCGGGCGTTGACGATGGCCCCCGCGCACATCGGGCACGGCTCGAGCGTGACGGCCAGGGAGCAGTGGTTGAGGCGCCAGTCGCCGATCGCCGCAGCCGCCGCTCGGATGGCGATCAGCTCGGCGTGCCCGCACGGGTCCTTGGCCCGTTCGCGGGTGTTGGCGCCCTCGGCGAGCACCCGCCCGGTCGCGGTCTCGTAGACCACCGCGCCGATGGGCACCTCCCCGGTTTCGCCGGCGGCTTGAGCCAGGGCGATGGCGCGGTCCATCATGGCGTGGTCCGCGTCGCTGACGGTTTCGGTGATGGCGTCGCCCGGCCCGGGCATCACGGGTCCCCCGCGTCGCTCGGCTCCTTGAGCTTGCCGATCACACGCTCGGCGGGCAGCACCCGCAGCGTGAACAGGCCCAGCTCGTACAGCAGGTACAGCGGCCCGGCCATGAGCATCATCGACACCGGGTCGGCCGGTGTGAGGATGGCGCCGAGCACCACGCACGTGGCCAGCGCCTGCTTGCGGTACTTGCCCATCGTCTTCGGGTCGATGATGCCCACCCAGCCGAGCATCACCACGACCACGGGCGTCTGGAACGCCAGGCCGAAACCGAGCGCCAGGTTCAGCAGCGTCTTGATGTACTCGGAGATGCGGTACTGCTGGACGATGCCCTGCCCGTCGACGATCTCGACCGACTTGATCTTCACCGCGCCCTTCTCGTCCGGCACCGCGATCCGAAGCTGCCACAGGTCGGTGTTGACCCAGACGGACCCCGGCTCGGGCGCCGGCGGGTCCAGCGCGAGCACGGGGAAGGTGGGCAGCACCACCCCCGGCGGCAGCGGCCCGACGCCCGGGTCCGGCGCGTCGATGCGGGCGCTGAAACCGATGAAGAACGAGAGCACCACCGGCAGGATCGCCAGGTACATGAAGACCACGCTGGCCAGCACCAGGATCCCGGAGAACGGGATCAGGATGTGCACGAACCGGCGTTCGTGCTCGTACAGGCCCGGGGCGATGAACTTCCAGAGTTGGTAGAGGATCCACGGCGAGCCGAGCAGCACGGTGACCACGAAGGCGATGTGGACCACCGAGCCGAAGGTCTCGAACGGCCCCGTGGCCAGCAGGGCGCTGGTCTGCCCGCCGGCGATCAGCGCCCGCCGGGCCGGCGCGATCAGCACCCCGAGGATCGGACGCCCGAACGCGAAGGCGATGCAGAAGATCGGGACCACCCCGAACAACGCCAGGAGCACCCGCTTCCGCAAGTCCTCGAGGTGATCCCCGAAGGACATGATGCCCGGTTCGGGCGGGGCGGCACGCCCGGGGATCTGGCTGGCAGGCTCGGATTCGGGCATGGTTCTCGGGCCGACGGCAAAAAAACACCGGCCGATCCGCGACGGGCGGCGGGCCGGGGCGCATCGTAGGGAAGGGGTCCATCGCCGCGTGCACCGGCCTGGCCCCGCACGGGGAAGGTTTGGACGACTGGAGCACCAACCCGGCGACGGTCCTCGCCGCCATCGACGGCGACCGGGACGCCCTCCGCGCCCTCTGGCACGAGCACCGGCGCTGGGTCGCCGCGATCCTGCTGGCCCACAAGCCGCGTGGGACGGACCTGGACGATCTGCTGCAGGCCGTGGCCGTCCAGTTCTGCCGCAAGGTCGGCGAGCTGCGGGAGCCCGAGGCCTTCCGCCCATGGCTGCGGATGGTCGCGATCAACACGGCCCGGGCCCAGGGCCGCTCGACCACGCGTAAGCGGCACGGCTTCCTCCGCCTCGTCGGACGCGCCCCCTCCCCGCCGGGGGACGCCGGCGGCCCCGAGGGCCTCGCCCGCCAGGCCGAGGCCCAGCGACTGATCGCCCTGGCCCGCGAACTGCCCGAGGGCTACCGCGAGCCCCTGCTGATGCGGTGCGTCAAAGGAATGAGCTACCGCCAGATCGGAGAAGCGATGGACCTGCCCGAGACCACGATCGAGACCCGCATCGCCCGGGGCCGGCGCATGCTGCGGGAACTGGCGGCCCAGACCGAGCCGGCCGCGTCCCCGCAGCCCGCCGCCGCGGGGACCGCGTGACGGAGACGTCCGCACGAGCAATCAACCGCCGGCACGGGCCGGACGGAGGTGAACGATGAGCACGAACAACGACCCAGGACCGAACGCCCCGCCCGCCGGCGCGATCCGCCCCGACCCGTCCACGCCGGACGGGCGGGACGTGCTGATCTCGCGCGTGATCGACGCCGAGGCGACGGCCGAGGACTGGCGCGCCTTCCGCGCGCTGGCGTCGGAGGACCCCGGCGTCTGGCGCGACCTCGCCGACGAGCAGCAGCGCCATGAGCGCCTCTGCGAGGGCTTCCGCGCCGCGGTGTGCGTGGCCGACGGGGTCTCGCTCCCGCTGTCCGGCTCCGACGCAACGCCCCTGCAGCGCCGCCTGGACGCCACCGCCCGCTGGGGCGGCTGGGCCGCCGCGGCGGCGCTGGTGCTGGTCTGGGCGACCGCCCTGCCCCGCGCCGGCGCGGAGAACCCCGGCCTGCTGCGTTCCTCGCTGCTGCCCCGGGGCCCTTCGCTGAGCGAGGCGACGCCCGACGAGGCGCTGGCCCGCTACCTGGCCGCCGGACAGAACGCCGGCGTGGTCGTCGGCGAGGTGCCGGACCGCGTGGTGGTCGAGACCAACGCCCGCGACGACGGCTCGGTCGAGGTGCTCTACGTCCGCCAGATCATCGAGCGCCGCGTGACCGACCAGATCTACCGCGAGATCCGCGACGACACGGGGCGTCTGGTGCCGGTGCCGGTCAAGGCCTCGGAGATCCGCCCGCCCCGGGCGTTCTGAGTTTTCCTCGCCGCCGCGACGGGCATGGTCGCCGGCGGCATCCAGTGTCCCGAATCCCCGGCCCGATCCGCTCGGGCCGCACCAAGGAGTGAGCCCCATGAACCGCACCATCTTCCGCAACGCGTGCCGCGCCCGAGCCCTGGGCCCCGCCGCCGCGATCGCCATGCTCACCGGCGTGGCCAACGCCCAGTTCGTCGTCGAGCGCACGTTCGACCCCCAGCCCGACGCGCCGCACGCCGGCCACGCCGACGAGCAGGTCATCGTGATGGTCGAGAACGACAAGAAGACCGAGTTGCGCCTCGAGAACGGCAAGGTCGTCCGCGCCGTGGTCGACGGCGAGACCTGGCCGGCCGACCGCGTCACGCACAAGGACGGCAAGGTCTTCCTGACCGGCCCGGACGGCAAGGTGGTGCGCACGATCGTGGTCCGCACGCCCGCCGCCGCCCCGGTCCCGCCGACCGCCCCCTCGGCGATGAAGCCCGGCGCCCCCGAGGCCCCGATGCGCTGGGTCGTCCGCACGGACAAGGCACCCAAACCGAAGGTCATGCTGGGCATCAACCTGAGCGATCCCGGCGAGGCCCTGAGGGCCCACCTGGGGCTCGGCGACGCGCCGGCGATCCTGATCGAGGGCGTGATCGACGGGCTGCCCGCGGCCGAGGCGGGGCTCAAGAAGCACGACATCGTCGTATCGATCAACGGCTCCGACGGCGCCTCCGGGCAGGCCCTGTCCGAGGTGCTCGCCAAGGCCGAGCCCGGCGAGACCATGACCCTCAAGGTCCGCCGTTCGGGCGAGTGGAAGACCGTCAAGGTGGAACTGGCCGAGTACGACGCCGCCCGTCTGGGCGTGCCGACGCCGCCCACGCCGCCGTCGCCGATGGGATTCACGGACCGCCCCGCCGGTGAGATGCGGTTCGCGAGCCCGGACGGGGATCTCGAGGTCATCATCGAGCGGCTCGCCGAATCGCCTGACGATCCGGCGCTGCTCGACGAGCTCCGCCGCGCCACCACCGAGCGCGCCCGCGGTCTTGCCCGCGAGATGCAGGGCCAGGCGGAGGAGCTCTCCCGCGGTCTCAACGCCGAGCGCATGGCCGAACTGGAGCGCATCCGCGACGAAGCCCAGCGTCGGTTCGAGGACGTGATGCGCGACACGCGCAACCAGTTCGTCGAACTGCGCGACGGTCGCCTGTTCGTCCGCTCGGCCGACGAGGCCGCCGACCGCCTCGACGCCCTGCGTCGGGAGGTGGAACGACGCGGCCCCGAGGTCCAGCAGCAGCTCGACGATCGGCTCAGGGCGATGGAAGAACGCCTCGAGTCCGTCGAGCGCCGCCTGACCGAGCGCATGGAGCGCCTGGCCGTCCTGCTCGAGCGCGTCGCCGAGCGGGCCGAAGCCGACCGCAAGGATTAAGCCGGGATTCCGCCCCGGCGCGAAAGCCCCGGACGCGAACCCCGAACAACCGGAACACCCCGACCACGACGCCGGCCCTGGAGTTGCTCCAACGCACAGGGCGGCCACCGGAGCCCGCGCGACGAGACCCCGCGCGGGCTCCTTTGTGCGCCCATCGGGCGGCGACCGAGGATCCCCGGCAAGAACCCCCCATTTGGATGGTCCCGGGGCGATCCACGCACGAATCGGCAACCATCCGCCGTGAATTGCGCATCTTCGGGAGCGCAAGGCCCGCCACACAGAACCGGGAAGGAAACCTGTCGGTATCATCCGGCGAATGCGCACGGAGGCCAGCATGACCGATTCCGGACACAATCCAGACGAAGCCCGCACCGGCGAAGAACTGATCGGGCTCGTGCGCGACGCCGGCGATTCGCTGCGCGGCGAGATCGCCAAGGTCATCGTGGGCCAGGAGGACGTGGTCGACCAGATCCTCATGGCGGTCTTCTGCGACGGGCACGCCCTGCTGGTCGGCGTGCCCGGCCTGGCCAAGACGCTGCTGGTGTCCACCATCGCCCGGGCGATGGACCTCAAGTTCAGCCGCGTGCAGTTCACCCCCGACCTGATGCCCAGCGACATCACCGGCACCGAGGTGATCGAGGAGGACAAGGCGACGGGACGGCGCGAGCTGCGCTTCGTGCCCGGGCCGGTCTTCGCCAACGTGGTGCTGGCCGACGAGATCAACCGCACGCCCCCCAAGACCCAGGCCGCCCTGCTCGAGTCGATGCAGGAGCGCCAGGTCACGGTCGGCGGCGTGCGCCACGCCCTGCCCGAGCCGTTCTTCGTGCTCGCCACGCAGAACCCCCTCGAGCAGGAGGGCACCTACCCCCTGCCCGAGGCCCAGCTCGACCGGTTCATGTTCCAGGTGCTCATCCGCTACCCGACCGAGGCCGAGGAGCTGGAGGTCATCAAGCGCAGCGCCCACAAGGACGAGGTGACCATCACGCCGGTCATCGACGCGGCCCGCATCGCCGAGGTCCGCCGCATCGTCCGCCACTGCCCCGTGCCCGAGCACGTGCTGCACTACGCCCTGCGACTGGTCCGCAGCACCCGCTCCGGCGAGAACGCCCCGGGCGTGGTCCGCGACTACCTGGCCTGGGGCGCGGGCCCCCGCGCGTCGGAGGCCCTGGTCCACGCGGCCAAGGCCCACGCCCTGATCCGCGGCTCGGGCGTGGTCACCGCCGACGACGTCCGCGCGGTCGCGCACCCCGTGCTGCGCCACCGGATCCTGACCAACTTCAATGCCGAGGCCGACCAGGTCACCCCAGACGCCATCGTCGAGACCCTCCTGTCGGAAATCCCGGTCACGGGCGAGAGCGCCGAGGCGCGCCGCCTGACCGATCGCGTGCTGCGCGAGCCGGCCTGATCTCCATCCGGAACGAGTGGCCCCGCCCGGAGCGGGGCGGAACGGAGCTTCTGTTGCTCAATCAGACCGCCGAATACGCCCTCCGTGCGATGAGCTGCCTGGCCTACGAGCCCGACCGGCTCATGCCCACCAACGAGCTGGCCGAGTTCACCAAGGTTCCGTCGAACTACCTGGCCAAGGTTCTCCAGTCGCTCGCCCAGGCCGACCTGATCGTCGGGCGTCGGGGCGTCGGCGGCGGGTATCGCCTCGGGCGTCCGGCCGACAAGATCAGCCTCCTGGACGTGATCAACGCCATCAGCCCCGTCGAGCGGATCACCGAGTGCCCGCTGGGCCTGACCAACCACTCCGGCAAACTCTGCCCGCTGCACCGGCGCCTGGACATGGCCGCCAAGCAGACCATGGACACCTTCGGGGGCATCACCCTGATGGACGTGATCTCTGAGCGCGACGCGTCGCGCCCCCTGTGCGACATCAAGCGCACCGCCAAGGTCGAGATGCGGATCTCGGCGCTCTGAGCCCGCCCCGCGGTGGATACGATCGTCGCGTGAGCGAACCGACCACCACCGACCAGCACGAGCCGCAGGACCTCCACCAGTTGGAACTCCAGCGCCGGGCCAAACGCGACGCGGCGGCCGCGCTCGGGCTGAGCCCCTACGGCCAGCGGGAGGACGGGCTGACGACCCTCGCGGACGCCCGCGCCGCCTACGACGAGGGCGCCGACGCCGACCACCAGGCCAACGCCAAGAACGAGGGTTTCGAGGACCGTCGCCCGGCCGTCCGCGTCGCCGGGCGGGTGGTGCTGCGCCGCCCCACGGGCAAGCTCATCTGGCTGAACCTGCGCGACCACACCGACGAGTCGTTCCAGGTCGCGGTCTCGAAGCGCGACTGCGACGAGATCGGTTTCAGCGCCGCCGAGCAGTCCGACCTGGGCGACCTGATCGTGGTCGAGGGCCCGCTGATGAAGACCCGCACCGGCGAGATCACCTGCTGGGCCTCGACGGTCCGCCCGGCGTCCAAGTGCCTGATGCCCCCGCCCGAGAAGCACGCCGGCCTGACCGACCCCGAGACCCGCGCCCGGCGCCGGTACATCGACATGTGGTCCAACCCCGAGACCACCCGCACGCTGCTGCTGCGCTCGCGCATCATCGCCGCGATCCGCCGGCTGCTCGACGCCCGCGGGTTCGTCGAGGTCGAAACCCCCATGCTCCAGCCCCAGGCCGGCGGCGCGGCGGCCCGGCCCTTCCTGACCCACCTCAACGCGCTGGACATCGACCTGTCCCTGCGCATCGCGCCCGAGCTGTACCTCAAGCGGCTCCTGGTCGGGGGCATGCCCAAGGTCTACGAGATCAACCGCAACTTCCGCAACGAGGGCGTCGACAAGCGACACAACCCCGAGTTCACCGCCATCGAGCTCTACGAGGCCTACGGCGACGTGCACTCGGTCATGGACGTCACCGAGGCCATCGTGCGCGAATCCGCCCGGGTGGCCGCGCAGGCGCGCGGGCTCGAGGGCCTGGCCATCCCCTTCGGCGACCTGGTGATCGACTACGCCCAGCCCTTCGAGCGGATCACCTACACCGAGCTGTTCGAGCGGACGCTCGGGTTCCCGATGGACGACGCCGACAAGGTCCGGGCCGAGGCCGTCAAGCACGGCCTGCAGACGAAGGCCAAGGGCAACGTCGCGCTCGACCCGCTGCTGATCGCCAACGAGCTGTTCGAGGAGGTCGCCGAGCCGACGCTCAACCCCGCCCGCCCGAGCTGGGTGATGCGCTACCCCGCGGCCCTGTCGCCGCTGACCAGGCCCTGCCCGGACGATCCCCGCTTCGCCGACCGCTCGGACCTGTTCGTCGCCGGCATGGAGGTCGGCCCGCACTACACCGAGCTGAACGATCCCGACGTGCAGGAAGCCAAGTTCCGCGAGCAGCTCGCCGGCATCGACGACGAGGAATCGACCTTCCGCACCTTCGACCAGGACTTCATCGACGCGCTCAAGGTCGGCATGCCCCCCGCGGGGGGCATGGGCCTGGGCATCGACCGGCTGGTCATGCTCATGGCCGGCAAGGAGACCATCCGCGAGGTCATCCCCTTCCCGTTCGTCCGCCCGCTCGACCGCGGCTGATCGCGGGCCGCCGCTCCAACGAAAAACGCCCGGGCCGGAGCCCGGGCGTTCTTGTGTCCGGTGCCGGCGCGGATCAGTCCTTGACGGGCTTGTTCTCGCCTTCCTTGGGCTTCTGGCCGGGGGGCGTGGGGTTCACGATGGCCTTGAACCCGAGCTTTCCGTCGGACTGGTCGCTCTTGCGGTCGTGCATAACGTCGATGCGGACGACGGTGGGTGAGACGTTCTCGTTGGGCCGGCCCTCGCGCATCGCGTTGAGCACGCGGATGGCCTCGTCGACGCCGAGCGTCCGCAGGGCCCGGTCGACTTCGGCGATCTGGGCGTCGCGCTCGTCGCCGTCGTCGGCCAGGTCGCCACCGACCGCTTCCAGCTCCGTCCCGGTGATGCCCAGGGCCTCGGCCTGCGAGGGGATCTTGACGCGCAGCTCGGCGAGCAGCCCGTAGTAGGCGATCTCCGCCTCCTGGATCGAGTCACGCAGGATGAACCGCATGAACTCCATCATCCCGTCCACGCCCTCCTGGGCCTGGATCTCCTCCGAGATGGCGGTCTTGTACTCGCGGACGATGTACTCGTTCATGCCGCCCTGCACGCGGGTGAGGATGCCGCGGTTGAGCAGCTCCTCGGAGAGCGTGGTCTTGCCCACGAGCGGCTTGATCATCTCGGCCACGCGGGACAGCTCGTTCAGGTCGTTCATGTCCAGCGTCTCGATCGCGCCGTCCTTGAGGTTCCAGAGCAGATCGAGGTTGTCGATCACCAGCATCTCGAACCGGGCGCGGCGTCCGAAGATCACCGGCATGATCGCGTCGACGGACTTGGGTCCCACGGTGGGATTGGCCCGCAGGGCCAGCACGTCGGGCAGGTCCTTGAGCCGCATGATCTTGCCGTCCTCACCCCGCTGCGCCAGCTTGGGGTAAGGGATGTTGGTCGGGAGCGTGTCCAGGCGCTTGGCCGCGCCGGCGTTGACCGCGGGGCGCGGCTGCGCGGCCGGGCGGGCCGCGGGCTCCGCCGGCTCGGTCGGCTGCGGCGTGTACTCGGGCTGCTTGGGCTCTTCCGCCGGCGGCGGCGGGACCACCTGCCCGCTCGCGACCGAACCGGCCAGGCCCACCACAAGCATCAGGCACGGAATCTTCAGGCTCTGCATGTCATCCTCCAAGGTTGAGCCCATCGGCCGGGCCAAGCGTCCGACCGAACGGAGTCGGCGTCTGTCAAATCCTAGTTCCCGCCTTCGGGAAGGCCCATCCTCCATCGGACAGTTGCGACGCCGGGTCCAACGCCGCCGCCCACCGGGGCGTCGGGCACACCCCCTCATATGCCCGAGCCGGGCGCACGGTTTCCAGAAATCCCACGACCGACCCAGATTCCTCCCGGCGGGCCCGAATTCACCTACGGTTGGCCATGACCGCCCCCACCAACGTCCGAGAAGACCTCGCCCGTGCCATCGCCGACGCCTCCCTGCTGCGGGGCACCTTCACCCTCCGGTCGGGCCGGACCAGCTCGTACTACCTGGACAAGTACCGCTTCTCGACCCGTCCCGAGGTGCTCGGGCCCCTGGCCGGCCTGTTCGCCGAGCGGATCGCGGCGATCGCCGCGGACTGCGGCGGGGTGGACCGGCTGGCCGGGGCCGAACTCGGGGGCATCCCCCTCGTCGCCGCCGCCTGCCTGAAAACCGGCCACCCCACCCTGTTCGTCCGCAACGCCAAGAAGGACTACGGCACCGCCAAGCAGCTCGAGGGCGTCGTCGAGCAGGGCGACAAGGTCGTCTTCCTCGAGGACGTGGCCACCACCGGGGGCCAGGCCCTCGAGGCGGTGGGGGTGCTCACGGACGCGGGCGCCGAGGTCGTCGCCATCGTCTGCACCATCGACCGCCTCGAGGGCGCCCGGGAGAACATCGAGAAGGCCGGCATCCGCTTCGAGGCCCTGTTCACCAAGCGCGACCTCGGCGTGGACGACTGAGCCGGCTCACGAGATCGCCCACGACGCGAACGCGTCCCACACGTCCGTCCGCGCCACCGCGACGATGCCCAGGCTCAGCAGCACCAGCAGCCCGTAGCCGAGCACCAGCGGGCGCTCGACGCGCCGGGCCAGGACGCACCGCAGCGTTACCAGCACGCCGCCGATCACCAGCGAGACGAAGAACGGCCCGAGCAGGCGCTCCCAGACCGTGCCCAGATACAACGCGTTGAGCGCGTCGATGCGGCTGACCGCGGCCGAGATCGCCGAGAGCGTCGCCAAGAACATCGCCGCCCGGTGCACGTCCGGACGCCGACGCTTCCACACGCCCACGCCGACGAACGACGCGAAGATCAGCACCGAGATGAACGGCACGGCCATGAACGGCTTCGGCGTCATGCCCCAGATGACCATGTCCGGCGGGCTGATGGCGGCCGAGCGGATCGACAGCATCACGCCGGAGACCAGCACGCCGACCGCGACGAGCGCGCCCACGCGCCCGACGGCCATGTGCAGCTTGCGCTTCTTGATCGCCACCAGCATCGGCTGGACGAGGTAGAGCAGGATCCAGGCCATCATCACCACGCCGTGCGTGATGACGAGCGCGCGGATGGGCTCGGGGATCGGGCGCCCCGGGTACGACTGGCCGCGGAAGTAGAAGAGGTTGAAGCCGACGAGCGTGAGCAGCAGCATGGCCACGCCGGTCGCGGGATAGAACCAGCGCGCGAGTTTGGCGGCCGATACTTTGACATCCGATTTCAAATCAGTTGGTGTCGTGATGGCACTCATGGGTTTTCGATGGGTCCTGTGTGAGGGTGAGCCGGCGGCAACGGCCAACCGGGGGGTCATTGTCCCCGGTCATCCTTCGGATTTCCAGTGACCGTGTGCACCAAACACCCCAACCGAAGCCCGAACCAGATTTGTGCGAAACGATCGCTTGACACTCTTGCATTGTCATGCAATAGTTGTGTCATGATGCAACCAACGCCATCCCGACCCCTCACCCCGGCCGACGCGGCCTGCTGCGTCGGGCCGATCGACCGCCTCCTCGACCCCGAGCTGTTCAAGGCCCTGTGCGACGCCACCCGGGCCGGGCTGGTCGCCTGCATCGCCAAGTGCGGGCGGGGCTGCTCAGTGTCCGAGGTCGCCGCGTGCTGCTCGGTCGACACCTCGGTCGTTTCCCGCCACCTGGCCACGCTGGAAAAGGCCGGCGTGCTGACCAGCGAGCGGGACGGGCGGGTGGTGCGGTACAGCGTCCGCTACACCGACCTGAGCGCCACGTTGCGGGCTTTGGCCGACGCCATCGACGCCTGCGCCCCGGCGGCCGCTTGCGAGGGAGGCCTGGATGGCTGCTGCTGAGCGGATCAAGGTCCTGTTCCTGTGCACCGGCAACTCCTGCCGCAGCCAGATGGCCGAGGGCTGGGCCAAGGCCCTCCGGGCCGACCGGATCGAGGCGCACTCCGCCGGAATCAGCCCCCACGGCATGAACCGGCTGGCCGTCGAGGCGATGCGCGAGGCCGGCGTGGACATCACCAGCCACCACAGCAAGCACCCCGACGAGCTTTCGCACGTCACCTTCGACTTCGTCGTCACCGTCTGCGACGCGGCCAACGAGTCCTGCCCGGTGTTCCCGGGCCGGGCGACGGTCGTCCACGCCGGCTTCGACGATCCGCCCCGCCTGGCGAAAGACGCCGCGAGCGACCAGGAAGCCATGCCGCATTACCGGCGTGTGCGTGACCAGATCAGAGCGTTCATCGAAACACTGCCCGACGCGTTGCAGGACGCGCGGCCGACACGAAAGGACCCCGCCATGTACGCAAGCGACCAGAAGACCACCCACAAGAACGACACCAACGCAAGCACCGGCGCCTGCTGCGCCCCGACCTGCTGCGGCGGGTCGTCCAAGTCCAGCGTCGCCCAGGCCGCGCTCGACCAGACCGATCAGGACCGCGTGCGGAGCAGCGTCCGGGCCGGCTACAGCACCATCGCCCGGGCCGGATCCTGGACCGCGGCCCAGAGCGAGAAGCCCGCATCCGGCTGCTGCACGCCATCTTCCGGCGAAGCCGGCGGCATGTGCTGCGGCCCGACCGCCTTCACGCCCGACCAGCTCGCCGCCGCCATCGGTTACAGCGACGACGATCTCGCCGCCACGCCCGAGTCGGCCAACATGGGCCTCTCCTGCGGCAATCCCACCGCGCTGGCCGCCCTCCGCCCGGGCGAAACCGTGCTGGACCTCGGCTCCGGCGGCGGCTTTGACTGCTTCATCGCCGGCAAGAAGGTCGGCGCCAGCGGGCGCGTCATCGGTGTCGACATGACGCCCGACATGATCACCAAGGCCCGTGCGAATACCCGGGCCTACGCCGATCAGACCAAGATGCAGAACGTCGAGTTCCGCCTCGGCGAGATCGAGCACCTGCCGGTGCCCGACGCGAGTGTGGATGTCGTCCTCTCCAACTGCGTGCTCAACCTCTCGCCCGACAAGGCGCAAGTCTGGAAGGAGATCGCCCGCGTCCTCAAGCCCGGCGGACGGGTCGCGGTGAGCGACCTGGCCCTGCTGCGTCCGCTGCCCGAGTCCGTCGCGTCCGACCTCGAGGCCCTCGTCGGCTGCGTCGCCGGCGCGGTGCTGGTCGAGGAGACCGAGCGCCAGATGCTCGACGCCGGTCTGGCCGCGATCACGCTTAAGCCCAAGCCCGGCTACATCGACTCGATGAGCACCTGGCAGGACCCGCTCTACCGCAAGATCGCCGACGCCCTGCCCGCGGGCACGAAGCCCAGCGACTTCGTCACCAGCCTGGACATCGCCGCCCTCAAGCCGTGACGGCGGGATCAACCACAGAGGGCACAGAGAACACAGAGCGGCACAGAGGGAGAGACAAGGCGTGGATCATCCGGAACCAAAACGCTCGTCCTCTGTGGCCTCTGTGCCCTCTGTGGTGAACGCTTCAAGCGAGAACGCCGAGCCCGCCTGCGTCACGCCCAGGCGCCTCGGCTTCCTCGACCGCTATCTCACCGTCTGGATCTTCGCGGCCATGGCCCTGGGTGTGGCGATCGGCAAGCTCGTCCCCGGCGCATCCGATGCACTTGACTCGATGTCGGTGGGCACCACCAACATCCCCATCGCCGTCGGCCTGATCCTGATGATGTACCCGCCCCTGGCCAAGGTGCGATACGAGAAGCTGCCCGAGGTCTTCAAAGACCGCAAAGTCCTCGCCCTGTCGCTGATACAGAACTGGGTCGTCGGCCCGGCGCTGATGTTCGTGCTCGCCGTGCTGTTCCTGCGCGACCACCCCGAGTACATGACCGGCCTGATCCTCGTCGGCCTGGCCCGGTGCATCGCCATGGTGCTGGTGTGGAACGACCTGGCCAGGGGCAGCAGCGATTACGCGGCCGGGCTCGTGGCGTTCAACTCGATCTTCCAGGTGCTCTTCTTCGGCGTCTACGCGTGGCTGTTCATCACCTTCCTGCCGCCGCTGCTCGGGGTGGAGGGTGCGGTGGTCGACGTGTCCATCGGCGAAGTGTTCACCAGCGTCATGATCTACCTGGGCATCCCCTTCTTCGCGGGCATGATCACGCGGTTCGTGCTCCGCCCGATCAAGGGCGACGCGTGGTATACCGGTGTGTTCCTGCCGCGGATCGCGCCGATCACGCTCGTCGCCCTGCTCCTGACGATCGTGGCGATGTTCAGCCTGCAGGGCGAGCGCATCGTCGGACTCCCGCTCGACATCCTGCGGATCGCCGTGCCGCTGGCGATCTATTTCGTCGTCATGTTCTTCGTCAGTTTCTTCATGGCCAAAGCGGTTGGAGCGGACTACGAGCGGGCGGCCACGCTGGCCTTCACCGCCTCGGGCAACAACTTCGAGCTGGCGATCGCCGTGGCCATCGCCGTCTTCGGGATCGGCTCGGGCGTGGCCTTCGCCACGGTCGTCGGCCCGCTGGTCGAGGTCCCGGTGCTCATCGCCCTGGTCGGTGTGTCGCTGCGCCTGGCCAAAGGGTTCGCGCCGCGGGCCTGAGTCACCCGTACGATCGCCCCATGGAATCCTCCCTACCCCCCGACCCCGCACCCCCCGAGCCGACCCCTCCCGCCGAGCTGCCCGGATCGGCCGACAACTCGCTGGGCGCGATCTTCGGACGCCTGGGCCCGGCCGCGGCGCTGGGCGTGGCCTGGGCCGTGCTCCCCGCCCTGGGCGGGTTCCTCGTGCTCTTCAACATGGAGCCGATCTCCACCTTCCTCCGCGGGGAGGCCGAGGCCGGCCCCATGCGCGAGGCGCTCGGCGTGGCCACCTATGTGCTCATCTTCATCGTCAGCGCCGGCTGCGGCTTCCTGCCGACCTATTCGCAGGCGATCCTCGCCGGCTACGCCTTCGGCGTGCCCGTTGGCTTCGCGGCCGCGTGGATCGGCTTCGGCGGCGCGTCGATCGTCGGCTTCTTCATCGCAGGCCGGTTCGCCCGCGAGCGGGCCGAGCGGGAGATCCACCGCAACGTCAAGGCCCGCGTGGTGCGCGACGCGCTCATCGAATCGGGCTTCTGGAAAGCCCTGCTCATCGTCACGCTGGTCCGCATCCCCCCCAACTCGCCCTTCGCGCTGATGAACCTCATCCTGTGCGCCTCGGGCGTGAAGAAGCGGGTGTACATCATCGGAACGCTGGTCGGCATGGCCCCGCGCACCTTCGCCGCCGTGCTCATCGGCAGCCAGATCACCGACTGGTCCAACGTCGAAAAGCCCCGCTGGATGATCGTCGGCGGCATCGTGCTTACTTTCGCGGTGCTCGGCGTGATCGGCGCGATGGCCAACAGAGCGCTCAAGCGCCTCACCGGTCCGGGAACGCCCGCGGCGGACTGAACCAGCCCGAATCCGCCGCCGATGTGCGCCCCGGTGCGCTGTTTCGTGGAACTGCGCGCATTCGCGATTGAGCTTCGCGCCGACCCCGGTACACTCGGCTTCCCGCTCCCCCGAGCCCCGCCGTCCGGCGGGCATCGACGCGCCCGTCCGTCGGCCGACCCACACCGGGCGTGTCAGGAGGGGGAGCCCATGCTCCGCGTGTTCTGCCTTGTCGTGATCGCGATTGCGATCGTTTCCGTTCCGTCGGGCTGCGCCGACATCCCGCAGACGGTGGCCGCCGCCACGGCCCTGCGGGAGGACGCGGCCCGGGCCCGCGACCGGCTCGCGGGCGAGCTGGCCGGTCTGGAGCAGGCCCGGGCGGACCTTCCGCCCGACGCACCGTCCGCGCCCGACCTCGACGCGGCCATCGGTCTGGCCCGGGCCCGGGCGGCCGCGCTGGACGCCGCCGTGCTCCAAGCCGACCGCGTACTGGCCGAGATAGGCCGTCCCACGGACGCGCTCACCCAGGGCGTGGGGGTGCTGACGCCGCTGCTGCCGCCCCCCGCACAGGGCCCGACGTTGCTCGCGGCCGCCCTCGTCGCGACCCTCCTGCGGGCCCGCCAGGTGCGAAAAGGGGCCGGATCCATCGCCGCGTCGATCCAGAACGCGCTGCGGGACCCCGACTTCCGGGCCGCTTTCGAACGCCACGCGGACGCCATCCGCAGCATCCAGACCCCCACGGCCCGCCGAATCGTCGATGAGGTCACGAAACCGGGCCCGATGCTCCGATCACCCATCTGAACCCATCCCGGTCGGGGATGAAACCCCGACCGGGGTCTTGCCGGTACAACCCACCAGGCCGCCCATGCACAGACCCGCTCCACACCCATCCCGCCGTCCCCAACCGGGCCCGCCGCGCCGCCGGCAACCCGGGGCCTTCACGCTCATCGAGCTGCTGGTGGTCATCGCGATCATCGCGATCCTGATCTCGATCATCCTGCCGTCGATCGGGGCCGCCCGGGACTCGGCCAAGCGCGTCCAGTGCCTGGCCAACCTCCGCTCGATGCAGATGGGCCTGCAGATGTACCTCGACCAGGAGTCCAGGGGCCTGCTGCCCGAGGTCCTCCCCATCGTCGATCCCGGCGACACCATCGACGGCGATTTCGTCAACGCCAACGACCCGTCCCTGCTCGGCATCCTCGGCGGCTACATCGACGCGCCGCTCCCGCGCCGCGACCCCGACGACCCGCGCCCGACCGAGGACCGGCGCTGGCTCGTCGAGTTCCCCTACCGCTGCCCGCAGGACCGCTACTCCGATGACGTCGATTCCGGCGGCCAGGCCGTCAACGAGTCCTTCGGCACCTCCTACGCCTACCTGCCCGGGCTGGCGATGCTCGTGCTCGAGTTCACCGGCGCGGCCTCGGCCGGCGAGCTGTCCCGCCCCGTCACCCGCGTCTGGAACGACTTCGTCGATTCGCGCAAGCGCAAGATCGACCTGCCCGTGCTCTACGACGCCGACGACTGGCACGAACGCGGCAACGGCTCGCCCCGCCTGGCCTCGTACATGGACGGACGCGCCGACTGGCTCGTCGGCGGCGTCGAGGACGACGTCTTCGCCGACATCATCACACAGGCCGCCCGTTACGCGGGATTGGGCAACTGACGCCCGCCCACCCAGGAGCCCCCCATGCCCAACCAACCCTCGCTCCTCGAAGGCCTGAACGACCCGGCGCCCGCACGCCCCGGTTCCCGCGGCACGCCCGGTGGCAAGCCCCTGCGCCCCAAGACCATCCCCTGGCTGCGCACCCACGGCCGGGCCGCGCTGCGCGACCCCCGCGTCCGCCTGCTGCTCGGCTCGTCCG
>TARA_R110000782_G_scaffold24264_3_pt1 | contig 26628 bp, 19 predicted proteins | sample TARA_R110000782 | Tara Oceans TARA_R110000782 (sample SAMEA4397859) | marine metagenome | biome: Polar Biome; feature: [SRF] surface water layer (ENVO:00010504); material: water (ENVO:00002006), including particulate matter (ENVO:01000060) such as... | depth 5 m | reverse complement strand
GGTCCGGGAGTGACCCGACGCCCCGGGCCACGTCCGCCGGGACCGGGGGGATGCTCTTGGGCGCCGGCCCCTTCAGGCCGTCCGGGGTGCACCACATGTTGAAGTGGGCCGCGTCCCAGTTCCACAGGTCGTCGTGGTCGGTGACGACCCGCAGCTCGCCCCCGGGCACAAGCGCCTTCCAGGCGTCGAGCAGGAAGCGGTGCTGCACCACGCGGTTCTTGTGATGGCGGGTCTTGGGCCACGGGTCGGAGAAGTAGAGGTGGATCACCGAGCAGATGCCCGCGGGGCACCGCCACCGCAGGAACTCGGTCGCGTCGGCCCGCAGCAGGCGGACATGCATGAACGAGCCGTCTGCCTCACGCCGACGCCGGACGCGGTCGGCCGCGTACGAGCAGAACTCGCCCGCCCACTCGATGCCGAGGAAGTTGGTCTCGGGTTCCAACTCGGCCTGCTGGACGAGGAAGGTGCCCTTGCCCGAGCCGATTTCCAGTTCGAACCGGCGCTCGGGGTGCGGGAACCACTGGCGCGGGTCGGTCCGCCCGGCGTCCGGGTTGGTCATGATGTCGTCGGGCAGCGTGCCGAGCTCTTCCTGCGAGATCGCCACCACACCGGGTGCGGGGTCGAGCGGGCGGCCGTGTCCGAGTCCGAAACTCATGGGGGCAAGTGTAGGAGATTGAACGCAGAGGTCGCGAAGGTCACGCAGAGGGCGCAGAGAGAGGAGATTCAACGCGAAGATCTCGAAGAAGCTCGAAGCGGTTCCCGACATTCCGAGACCCCGGTCTTCATCGGCCCGATCTCCCGTTCGATCGTGCCGGCGCGGAGCAGTGGCCGGGGCATGGGAAGCACCGCTTCGAACCCTTCGCGGTCTTCGCGTTGAGATCCTGCTCTGCGTGATCTCTGCACGCCTGCGTGCCTTTCCTAGACTTGGCCGTGAAAGCCGGACACAGCCCAACAAATCCGCTGCAAGCCACCCGCGCGCCGGACCTGTCCGGCGCGATCCAGGTCCGCGTGCGCTACGCCGAGTGCGACCCGATGGGTGTGGCCTACCACGCCAACTACCTGCCGTGGATGGAAATCGGTCGGACCGAACTGCTCCGCACCAGCGGCGTGTCCTACGGCACCATGGAGGCCGAGGGCTTCTTCCTCGTCATCACCCGCTGCGAACTGCGCTACCGGCGCCCGGTGCGCTACGACGACCTGATCGAAATCCGCACCCGCGTCGAGCACACCAGCCGCATCAAGATCCGCCACCAGTATGAAATCGCCCTCATAGAGCGCCACGGACGTGCCCCGGACCCGAGCGATCCGGCGACACCGTCCGACGGCGTGTGCGCCATCGGCACGACCGAGCTGGCGTGCGTTGGCACGGACGGGCGTCCGAGGGAGCTGCCGGCGTGGCTGACCGCCCCGCGCGCCGACACGCCGGCGAAGGGCTGATCGACCCATTGCGAGATGAGGACCGATCGGCCGGATGGCGATTCTGCGATCCCGGGGTAGAGTTTGCTCATGCAAGCAGCGATCGCGGTCGTACAACTCGACGTCACCACCATGCGCCCGGATTTGAATCTGGAGCGGATGGAGTCGTTCATTGTGAAGGCGACCAAGCTCGGCGCTCAACTGGTCGTGTTCCCGGAAGACGCCGTGACCGGCCCGCTGGGCGGGCAGACCGCGTTCATCGAGCAGGCGCCGGGCTACCTCGCTCACTTCCAGGCCCTGGCGGTCAAGTACGGCGTCGACCTCGTGCCCGGCACCTGGACCGTGCGGGAGGGCGAGGCACTCTACAACACCGCGTACTACATCAACCGCGACGGGACGGTGGCGGGCAGCTACCGCAAAGTCAATCTCTGGGAGACCGAGAAGCTTGCCCTGACCCCCGGACCGGGCGTGTCGGTGTTCCCCACCGCGCACGGGATCGTCGGCCTGATCGTGTGCTGGGACATCGCGTTCCCCGCCATGTTCGCGGAGATGAACCGGCAGGGCGTCGAGATGGTGATCTCGCCCACCTACTGGTCGTTCACGCCGAAGGCGGAGCGGATCGAGTCGGTCGGGGACGACGAGATCCTGCTGATCGATTCGCTCTGCACCGCTCGGGCGTTCGAGAACGATATCGTCCTCGTGTACTGCAACGCCGCGGGCGAGCTCGAGGACGGCAGCGCGGTCCTCAGCGGCCGGTCCCAGGTCACCCACCCGGCCGACAAGGTGCTGTGCAAGGCCGAGGAAAACGAGGAAGAGATGCTGTTCGTGCACGTGACGCACACGCGGGCCCAGCCCGCGGCCGGGGCGGTCTAATCTCACCCATCACCCCAGCATCTCGATCGCCCGCGACACGTTCCGCGCCGGGCGGATCTCGATGCCCTTGATCTTCGGGATCGCCCCCGTCCCCCGCAGGTCCGGCACGATGGCCCGGGTGTAGCCCAGGCGGGCCGACTCGCGCAGGCGTTGCTCCAGTTGCGTCACCGAGCGGATCTCCCCGCCCAGCCCCACCTCGCCGATGGCCACGGTCGTCGGCTCGACGGCCCGCCGGTAGTGCGCTCCCGCCACGGCCAGCAGCAACGCCAGGTCGCTGGCCGGCTCGACGATGCGCAGGCCGCCGACGGATGATGCGAACACGTCCCGGTCCGCCAGACGCAGCCCGCCGTGCTGCTCGAGCACGGCGATCAGCATCGCCAGGCGGCTGGGGTCCAGCCCGGCGCTCTTGCGCTTGGCCGCGCCGAGGAAGCCCGTCGCGGTCAGCGCCTGCACCTCGACCAGCACGCACCGCGAGCCGTGCACGGCCGGGCACACCACCGCGCCGGGGCGCGGGTCGGTACCGGTTTCCAGGGCCGCCACGCTCGCGCCGCCGGGCAGTTCCTTGAGCCCATCGCCGGTCATCTCGAAGATGCCCAGCTCCATCGTGGTGCCGAAGCGGTTCTTGATCGCCCGGACGATGCGCGCGTTGTGCGTGCGGTCGCCCTCGAAGTTGATCACCGCGTCGACCAGGTGCTCGAGCAGGCGCGGCCCGGCGAGCTGGCCGTCCTTGGTTACGTGGCCGACGAGCACCACGGCCATGCCGGATGCCTTGGCCAGGTACACCAGCTCGGCCGCGCACCGGCGCAGCTGGCTGATCGAACCCGGCGCGGCGTCGAGGTCGGCCTTGTAGATCATCTGGATCGAGTCGATCACCAGCACGTCGGGACGGACCCGCCTTGCCTGTTCGACGATGCGGGCGAGGTTGGTGTCGGCCAGCACAAACAGCGTGTCGCTCTCGGCCACGCCCAGGCGGGCCCCGCGAGAGCGCACCTGCTCGGCGCTCTCCTCGCTGGACACGTAGAGCACCCGCCCGGCCCAGTCGGCGGCGTTGGTCCGCGCCCGCACCGCGCCCGCCCACGCCCCGGCCGCCTGCAGCAGCAGGGTGGACTTGCCGATGCCCGGCTCCCCGCCCACCAGCACCACCGAGCCCGGCACCAGCCCGCGGCTGCGTTCATCCCCGCCCAGCACCCGGTCCAACTCGCCGATGCCGGTCGGGTACCGCCGGCTCGGCCCGACGAGGCTGGAGACCTCGGTGATGGGCACGGCGGTGGGGGCCTCGCCGCCCGCCTTGGGCTCGACCCACCCGGAGCCGCGCTGGGGGTCCTTCTCGGCCGAGGCGTCGAAGGTGGATTCCTCGAGGCTGTCCCACTGGCCGCAGTCGGGACACTTGCCCGCCCAGCGGTGCTGGGTGGCGCCACAGGCGCGGCAGACGAAGAGCTTGCGGGTCTTGGCCATCGGACCACAGCATAGCCGCTCCGGGCAAGAGATGCGGGCTCTGTTTGGGTATGAGCCGGGCCGGGACCGCCCGGCGGTCGGGCGTCCGGGCCCGCGCCGCCCGTCCGGGTAGCATCCCGCCCGTGGATCCCGTCCCCAGCCAACCAGAATCCACCCCCAGTCCCCCGTCGGGACCCCCGAGCAAGGCCGGTCCGGGCCCGAAATCCGGCGGGAAGGGCGCCCGTGACGGACGCCGGCGTCGCCGGAAGCGGTGGCTGCTGATCGTCCCGCTGGGCCTGATCGGGCTGGTGCTGATCCTGCTCCAGACGCCAGCGGCCGCCTGGTTCGTCGAGCCCATCCTCGCCGCCCAGACCGGCATGGACGTCCAGACCGGCTCGGTGCGGGTCTCGCCGTTCGGCACGGTGGTCATCACCGACGCCCGCCTGAGCGCCCCGTCCATCCCCGGCGTGGCCGGCCAGGTGCTCGAGGTCGACCGAGTCGTCGCCCGCATCGACTGGACCGCCACCCTCGCCGGCTCGCCCGGGCTCAAGGCGCTGCGCATGACCGGGCCCGTGCTGCGCCTCAGTCAGGACTCCGAAACAGGCGTGCTCAACGCCGCCGCGTTCAAGATGCTCGGCGGCGGAGGCGGCGGCTCGCTGCCCCGCGTGAGCATCCAGCGCGGCACGATCGAACTCGCCGAGCACACGGGCGAGCAATACACCCCGCTGCGCCGCTGGAGCGTGATCGGCGACATGGACCCGGCCGACGCCGACGGGGTGTCGGCGTTCTCCTTCGCCGCCATCCCCGCCGAGGCCGCCGCGGGCGCGTCGCCGACCGGATCGCTCGGCCTGACCGGCACCATCGGGCCCGACGGGGTCGAGGCCCGGCTCGACGGCCTGACGCTCGAGGACTGGCCCGCGTCGATCGTGCCGTCCCGGCTTCGCGTCATCTACGCCCGCCTCGACCTGACCGGCCGCCTGCTGCCCACACGCTTCGTCATCGACCGCGACGGTCGTGTCACCGTTCGCATGACCCTCGACGGCGTGGACCTGAACCTGCCATTCAACGAGGACTACTCGCTGGAGGGCGAGGGCGAGCTGCTCCGCATGCGCCAGACCCGCGGCACGATCGAGTTCGGCACCGACGGCCTGGGCGCCGACCTGACCGGCCTGATCGACGAGCTCCGCTACGACGTGGACCTGCGCTACGCCGGCCTGACCGCGGACGCGCCGTTCTCCACCGAGCTGACCACCCGCTTCCGCATGGACAGCGCCTTCCGCCCGCGTCGGTTCCTGCCCGAGCAGGCGGTCGAGAAGCTCGAGATGTTCGAGAACCCCACCGCCGACGTCGACGCGACAGTCCGCGTGACCCGCGCGACGCGCGGGGCGCCCGTCGAGGTCTCGGGGCGGGCCACCGTCAGCAACGGCCGGGCCAGCTACGGCAAGTTCCGCTACCCCTTCTCCGACCTGTCCGGCGAGGTCGCGTTCACCCAGGACAGCCTGGTCATCGAGCGCATCACCGCCCGCGGCCCCACGGGCGCCACGCTCGAGGCCGACGGGCGGTTCGACGGCCTCGACGATCAGTCCACCGTCGTGATCAACCTCAAGGTCCGCGGCGTGCCCGTCGACCGCTACCTCAACGAGGCGCTCAACAACGACCGGCGCAAGCTCGTCGAGGCCCTGTTCAACCCCGACCGCTACCAGGAACTCCTCGACGACGGGCTCATCCGCACGCCCGACGGGCGCGGCGGGCGCGACGCGCCCGTCTTCAGTTTCGGCGGCGCGGCCGACGTGGACCTGGTCCTGCGGCGCGACCCCGCCCGCCCCGCCGACGACCGCTGGACCCGCGATACCGTCGTGCGCCTCGACCGCGCCGGGCTTGTCCCAGAGCACTTCCCGCTGCCCATCGTCGCCCGCGGCATCGAGCTGCGCATCACCGACGACACACTCGCCCTGACCGGCGGGCGGTACGAGGGCCTCACCGGAGGCCAGGCCAACGTCGAGGCCGCCCTCGACCAGACCGCCACCCCGCCCGGGGGCGACACGCTCCCGGTGGTGTCCATCACCGCCAGCGGCATCCCGGTCGACGAGCGCCTGCTGGCCGCCATCCCCGGCTACCGCAGCACGCCCGACCCGGACCAGCCCGTGTCGCTGCGGTCCATCCTGGACAACCTGCGGGTGGCCGGTTCGGTCGAGTGCCGGGCCGTCATCGGCCCCCGCTCGGACGGACGCCTGGGCTACGACGTCGAGGCAAACCTCTACAACGCCACCGCACGCCCCAACGCCGCCGCGCCGGGCATGGTCGCCACCACCGACGAGCCGGACCCGTTGGTCCTCGCGGGCATGTCCGGAACGGTCTACGTCACCGAGCGCATCATCGTCGTCGATCTCAGCGGCGACCTGCAGTCGCCCAGCCGCCCGCTCGCGCCCACGCCCATCACGCTGCTCACCCAGCTGACCCTGCCACAGCAGCGCGGCGGGCTCGGCGACGTGGCCCGCGTCGGCGGGCTGCTGCCCATCGAGTACGGCCCGCCCGTGCCCGGCCCCACGCTCTACGCCAACGCCCGCGCCGACGGGCTCGACCTGGCCATGCCCCTCGAGCACGCCGCCGCCGTATTCAGCCCCGAACTGGCCGAGCGCCTCGCCGCCCTGCGCCAGAGCCACCGCCCCGACGGTGTCGTCGCGCTGCGGGCCGAGCTCGACGGCATCGTCGGCGGCCACACCGAGACCGTCCTGGAGGTCGAACGCATCAGCTCGCTCGCCCTCGACCATCTGGGCACCCGCCACCGCATCGGCCAGAGCCGCGGGTCCATGGAGCTGACCCTGGGCATCGCGCCCCGCGCCCGCTTCTCCGGCTTCCGCGTGCCCATCAACGCCGGCGGCATCGACTCGGGCGAGCTGTCCCTCGACGGCTCGATGCCCCTGATCCCGCCGGGGCGCACCCGCTGGTCCGGCGACGCCGGGACGCTCCGCGCCGGCCTGCGGGGCGGGCGCATCGAGTCGCCCGCCACCGCGCAGATCGTCGGCGCCTTCGGCGGGCCCGGCCCAGCCGCGTGGCTGCGCGACCGGCGCGTCGAGGGCGGGTTCGATCTCGACCTGACGCTGACCCCGCGGCTCGACGCCCGCGTCGCCAGAGCCGCCGGCGACGCCTACGCCCTGCCCGCGATGAGCGCCGTCGGCACCCTGCGCCCCACGGCGCTCGCCCTGGACCTGCCCGAGGCACGCATCGAGTTCACCTCCGTGACCGGGCGCGTCCTCTTCGAGGGCCTGGGCGGGCGCGTCGACTCGATCAACGCCCAGGCGCCGGGCCTGTCCGTGGCCATCGACGGCCCGTGGTCCTTCGAGCCCGGGCGCGGCGCGGGGCTCGACCTGGCGCTCGACGTCGGCGGCGACCGCCTCAACGACTCCGTCCGCACCCTGCTGCCCGCCGTCCTCCTGGGCGTGATGGACCGGTTCGCCGTGTCCGTCGACGGCCCGCTCACCGCCGAGAACCTGCGCATCAACGCGTCGGGCCTGGGCACGCCCGAGTCCACCCTGACCGTCCGGGGCGAGGCGCAGGTCAGCCGCACCAGCGCGGTCGTGGGCGTGGCCATCACCGACCTGGCCGGACGCATCGGCTTCGAGGCCGAGGTCACCCCGCAGGGCGCCGGCTATTCCGTCGAGTTGGCCGCCGACCGCATGCGGGCCGGACGCCTCCGCGTCGAGCAGGCCCGCGCCACCATCCTCGCCGACCGCACCCGCCCGGGCATCGTGCTCGTGCCCGAGATCAACGGCCGGCTCCACGGCGGGCGCATCGCCGGCAGCGCCCAGGCCCGCACCCACGGCAGCGAGACGCGCTACTGGGTCGACCTGCACGCCTCCGACGTCCGCGCCGCCCCCGTCTTCGACGACCTGCTCCTGCCCCCCGAGGGCCTGACCGGCCCGCCCCTGCCCGGCGAGGACACCGTCCGCAGCGCCTGGGCCGTCACCGACGACTACACCCGCGGGCTGCTCGACGCCGACGTCTCCATCACCGGGGTGGGCGGGCAGGCGGACAAGACCGCCGGACGCGGCGTGGTCCGCGTGGCGGGCGGCGCGGTCATCGCCCTGCCCGGCCTGATCAACCTCATCGAGGTCAGCAACCTCCGCGCCCCCGTGGGCGCCCAGCTCGACCTGGCCGAGGGCGTTTTCTACATCGACGGGCCCGTCCTGGCCTTCGAACGCCTCAGCGCCTCGTCCAACTCCGTCGAGATCCTCGGCCACGGCACCATGAACTGGGTCACGCAGGATCTGGACCTGCGGTTCCGCTCGCGCTCGATCCGGCCCGTACCATTCTTCTCCAGCCTGCTCGAGCAGGTCCGCGACGAGCTGATCACCACCAAGGTCACCGGCCGTCCCGGCAACCTCGATTTCTCGACGGAGAACTTCGGCGCCACCCGCCGGCTCATCCGCGCCCTCATCGGCGAGCCCGAGACCGAGCAGGAACGGGTCATGTCCGCGGTCGAACAGGCGTCGCGGGCGAGCAAGAATCGGGGCCCGGTGCGCGAGTCGCCCGCCGTCCTGCCCACCGCCGGCGACCCGGACGAACCCTGGCCCGCCATCGACGAATGACTCTCTACACACCCGAAGGAGCCAGCGTGCCCCCCGAAGCCAACAGAACCGAACCCAACCGCGCCGAACCCAACCGCGTCGAACTCGACCCGCCGCGCAGCACCCAGCCGGTCAACGAGAAGGCCGCACCCCCCGAGCAGCCCGCCGTCCGCCGCGCCGACGACGGCGAGGTCCAGGAACGCATCATCGAGCTGCTCGACATGGTCGCCGCCGGCGCCAGCGACTACGACCTCAAGCTCGTCCGCGAGCTGATCACCGCCGGCCTCAAGCTCATCCCCGACGGCCGCCACACCGGCGAACTCAAGCTCATGACCGCCTCGATCAAAGAGCTGCGCTACGCCTACCGCGTCTTCGGCGAGTACGCCGACAGCCACAAGGTCACCATCTTCGGCTCGGCCCGCACGCCCGAGGACCACCCCGACTACCGCGCCGCCGTCGAGTTCTCACGCCTCATGGCCCAGGCCGGCTGGATGTCCATCACCGGCGCGGGCGACGGCATCATGAAGGCCGGCCACGAGGGCCCGGGGCGCGAGGCCTCCTTCGGCGTGGCCATCCGCCTGCCCTTCGAGACCAGCGCCAACGAGGTCATCAAGGGCGACGAGAAGCTCATCAACTTCCGTTACTTCTTCACACGCAAGCTCATGTTCCTCTCACAGGCCGAGGCGGTCGTCTGCTTCCCCGGCGGCTTCGGCACCATGGACGAGTGCTTCGAGGCGCTGACCCTCATCCAGACCGGCAAGGCCTCCATGGTCCCGGTCGTCTTCGTCGAGGGCGAGCCCATCCCCGGCCGAACCACCTCCGGCGGCGACCCCGACAAGGCCATCAGCGGCTACTGGCCCGGGTGGATCACCTTCATCCGCGAGCAGCTCCTCAGCCGCGGCTGGATCAGCCCCGAGGACGAGCACCTCTTCTACCTCGCCAAGGACCCCCGCGACGCCGCCGAGCACGTCCTCCGCTTCTACACCATGTACCACTCCTCGCGATACGTCCGCGACGACCTGATCATCCGCATCCAGAAGCCCCTGACCGACGAGCAGGTCGCGATCCTCAACGACGAGTTCGCCGTGCTCGTCAAGTCCGGCAGCATCGTCCAGCGCGGCCCCTACGAGCAGGAACGCGACCACCTCGACCTGCCCCGCATCGTCTTCACCCACACCCGCCACAAGTTCGCCCTCGTCCGCGCCCTCATCGACCGCATCAACAGCTTCGCGCCATGAGGGAACGGTCCGGCGCCATCCCGACGCTGATCGCCCTGGCCGCCCTCGCCGCGGGAGCCCTTTCCGGCTGCGCCCGCATGCGCGAGCGCTGGGCCGCCCGCTTCGGCGAAACGCCCGAGCCGGCCCGCATCGTCCGCCCCGACGCCCCCGCGGTCGGCGCCGCCGAGCAGGGCCTCGAGGTTGTCGTGTGGACCAGCGACGACACCTACTTCCGCGTCGGCCGCGCACTCGACGCCCTCGCGCTCGACGAGCCCGTGCTCCCGCCCGCCGAGGCCCAGGCGTGGCGCCGCGCGGGCCTGCGCATCGTCGCCATCCCGGTCGACGCCCTGGAGACCCTCATCGGCCAGACCCCGCCGCTCGCCCCCGTCCAGCGCCAGCGATACGGGCAGATGCCCGTATGGTCGCCCATCGTCCGCGGGCCCAGGCTCCCCGACGGCGTCGCCGGCCCCGGCGGGCGTCGCCTCGAGCCCGGACGCCCCCGCCTGATCGTCCGAAGCTGGATCGAGCCCGACCTCTCTTCCGGGCGCGCCGTCGAGACCGTCCGCACCGAACTGGCCATCCAGATCGAGTCCGAACGCCGCGGCCCGCTGCTGACCGAGCTGCCCGCCAACCGCGGCATCGCCGAGGCCGGCGAGATCGTCGACGAACTCATCGCGGCCGTGGCCAGCGACGGGCGCGTCGCCTTCGTCATCGTCGCCGAGGCCCCCGACCTCGAATGGTCCGCCCTGCCCGAGCCGCCCCCGCCCGTCGCGCCCAGCACCCCCGCCGGTGCGGACGCCGCCGGCGGGCCCGCGGCCTCCGCCGAAGAACGGGCCGATCCCGGCGCCGCGCCGACGCCCGCCACCGGCCCCGACCAACCCGCCGCCCCGGCGCCCTACGGGCCCGCCGGCCCCCGGACCCGCACGCTCGGCGAATGGATGCTCGCCTCGCCCGGCGCCCCCGCCCGGGACGGACGCAACGCCGTGGGCCCGCGCAAGGTGCTCATGGTCCTGGTCCCGCGGCTCACCGCCGCTCCGGCCCAGGCCCCGCCGGCCCAGGGCGGGCAGGAGCCCACACCCGAACCCGTGTCGGGCCCCGCCCCGAGCCGAGCGCCCGAACGGAGCGCCGCTTGAACCTGCTGCTCGCCAGCGTCGTGCTGGGCGTGGGCCTGGCCATCCTCGTGCTCGGGGCCGACGCCCTGGTCCGCGCCTCGGCCGCCCTGGCCCGGCGCCTGGGCATCTCCGAGTTCGTGGTCGGCGTCACCGTCGTCGCCTTCGGCACCAGCGCCCCTGAGCTGTTCGCCTCGGTCGGGGCGGTGCTCGAGGGCGAGACCGACCTGGCCATCGGCAACGTCGTGGGCTCCAACATCGCCAACATCCTGCTCATCCTCGGCGCGGGCGGCGTCATCGCGCCCATCGTGATGCGCGCCCGCGTCCGCACCGTCGAGATCCCGGTGATGGCCGCCATCACCGCTGTAGCCATGGCGTTCCTGCTCGACCAGCGCCTCGACCGCGTCGAGGGCGCCATCCTCTTCGCCGGCCTGTTCGCGTACATCGTCTTCTGCATCAAGGGCGGCGCGATCGACCCGACCGACGCCCTTCCCGACCAGAAGGGCAGCGTCGGGCTCGACCTGCTCCTGATCCTGCTGGGCATCATCGGGCTGGGCGTGGGCACCCGCGCGGTCGTGCTCGGGGCCGTCGCCATCGCCGAACGCGCGGGCGTGCCCAGCGGCGTCATCGGGACCACCATCGTCGCCTTCGGCACCAGCCTGCCCGAGCTGGCCGCCACCGTCCGCGCCGCCCTGGCCCGCAAGTCCGATATCGCCGTCGGCAACATCGTCGGGTCCAACGTCTTCAACCTGCTCAGCGTGCTGGGCGTCTGCGCCCTCGTCAGCCCCCTGGTCATGCCCGACCTGATGGTCTGGCACGTCTACGCCATGGCCGCCGCCACGGTGCTCCTGCTCGTCTACGCCCTGGCACGCCCGGTAATCGGCCGGTTCGTCGGGCTCGCCTTTCTCGCGGCTTACCTGGCTTATGTGATCCTCGCCTACCGACCCTGAGCGCCCCCGATCGGCCAAGAAACCGGCCGCCGACGCCAAGATCCGCCCGCGCAGATCCGATGCTGTCCGTGGAGGAGCGGCCGCCCCCACCGGGCGGCACACGGGCCCATGCTGAGAGTCCCCATCTCACAAGCCGAGCCGGGCATGACGCTGGCGCTGCCGGTCTACCACCCGCAGAACATGGCCACCGTCCTGCTCAAGGCCGACGCCGAGATCGAGCGCCGCACCATCACCCGCCTGCGGGAGATGTGCGTGCCCGAGATCTGGATCCGCTACCCGCGCCTGGAGATGATCTCGCGGTTCGTCTCCCCGGCCGTCATGGCCGCCCGCGCGGGCGTGGCCGCCGAGGTCTCCACCGCCTTCGACCAGGCCGGCAAGAAGGTCCACGCCCGCATGGACTTCAACGCATACAAGCGGTCCATGGGCTCGCTGATGCAGAAGCTGCTGCTCGACCCCGACTCGGCCGTGTTCATGAGCGAGATCGTCGACGCCGGAAAGCCGGCCGTCCGGCACGGCGCCAACGTCGGGTTCATCTCCGTGCTGATGGGCCTGCGCCTGGGCTTCTACCTGCTCCGCGAGCGCAAACGCCTGCCCGCGATGCTGGCCAAGGACGTGACCAACCTGGGCGTCGCGGCGATGCTCCACGACATCGGCATGGCCCGCCTGCCCGAGCCCGTCCTGGCCCGCTGGCGCCAGACCCAGGACGAGTCCGACCCGGAATGGCGCGCCCACACCGAGATCGGCTTCGAGATGGTCCGCGGCAACATCGAGCCAAGCGCCGCCGCCTCCGTCCTGCACCACCACCAGCGCTTCGACGGCACCGGCTTCCCGGCACGCGCCGACCTGTCGGGGCGCGCCGAGCCCGTCAGCGGCTCGTCCATCCACGTCTTCGCACGCATCATCGCCGCCGCGGACACCTACGACCGCATGGTCCACACCGAGCACGCCCCGGGCGAAGAGGCCCCTGCGCCCGTGCCCCCGGTCCGCGTGCTCAACGCCATGCTGCGCGAGCCCATCCGATCACGCATCGACCCGGTGGTGCTGCGGGCGCTGCTGTCCGTCTGCCCGGCCTACGCGCCCGGATCGATCGTCCGCCTCAGCGACGGCATGCGCGCCGTCGTGGCCGACTGGTCGCCCCTGGACCCCTGCCGCCCCGTCGTCCAGGAACTGACGCACTTCGAGGACGAGGACCGCGGCGAATCCATCGACCTGCGCGAACACCGCGACCTGACCATCGTTGAGTTCGACGGGATCGATGTGCGGCACGACAACTTCGCGCCGCGCACCCCCGTCGAGTTCGATCTGATGCACATCGAGAAGCTCATGTGCAACGCGGGCTTCGAGGGCGAGCCCATCGAAGAGATCCGCGCCCTGACCGCCTGAGCGCGAGGGCTCAGCCGGCCTTGCCCGGACGCTGTCCGCCGGTCTGGCCGCTGGGCCGGCCGGTCGGTGCGGCGCCCTGGCCCTGGCCCTCGTTCTGATCCTGACCCGCGGACGCATCGCCCTGGCCCTGCTCGGGCGCCCGGCCGGCGGGCACCCGACCCGCCGCGCGGGACATCATCATCGACCGCATGGCCTCCATGTCCAGCTCGGGCTTGCCGTTCTCGTTGAGCGTGTACCCCGCTGCGGCCAGCAGCGAAGCGTCCCACCCGGTGGGGTTCTCCACCTCGCCCGGCATCGGCTCACGCAGCAGGACGCGGTCGCCCTCGCTCAGGCCGCGCAGGATCTCCGCGTCGGTGTCGCTCGTGCGACCGAGCAGCACCGGCACCCGCTGGAAACGATCGTTCGCGGAAGGACGCAGCACGTACCGCACCGGGCCCTCGTTGAACACGGCCTGCACGGGGATCGCCAGCGCGTCCTCGACACGCCCCAGCTCGATCCGAGCCTCGCAACGCAGCGTCGGCTTGAGGTTCAGCCCCTCGGCCGCGCTGGGGTCCAGATCGATCTTGACCGTGTACTCGCGCCGGTTGGGATCGCGCCACCCGCCCGATTCGGCCAGCACGCCGATGGACTCGACGCGCCCGGGCAGCGTCCGGTCGATCGCGTCGATCTTGACCGACACCGTCTGGCCGGGACGCACCCGCCCGGCCAGCGACTCGTGCACCTTCACCGAGGCGGTCATCAGGCTCGTGTCCGGCAGGGCGATCAGCAGGTCGTTGTTGCCCACCTCCGAGCCGACGGCCAGCCCGCCCTCGTTCTGCCAGCGCCGCGCGTCGCTCTGCACGCTGGACCCGTACACCACCAGCCCGTCACGCGGGGCCCGCACCGTGCAGTAGTCGAACTGCTGACGCAGCTCGGCGAGCTTCTCCTCGCGCAGCGCCAGCTGCCGCTCGCGGTTGGACGTCTGCGTCTGACGCGACCGCAGGTTGATCTCGTTCTCCTGCAGCACGCGCTCCAGCTCGGCGTTGGCCTCCTCGACCTCGCGCCGGCGCTGCTCCGCGTCCTTGTGGTACTGGTACTCCTCGTACACCTTCTTGTCGAGCTTGGTGGTCTGCAGGGCCGACTGCGCCTCGATGAAGGCGATCTCGTCGCGGTCCAGCTCGTCCTTGCTCAGGAAGTCCTTGTCGAACAGCTTCTGCGAGTTCTCGTACTTGGACTTGAGCCGCACGAAGTTCTTCTCGGCCCGCTCGACCGCCAGGTCGAGTTGCTGCTTCTGCTTGACCACGTCCCCCTGCTCCCACTGCTGGAAGGTCAGGTTCGCGATCGAAACCTTCGACTCGGCCGCACGCAGCTTCGAGTCGTTCTCGGAGAGCTGGATCTTCTCGGCGGCCTGCGCGTTCTCCACGTTCGTCCGCGCCTCGATGACCGCCAGCTCCTCCTCGGCGATCCGGTTCTTGAGCGACTCGTCGCTCAGCCGGATCAGCACGTCGCCCTTCTTGACCGACGTGCCTTCGGGGATGATCTCAACGATCGCCGTCCGGGACTCGACCCGGTTGCGGATCTCCACCCGGTTCTTCGCCTCCAGCTCGCCGTTGGCCAGCGTGGTGATGTTGAACGAGCGGACCTGCGCCCGCCCCAGCTCGACCGTCGAGACCCGCTCGCCCGATTCGCCCGAGCCGGCCACCGCCAGGAAACCAAGCCCCGCCAGCGCCACCGCGGCCACCGTGAGCACCACGGTCCACAGCCCGAGCCCCGGCCGGGTCGTCCGTGCGAAAGTTGCGAGGTTGGTCATCGTCATCTACTCCTGCGTGCCGTGCGCCGCGGTGCGGGCGGGGAATGTGGTGGAGGGCGGCCACCGGACGGGGCGATCGCCGTCGAGGCGGGCCAACCTCCCGGGACGGCCCGGCGGTCCTCCGGGGAAAACCGACCCTGCCGCCGACTTGTTCCGTTGATTCGAGTTCCGTGGGATCCGTCCGACGTCGTCCGTTGCAACAAATGTATACCGGTGTTCGTCGGACCGGTTCCGTCCGATCCGCATCCTTCCATATCCTCTTCCATGCCCGCCCAACGCCTCTGGCTGATCGTCGTTGCAGCCCCGAAAGAGGTCCGGGCGGCCCTCCAGGCCCTGGGAATCGACGACGCCCGGGCGGATATCCCCCAGTTATGGGGAGTTGTGCAGGCGCCGCGGGCCCTCCTCCTGCGCAGCGGCGTCGGCAAGTCCGCCGCCGCGGGGGCCACCGCCCGCTGGTACGACCCCGCCCGCCACGCCGGCGTGCTCTCGATCGGGGTGGGGGGGTCGTTGCCCGGTTCGGGCCTGGAAATCGGCGACGCGGTCCTGGCCGATCCCAGCCTGCCCGGCGACGACGGCGTCCGCACGCCCGAGGGCCTGACCGACTTGGCCGCCATCGGCTTCCCCGAGGACGCCGCCCCCATCCGCCCCGACGCCGCGTCCCGCGCCGCCCTCGCCCCGCTCGCCGACCGCACCGGCCCGGTCGCCACCGTCTCGTCAGGCTCGGGCACCGACGCCGCGGCCGACGACACCGCCGCCCGCACCGGCGCGATGGTCGAGGCCATGGAGGGTTTCTCCTGCGCCCTGGCCGCGCGGCGCATCAACCCCGACGCCCGCTTCGCCGAGATCCGCGTGGTGTCCAACACCACCGGCGACCGCGCCGGCCAGCGGTGGGACCTGGACCGCGCCCTGGCCCGCATGGCCAAGCTTCTCGGACCAGCGCTCGACGCGCTCTCGGACTGACCCCGCCCCCCCGTTCGGTCTGGCACGCCTGGGACGGCGACCCGGTCCCCGCGGGTCGCCCGGTGCCGAGCACGCGGGCCGACCGCCTCAACAGCCCCGCGGATCGGGCCGATCCCACCGGCGGAACCCCGCACGGACACTTCGTCCGGCGAACGGTCCCGACGCCGGGTGGGAGGTCCGGAGAGGCATGTTCAAGCCCAGGTTTGGCAAACTGAACGCGTCGATCCGCGAACTGGGCTCGATCCGTCCGGCGGGATTCCCGCTGGCGGTCGAGTTCGGAGTCGGTTCGCTCAAGGTGCTCCAGCTCGCCCCGGGCGACACGCCGAGCATCGCCGCCGCCGTCCAGATCGACACCCCGGACGATCTGCAGGACAACCCCGCCAAGCGGCTCTCCTTCCAGATCGAGGCGCTGCCCAAGCTGCTCAAGCAGGGCAAGTTCAAGACCACGCGGGCGGTCTGCGCCGTCCCCGTCGGCCAGATGGTCTGCAAGCACGTCCAGATCGTCCCCAGCGACGACATCCCCATCGAGAAACTCGCCGCCGCCCAGATCGGCGCCCAGCTCAACTGCGACCCCGCGGCCCTGCTGGTCCGCTGCCGCATGGTCGAGGGCACCAAGCCCGGGCCCAAGCGCGAGGTCATCTGCTTCGCCGCCGCCCGCGACTTCATCGCCCGGCTCATGGGCGCCCTCAAGGCCGCCAAGCTCGAGCCGGTCGGCATCCACAACGAGTTCGTCGCCGCCCTGAGGTCCATCGACGCCGTCGCCGCCCCCGGCCAGGCGTCCAGCGAGACCGACGGCGCGCCCACGCTCGTGCTCGACCTGGGCGTCGGTTCCACCAAGGTCATCATCGCCCACGGCTCACGCATGGTCTTCGCCCGCTCGGTCGAGATCGGCGCCCGCCACATGGACGAGGCCATCGCCCACCAGCTCCGCTGCACGCTCACCGAGGCCCGCAGCACCCGCTTGGGGCTCCAGCGCCTGGTCCCCGCCCCCGCCGCCGTCGGCGCCGCGGCCGCCCAGACCGGCGACGCCCCCGCCCAGATGCCCGTGCGCCCCGTCGCCCCCGAGCCCGACCTGTCCGAGCCGCTGGAGATCCTCGCGGACGAGACCTCCATGTGCCTGCGGTACCACCGCATGCTGTTCCCGGACCGTCCGGTCGAGAAGGTTGTCTTCCTGGGTGGTCAATCGCGTCAGCGTTTGGTGTGTGAACACCTGGCGCGTTCGCTGCGCCTGGCCGCCCAGAGCGTGGACCCGCTGGCGAGGCTGGCGCGGAGCGGCAAGGTGCCCAGCGAGGGCGTGGACGTCACGGCTCCCCAGCCCGGCTGGGCCGCCGCGGTGGGCATGTGTCTGAGCCCCACCGATCTGTGACCCCGGAGGAACCATGGCCAAGCCGACCAACCACAAGCACACCGCCCACGGGAGCTTCCTCCCCACCGAGTACGTCAAGAACAAGAGCCAGGTCCGCGCCAACTTCGTGGCCCTGCTGCTCTTCACGCTGGTCATGGCCGGCGTGATCGGCGCGTTCGTCGTCAACCACCAGCGTTGGCGCGACGTCCGCGTCGAGTCCGAGACCATCACCGCGCTGTTCACCGAGGAAGCCTCCAAGATCGAGCAGCTCAAGGGCCTCGAGGCGCAGCGCGCCGACCTGCTCGACCGCGCCGAGGTCGTCACCGCCCTGATCGACCGCGTCCCCCGCTCCGTGCTCATGGCCGAGATCGTCCGCGACATGCCCGCCGGCATCACCCTGACCCTCGTCGGCCTCGAGGGCGAACGCGTCCGCCCCCCGACCGCCGCGCCCGACCCCAAGGACAAGTCCAAGGGCAAGACCCGCTCGCTGACCACCAAGGCCGACGACACGAAAAAGCCCGAGGCCGCCCCGAAGGTCCTCCCGCCGCGCTTCCGCCACACCGTCACCGTCGAGGGCCTGGCCGAGAAGAACGAGGAGATCGCCAACTACGTCCTCTCCCTGCGGAGCAGCGAACTCTTCACCGAGGTCGAACTGCCGCTGGTCACCAGCTCCATCGTCGATCAGGTCGGCTACCGCCGCTTCAAGATCACCATGCGTCTGCCCGAAAAGGCCGACGCCCGCCAGGTCGCCGGAGTCGAGCAGTTCACCCTGGACCGCGCCGCCTTCGGTCTGGCCGAGGACGCGATCCCGCCCGGCGGGCCCACCGCCACGCCCGACGCCGGCTCGCCCCGCGCCGGCGTGAGCACCGACTGACCCCCGCAGATCCCCCGCCCCCGCCCGCCCAGCCCACCCGACCGAGGGAACCACGCCATGCAGTTCGGAACCCGAGAAATCGTCCTCTTCCTCACGGTGCTGCTGCTCCCGGTGGTCAGCTACTTCACCATCTTCCAGCCGCAGAACAAGCGCATCGACCAGGCCACCGCCGAGATCAGCCACAAGCGCGAGCTGCTCGACCAGCTGCGCCGCGAGACCGCCCGCAGCAAGGACCTCGTCGCGGTCAACGACTCGCTGCAGGAACGCATCACCGTCATCGAGAGCCGCCTGCCGACCAACAAGGAGATCGACCAGATCCTCCGGCAGGTCTCCGCCCTGGCCATCGAGGCCGGTCTGCAGCCCCCCGGGCTCAAGAGCGACAAGCCCGTCGCCGCCGCCCGCTACCGCGAGCAGCCCCTCATCATGACCACCCGCGGCACCTTCCAGGGTTTCTACAACTTCCTGGTCTCCCTCGAACGCCTGCCCCGCATCACCCGCGTGGTGGAAATGAGCATCAAGGAATCACGCGAGAAGGACGCCGAGATCTCGGTCGAGTTCACGCTGAGCATCTACTTCCGCGAAGACGAAGGGAGCGCGTCGTGAGCGACAAACTCATCCCCACCGAGGGCGACCAGCTCGCCGCGGGCCTCTCGCCCGACGAGTCCGCCGGCATCCCCGGCCTGGCCGGCTTCGGGTCCCAGCCCGCCCCCAACCCCATGGGCACCCAGAGCGAGTCGAAAGTCTCGGTCCAGGTCGTCATCGCCGGCGTGGTGCTCGTGCTGGCCGCGGGCGCGATCTACGGCATGCGGTTCGTCGGCCTCAACGCCGGCTTCGGCGCCGACGATGTCAAGATCGACTACACCTCCCAGGCCGCGTCCTCCGAGACCGAGAAACGCTTCGGCCGCGTCATGAGCGAACTCGACGACAGCATGAGCGCCGTCCAGCTCCCCGGCGACACCGCGTTGCCCCCCGCACCCTTCACCCGCCAGGCCCAGGCCGAGCCCGACGCGAGCCCGCTCCTCGAGGCGCCCACCTCCATGAGCGACCTCGAACGCCTCGCCCGCCTCGCGGCCGAGCAGCGCCGCCTCGAGCAGGAAGAACGCACGGCCATGCTCCAGGGCGAGGTCGCACGCTACATCGTCCAGAGCGTCATCGGCGGACGCGTCCCCGTCGCCCGCATCAACGGCCAGCCCGTCACCGTCGGCAAGATGCTCGGGTCCTTCGAGGTCGTCGAGATCAGCGGCCAGTCCGTCTACATCCGCGCCGACGACTTGGTCTACGAGCTGCCCATGGGCATGCCCGCACGCCGGATCGACTGACGCGTCCGACCAACACACGGGGTCCCCGCCAGATGGCCGACATCGACGACATCCTGAACGAGCTCGGCGTCACGGCGGACGGCAAGCGCCCCTCCCGGCGCGGACGCGAATCCGACCGCAAGGCCAAGCACTCCATCGACACCCGCCCGGCCTCGTTCAGCCCGCTGCCCTCCATGCCCAGCGGCCAGCGCCGCTTCGGCGAGGACGGCCGCCCCATCGAGGACGACCCCGCCGTGCCAGGCACCCTCGCCCGGCCCGCCGCCACCGGCGTCCAGGCCTCCGTGGCCGAGATCTACCGCCCGGAAGACGCCGGCGAACTCACCGAGCTGCCCGAGGACCTGCGCGAGCGCCTCCTCTCCTCCGGCGTGATCAAGCCCGGCGAGATGACCGCCGCCGAGCAGGTCATCAAGCAGAGCCCGGGCCAGTCGCTCGTGCGCGTCCTGATCGACCAGGGCGCCGACGAGGTCGCCATCCAGCGCGTCGTCGCCGAATCCGCCGGCGTCCCGTTCGAGCGCATCGACGTCGCCGCCGGCCTCGACGGCGGGTTCGACGGCAGGATGCTCCAGCGCCTGACCGGCGAGTTCTGCAAGCAGCACATGGTCATCCCCCTCCGCGTCGAGGGCACCCGCGCCGTCGTCGGATCGACCCGCCCGGACGACATCTTCCTGATCGACGAGATCCGCTCGCGCCTGGGCGTGCCCAGCGTCAAGGTCGTGCTCGTCACCGCCTCCGACGTGCGGGCCGCGCTCGAGCTGGTGGGCCAGAGCAGCGCCGAGGACGACGACCTCAACGACATCCTCGCCGACGTCGAGGAGGCCGACGTCGAGGTCTCGCGTTCCGAGTCCGCCGAGGCGGTGGACCTTGAGGCCAAGGCCGGCGAGTCGCCCGTCATCCGCTACGTCAACTACATCATCCAGACCGCCGTCAAGGAGGGCGCCTCCGACATCCACGTCGAGCCCAACGAGAAGAAGCTCAAGGTCCGCTTCCGCATCGACGGCATCCTCTTCGAGATGATGAACCCGCCCCCCGGCATGTCCGCGGCCATCGTCAGCCGCCTGAAGATCATGGCCGACCTGGACATCTCCGAACGCCGCGTCCCCCAGGACGGACGCATCCGCTGCACCGTCCAGGGCCGCAAGCTCGACCTGCGTGTCTCGACCCTGCCCGCCGGCTACGGCGAGAAGGTCGTCATGCGTATCCTCGACACCAAGTCCATCAACGTGCAGCTCGAGGACCTCGGCTTCGACGAGATGACGCTGGAGATCTGGAAGCAGCAGATCCACGTCCCCCACGGCATCGCCCTCGTGACCGGCCCGACCGGCTCGGGCAAGACGACCACGCTGTACTCGTCGATGCGCCAGCTCGACAAGAACAAGTTGAACATCTCCACCGTCGAGGACCCGATCGAGTACCACCTCGACGGCATCACGCAGACCCAGACGCACGAGAAGATCGGCATGACCTTCGCCAAGGCCCTCAAGGCCCTGCTGCGTCAGGACCCCGATATCCTCATGCTCGGCGAAATCCGCGACCACGAGACGGCCCACATCGCCGTCCAGGCCGCGCTGACCGGCCACCTCGTGCTCTCAACCCTGCACACCAACGACGCGCCCAGCTCGGTCACCCGCCTGGTCAACATCGGCCTCGAACCCTTCCTCGTCGGCGCCGCCCTCAACGCCGTGCTCGCCCAGCGCCTGCTCCGGCGCCTCTGCCCGCACTGCCGCCTCAAGGAAGCACCGTCGGAGGAGATGGCCGAGTTCCTCGAACTCCAGGGCCTGCCCAGCGGCGAGATGTGGGGCCCCAAGGGCTGCGACCGGTGCCGCAACACCGGCTACTCCGGCCGCGTCGGCGCCTACGAGCTGCTCGCCATCGACGACTCGCTCCGCGACGTCATCGCCCGCAACCCCAACGTCTCCGAGTTCCGGCGCATGTGCCTGGAACGCGGCATGCAGTCCCTCCGCCAGGACGGCATCAACAAGGCGATGTCCGGGCTGACCAGCATCCCCGAGGTCATCCGCGTCACCAGCGCGCACTGAACGCGCGTCTTCCGGGCCTCGCGCGGGCCTGGACGATTCACCCACATCCGGGCAGCCGAGTATCGCGACCGGGAATATTCCCGAGCCGCGGTGTGTTACGCACAGGAGTTGGGTCCGCCGGGGCAGCGGCCACGCGCCGCGGTGTCGACCCATCGATGCAGCGGCCACGCGCCGCGGTGTCGACCCATCGATCGCACGAAGTTCAGCAGGAAAGGAGCATGCCATGAAGCTCATGCACATCGCCACACTCCAGTTCGTCCCACTCGCGCTGCTCGCCGCGGGCTGCTCGGACGAATCCCCCGACGCACCGCCCGGGGACGTGACCGCGCAGGATGTCCGCGAGCAGGCGGGCCGGACCGTCGACACGGCGGCCGCGTACGCCGATGCGACCGTGCAGGAGTACCGCCAGGCCATGCAGGAACGCATCGACAGCCTGAACCGTGACATCCAGTCGTTGCAGGATCGGGTCGCCGGTATGTCCGGCGAGGTCAAGGCAGAGGCGGAGCAGGCGGTCGACTCGCTCCAGCGGGAGCGCGACGCGTTCGTGGAACGCATGAGCGAGATCCCGGAAAGCTCCGCCGCGGCCTGGTCGGACATCAAGGCCGGACTCGACCGCGCGTGGGAGGATCTCAACGCAGCGCGTCGATCGGCCATGGAGCGATTCGGCGGATGATGTGATCTCCGTCCGGGTTCGCCCCATCTCGTTCTGATCACGATTAGCCAGCCTGAAAGGATCCCACCATGGACAGCAAGAAGAAAGAACTCAAGGAGCGGGTCGAGGCCAAGCGCAAGCGCGTCGAAGCCCGCGTGCACGAACTCAAGGCCGACGCGGCCAAGGGTGGCCGCGAACAGGCGGAGAAGCTGCAAAAGGAACTGGCCGAAATCAAGTCCACCGTCGCCGGCGGCTACGAACACCTCAAGGACGAGTCCGTGGCCAAGCTCAACGCATGGCTGAGCAAGTAGCCCGCCGCGACATCCCGGCGTTCGGAGAAGGCCCGCCCCCCGTGGGGCGGGCCTTTCGCGTGCGCTCGCGCGGCTTCACGCCAGGGGCCTCTTGTGGTAGTCTGAGGCCGCCCCCCGGCGACTCGACGAAGGAGCCCCCATGACCGACCCCAGTCCCGCTCTCCGATACTGGCGCACCAACCTCGCCTACCTCGCCGTGCTCCTCTCCGTCTGGTTCGCCGTCTCCTTCGGCTGCGGCATCCTCTTCGTGGACCAGCTCAACCAGTACCACATCGGCCACGCCAAGCTCGGCTTCTGGTTCGCCCAGCAGGGTTCCATTTACACCTTTGTCGTCCTCATCGCCGTCTACGTGTTCCTCATGAACCGGCTCGACCGCCGCTTCGGTTTCAGGGAGGACTAAGCCGTGGACGTGCAAGCCTGGACCTTCCTGATCGTCGGCGCCTCCTTCGCCCTCTACCTGGGCATCGCCATATGGTCCCGCGCCGGGTCTTCGAGCGAGTTCTACATCGCCGGCGCCGGCGTGCCGCCCCTGGCCAACGGCATGGCCACCGGCGCCGACTGGATGTCCGCCGCGTCGTTCATCTCCATGGCCGGCATCATCTCCTTCGCCGGCTACGACGGCAGCGTCTACCTCATGGGCTGGACCGGCGGCTACGTGCTGCTGGCCCTGCTCCTCGCACCCTACCTCCGCAAGTTCGGCAAGTTCACCGTGCCCGACTTCGTCGGCGACCGCTGCTACTCCCAGTTCGCCCGCGTCGTCGCCGTGATCTGCGCCATCTTCGTCAGTTTCACTTATGTCGCCGGCCAGATGCGCGGCGTCGGCGTCGTCTTCAGCCAGTTCCTGTCCGTCGACATCACGCTCGGCGTCATCATCGGATCGGGCATCGTCTTCGTCTACGCCGTGCTCGGCGGCATGAAGGGCATCACCTACACCCAGGTCGCCCAGTACTGCGTCCTGATATTCGCCTTCATGGTCCCCGCCATCTTCATGGCCATGCTGCTGACCGGCACCTTTGTCCCCCAGGTCGGCTTCGCCGGCACCCTCGGCGGCGAGGTCGGCGCCCGCCTGGCCGGCGGCGAGGCCGTCGGCTTCCTCGACAAGCTCGACGCGATCAACACCGAACTCGGCTTCGCCGCCTACACCGACGGCTCCAAGTCCACCATCGACATCTTCGCCATCACCCTGGCGCTCATGGTCGGCACCGCCGGGCTGCCCCACGTCATCATCCGCTTTTACACCGTCCCCAAGGTCCGCGACGCCCGCATGAGCGCGTTCTGGGCGCTCTTCTTCATCGCCATCCTCTACACCACCGCCCCGGCGGTGGGGGCCTTCGGCCGCACCAACCTCATCGCCACCATCAACGAGGCCGCCTACGCCCCCGACCAAGCCGCGACGCCGGACACCAAGGCCGTCCCCGATTGGTTCAAGGAGTGGGAGGCCACCGGCCTGCTCGCCTGGGTCGACAAGAACAACGACGGCCGCATCCAGTACCGCAGCGGCGCCGCCTTCGCTGGCAAGCCCGTGTTCGCCGGCCCCGCGACCGACCAAGCCGCCCGCGGCCCAGCCGGCCAGCGCCTCGTCACCAACCCGCCCATCGACAACGCCAACGAGCTCTATGTCGACCGCGACATCATGGTCTTGGCGAACCCGCAGATCGCCAACCTGCCCAACTGGGTCGTCGGCCTCGTCGCCGCCGGCGGCCTGGCCGCCGCCCTCTCCACCGCCGCCGGGCTGCTGCTGGTCATCTCCAGCGCGGTCTCGCACGACCTGCTCAAGCGCGTCTTCGTGCCCACCATCACCGAGAAGCGCGAACTCTGGGTCGCCCGCGCCGCCGCCGCATTCGCCATCGCCGGCGCCGCCTGCCTGGGCATCTGGCCCCCCGGCTTCGTTGCCGAGGTCGTCGCGCTCGCCTTCGGCCTGGCCGCGTCGAGCTTCTTCCCCTGCATCATGCTCGGCATCTTTTCCAAGCGCGCCAGCCGCGAGGGCATCGTCGCCGGCATGATCGCCGGCATCTCCTACACCGCCGTCTACATCGTCATGTTCAAGTTCACCTGGGCCGACGGCCTGCTCCGCGTCGTCTCCGGCTGGGAGCCCGGCGCACCCAAGGCCGATTTCTGGTTCATGGGCATCAGCCCCGAGGGCATCGGCTCCATCGGCATGCTCATCAACTTCGCCGTCGCCATCGGCGTCAGCCTGATCACCCCGCCCCCGCCCCAGAACATCCAGGACCTCATCGAGCACATCCGCGTGCCCAAGGGCGCGGGCGAAGCGCACGAGATGCAGGTCCCCCCGGCCACCCGCGGCTCGTAGCCCGATGGCGCGAAACCACCCCCCGCCCCCGAACCGCCATACGGTACCCTGTCCCTGCGCCGCACCCGGCCGCATCCGTTGACCCCCTCCCGGAGTCCCGCCGATGTCCCAGCAAGCCATCGAATCCACCATGCACGAGAACCGGGTCTTCCCGCCCGTCCCCGCCGCCTCCGTCGGCGCCGCCGGGTGGCTCGTGCCCTCCATGGCCGACTACGAATCCATGTACCGCCGCTCCATCGACGACCCCGAGTCCTTCTGGGCCGACATCGCCGAAGGCTTCCACTGGTTCAAGAAGTGGGACACCGTCCTCGAGTGGTCCGCCCCCGACGCCAAGTGGTTCCCCGGCGCCACCACCAACGTCTGCTACAACTGCGTCGACCGCCAGGTCGAGCAGGGCCACGGCAACGACACCGCCATCATCTGGGAAGGCGAGCCGATGCCGGACGGCGCCCCCGAGGTCCGACGCATCACCTACGCCCAGCTCCAGAAAGACGTCGGCCGCCTCGCCAACGCCCTCAAGTCCCTCGGCGTCGAGAAGGGCGACGTCGTCACCATCTACATGGGCATGGTGCCCGAGCTGGCCGTGGCCATGCTCGCCTGCGCCCGCATCGGCGCGCCCCACTCGGTCATCTTCGGCGGCTTCAGCGCCCAGGCCATCTCCGACCGCGTCGCCGACGCCCGCTCCAAGGTCATCCTCACCTGCGACGGCGCCTGGCGCCGCGGCAAGGTCGTCGAACTCAAGTCCAACGTCGACGCCGCCATCGAGCAGATGGGCGCCGACTCCCCCGTCAAGCACGTCGTCACCCTCAAACGCTGCAACAACACCGTCATCGACCACGCCCCCCGCGACCACGACTGGAACACACTCGTGGACCCCCAGCCCACCACCTGCCCCTGCGAGCCCATGGACGCGGAAGACATGCTCTTCCTGCTGTACACCTCCGGCTCCACCGGCAAGCCCAAGGGCATCGTCCACACCACCGCCGGCTACATGGTCTTCACCGCCACCACCGCCAAGTACACCTTCAACCTGATCCCCGATCAGAACCAGGTCTACTGGTGCACCGCCGACTGCGGCTGGATCACCGGCCACTCCTACATCGTCTACGGCATCCTCCCGAACCGCGTCCCCACCGTGATGTACGAGGGCGGCCCGGACCACCCCACCCCCGCACGCTTCTGGCAGATCGTCGAGCGACACAAGGTCACCCAGTTCTACACCGCGCCCACCGCCATCCGTGCCTTCATGAAGTGGGGCGACGAGCACCCCGCCTCCGCCAACCTCTCCACCCTCCAGGTCCTCGGCACCGTCGGCGAACCGATCAACCCCGAGGCCTGGATGTGGTACCGCAAGCACATCGGCCGCGACGCCTGCCCCATCGTCGACACCTACTGGCAGACAGAAACCGGCGGCCACGTCATCACGCCCCTCCCCGGCGCCACCCCCTGCAAGCCCGGCTCCTGCACCCGCCCCTTCTTCGGCGTCGACGCCGCCATCGTCAACACCGACGGCGAAGAGCAACCCGCCGACGCCGGCGGCCTCATGGTCATCCGCAAGCCCTGGCCCGGCATGCTCCGCGGCGTGCACAACGACCGCCAGCGCTTCATCGACACCTACTGGTCCAGCGTGAAGATCGACAACCAGCCCGTCTACACCGCCGGCGACGGCGCCCGGCGCGACAAGGACGGCAACTTCTGGATCATGGGCCGCATCGACGACGTCATCAACGTCTCCGGCCACCGCCTCGGCACCATGGAGGTCGAGTCCGCGCTCGTCTCCCACCCCGCCGTGGTCGAGGCCGCCGTCGTCGGCATGCCCCACGAGATCAAGGGCACCGGCATCGCCGCCTTCGTCACCCCCGCCAAGGGCCACGAGGCCAGCGACGAACTCATCAAGGCCCTGCGCGACCACGTCGCCACCGAGATCGGCCCCATCGCCAAGCCCGACATGATCCGCTTCACCGCCGCCCTGCCCAAGACCCGCAGCGGCAAGATCATGCGCCGCCTGCTGCGCAGCATCGCCGCCGGCGAAACCGAGATCACCCAGGACACCTCCACCCTCGAAGACCTCTCCGTCGTCG
>TARA_R110000782_G_scaffold133157_3_pt1 | contig 26628 bp, 24 predicted proteins | sample TARA_R110000782 | Tara Oceans TARA_R110000782 (sample SAMEA4397859) | marine metagenome | biome: Polar Biome; feature: [SRF] surface water layer (ENVO:00010504); material: water (ENVO:00002006), including particulate matter (ENVO:01000060) such as... | depth 5 m | reverse complement strand
GCTTGCTCTAACTTTAGATAACTCACAAAACGCCACCTTCGCAGGTACAGTTCTTATCAACAGTGGGTCAACTAATTCTCTTATAACTTCTGCTGGAAGTTCTAGTGCTGCTGCTGTGGCTAACTTCGATGATATTAGAATTGATAGTTCATTACACGCAGGTTTACAATTCTCTGGTGGTTCTACTGGTGAGTTACAGATTAGCTTTGGTGATGCTGGTGACCCTAATGCAGGGCGTATTAATTATCAGAACTCCACTAACGAAATGCACTTCTATACTAATGGTAGTCTTGCTTTTGATTTAGATGCCTCACAAAACGCCACCTTCGCAGGGGCAATAAATGTAAATTCAGCGGCAAGCTTATCATCAGGTCAAAGTGGTTTTGCAATTAATGCGGCTGACTATATAACGGAATTTCACTCCCAAGGCGCAACACCGTATGGTGTGCAAATAAAATATACTGGAGCTGCACCAAACGGGACTGGTAATGAATTTCTATATTTTGGCGATAGCAGCAATGCTAGGTTGATAGTAAGGTCAAACGGGGGTATTGCTAATTATCAAGCCAATGACGTTAACTTGTCAGATGAGAGGGTTAAGAAAGATATAACCCCTGTAGCAAGCCAATGGGAAACAATAAAGAATATTGAGATTGTTGACTTTAGATATAAAGACCAACCAGAAGAAGATAACGACTTGAATTTGGGTGTTATTGCTCAACAGGTAGAAAGTGTAGACCCTAGATTTGTGTCTAATTGGGTTGACGAAATGTCTGAAATACCAGACATGAAAGCAATCTATAATACAGACCTGAATTTCGCCATGATGAAAGCACTACAAGAAGCTATCACTAAAATTGAAGAACTTGAAGCACGAATTACAACACTAGAAGCATAGGACGACTATGGAAGGTCAACGCATAACCGAAGACGGTAACAGGCGTATATCTGAAGGTAATCTCATTAGGATTACCGAAGACTTTATACGTACATGGCCCTTAACGGCTACTTCTGTATCCTTATCTACAACAGCTACAACAACTATAACCGCTGCAGATGTTATTCTTGTATCTAGTAGTTCTTCTTTAAGTACCTCTGCAACTAATACAATTATTCTGATTGACTTTGATAAAGATATTGTAGCTGTACCAGCTGAGTTAGTTACTTCAAAGACTAACACTACACTAATAATTGATATTGATACTGTTGTTGCTGCAACTAATGGTGCACTAAACTTATCTCTTACTGATACCTCAATAGTTATTGTAAAGGATGTGGAGCTTACTGCAATACCTGGACACCTGGAATTAGATACCTTACCTCCAGTTACTTTTGTAGATAAGACACTACTAGAAAGAGACTCAAGGCTCTACAGTATTTACTTACTAAGTGCAATAGATGTTACATCTGTTACTATTAAAGCAGTCCCAGTTACAGCAGACTATACATTTGATGCAACACATGAACACTTAGATGACTTAGGGTCTAACACTATAGATCCAGCAGTTACACTATCAGGTTCAAAGTGGTACGGATTAAATGGTGAGTTTAAGTATTCACCAAATAAGATTAAGTTCCTAACAGTAACGGGTGACGTAGCAGCCTTTGTTCTATATAGAGATACTGGAGACGCAGCTACGAGTGAACTCATCTCATACCATAGAGAAGATTTTAAAGGACTAACTAAAGGACTAGCAGCAGAGACCCTTGACTGGACACTAAGCACAGCAGGTTTCTTTGATAAAGAACCAGAGAATGTCTACGTGGGACGAGTAACGTCATACATAGATCGTATAGCCAAAAGTAATATAAGGATATAATAATGCAAGATGAAACACTAGTAGAAGACGCAGAACCAACAGTTCTTGAAAAGATGGCAAGTACCTCACCAGGGAGTATAGTTGCTGCTGACATCTTAGGTAAGTTTGAAGAGAGCAAGATTAACCGTAAGCAAGCAGAGGCTCGTTGGTTAAAGTCTTATCAGAACTTCCGTGGAAGATATGGAGATGAGGTTGAGTTTACAGATACAGAAGTATCTCGTGTCTTTATTAAGGTGACTAAGACTAAGACTCTTGCAGCCTACGGTCAATTGCTAGATGTTCTACTTGGTGGACCAATGTTTCCAATATCTGTTGGAGCCACAGAGAAGCCCATAGGATCACTAGAGGCCATCCACATAGACCCTACTAGCCAAAAGAGTGCTTCGGGCCCTGAGGGTGCCTCTGAGGAGCCTGTAGACCCTATTGGATTTCCAGGAGATGGTAATGAGGTTCTTCCTAATGATACAATAATGGAGAGGATGAAGAGGATTGCTGCTAAAGCATTGTCAATTGGTGATGATGTAGAAATGGTTGTTGAAGAAGGAGGGGCTGATAAGGCTGGACAGGTTACACTTAATCCTTCAAAGATTGCTGCAGAGGGTATGACTAAGAAGATACAAGATCAATTGACTGAGGCTCGTATGCCTCGTGAGTTCCGTAAGTTTCTCTTTGAAATGTGTATGTTGGGGTCTGGTTGTCTTAAGGGTCCTTTCCATACTGAGAAAGAATATCCTCGCTGGGATGAGGAGGGTGAGTATGACCCAATGTTTATACCAATGCCTGTGAGTAAGTTTGCATCTATCTGGTCAATATACAATGATACAGATGCTGCCAGTGTTGAGGATAGTGAGTGGATTATTGAAAGACATAAACTTAGTAGGTCTGAACTTAGAGCTTACAAACAACAAAAGTTCTTCTTGGCAGATGCCATTGATATTGCCATAGAGATTGGCCCTAACTATGCTGATGAAGAGTGGGAGATAACTCTTAAAGAAGGTAACGATACTATCACTACTAATAAGTTTGAGATGGTTGAGTACTGGGGTGTTATGGCTGTTAACAAACTGGAAGACCTAGGTAATCTTAAACTTCCAAAGGGTCTATCAGGTAATGATGAAGTTAATATCTGTGCTTACCTATGTAACGGAATACTTATACGCCTGGTAATCAATCCCTTTAAACCTGCTCGTATTCCATACTATGTGTGTCCTTATGAAGAAGATCCTTATAACTTCTTTGGAGTAGGTCTACCTGAAAACATGGAAGATAGTCAGACTTTGATGAATGGATTTGCAAGAATGTCTGTGGATAATGCAGTACTTGCAGGTAACATTATGTTGGAAGTAGATAGTGATAACCTTACTTCTGATACTACTATGGATATGTATCCTGGTAAGATATGGAAGAGGGAGGGTGGTCAGCCTGGACGTACTATTAACTCTATTCAATTCCCAAGTACTGCTCAGTCTAACATGATGATGTATGATAAGTTCAGAGCCTTAGCTGATGAGGGTACAGGTATCAGCTCATTCTCTCATGGACAGACTGGTGTGTCAGGAGTAGGTCGTACTGCTGCAGGTATATCAATGCTGATGGGTGCTGCTTCTGGAGCGATTAAGACTGTCATTAAGAACATTGATGACTATGTACTTGAACCAATGGGTAAGGCTTACTTTGCCTGGAACAACCAGTTTGACTTTGATCCAACACTACTTGGTGATCTTGAAGTTAAACCTCAGGGTGTTTCATCCTTGATGGCTAAGGAAGTTAGATCTCAACGTATGCTACAGCTTATACAGGTTGCTGGTGGAGATCAAGAAATGTCAATGAGACTGAATAAAGAGTACCTTACTAAGGAACTTGCTAAGTCTCTTGAGCTTGATCCTTCACTGGCTACTCTGTCTGAAGAAGAGTACAAACTAAAAGTAGCTCTGGGAGTTTATGCTCCTCAAGAACAACAGGCTCCAACACCCCCAGGTATGGGAGGAGACATAGGACCTCAGGCCCCTGCTATGCCTGGTGAGCAAGGCTTCTCTGGTACTGAACAACCACAGGGTGAAGAGCCTATGATGCCACCTATGCCACCCCAGGGAGGGCCTGTACAGTGATCAAAGTAGAAGAAGAACAACTACTTAAGACTGTTGGTAGAGAGCCAATGATTAAGTTTGAGAATTACTTAAAGCTTAAAACTAATAACAAGGTTATGAAACTTGAAGGCATAACCTTAGCAACCTTTGATAAAAAGCAGGGAGAGATAAAAGCTTTGAGAGAAGTCTTGTCTGATCTTGACTTTATTATCAGAGGAGAAAAAGAAAAGAAAAGTAAAAAAAGGTCTTGACAAGATTAAACCTATGAGTATAACTAAGTTTTAGATGTATCCTTTATGGTACTCTATAACCCTCGGCCCCTAAGACAGGCTTCCCGAAAGGATAACAAAATGTCAGAAGAAAGAAAAGAAGACACACAGCTAAATAAAGATGAGGCAGAACTTGCAGAGTTAATAAAGGCTCGTGCAGATAAAGAAAAGGGTGAAGCTCCAGACCCTGAACTTAAAGAAGCAGAAGAGATCATGGCTGATCCTGAAGCATCTAAAGAAGATAAGAACTGGGCTAAGAGATACAGCGATACCAAGAGTGCCTGGTACAAAGAACGTAATAATAAAGATGAAGAACTTAAAAGATTACGTTCAGCTCTTGAAGAACAAAAGGCAAAGAGCCCTGAGAGTATGCCAACTAATGAGGCAGATCTTAAAGAATGGCAGAAGCAGTACCCTGAAGTAGCAGGAGCCATCAAAGCCATTGCCACTGATATCGCAAAAGGAATGCAGGGAGACCTGGAAGCTCAAGTTTCCAGCCTTGCAGAGAAAGATCAAAAGTCCACTGCAGCTCTTACTAAAGAGAAAGTGGTCCAAGCACACCCAGATTTTGATACACTCAATGGAGATAAGTCTTTCCATGAATGGGTTGAAATTCAAGATAGCTGGGTCGGTGATGTCCTTTACAAGGGACTGAACCCCAAGAGTATTATTCAAGCCATCAACCTCTACAAAATGGAGAACAATCTCCTAGAGACTGGCGAAGATAATAAACAGTCTAATAGAAAGACTGCTAAACAAGACGAAGCTGCTGCTGCCTCACTGGTAACAAAAGCTAAAGTCGAAACACCTCCGACTCCAAAAGGTAAACTTCTAGAGTCTGAGGTCCTTAACTGGACTGACGAAGAGTGGGCAGAGAATAAGCCCCTGTACGATAAGGCTAGACGTACTGGGAATCTTGTACTCAATGTAACTAACGCTGCTTAGAAACACACTCTTCACTTAACCATCCTTAGACTAAAGGCCCTCTTTTTAGCCAAAGAGATTTCCCTGGAATCCAAGACGTTAAGGTGAATGAAGTCCCTCAACCTAAACATAATGCTAAAACAAGGAAATAACTATGGCATATGCATCCGCTGCAGGGTATGGCAATTTACCTAATGGTAACTGGTCCCCTCAAATCTATGCGAAAATGGTACAAATTGCATTCCGCAAAGAGTCCATCGTTCGTGACATCACCAACTCTGATTACACTGGTGAAATATCTGAATTTGGTGATACTGTTAAAATCATCAAAGAACCTAACATCGAAGTTTCAGCCTACGTTCGTGGACAGACTGTCCGTGCACAAGACTTAGACGATGATGAAATCATCCTTATTATTGACAAGGCTAACAAGTTTGCTTTCCGTGTTAATGATATTGAGAAGAAACAGTCTCACATTAACTGGGAACAACAAGCTACTGATCAAGCAGCCTACCGTATGCGTGATGCATATGATAGTGAAATCTTGAGCTACATGGCTGGTTACCTAGGTACTGATGATGGCGAATTAGATCTTGCTGCTCACAAAATTGGTGCAGCTGGTGGCCCAGTTGAGATTACTACTGGTGGAACTGTAAGTTCTACTTTGTTTACTCCTCTAGGTATAATCAATCGTTTTGAGCGTTTGCTTTCACAGCAAAATGTTCCTGACGAAGGTCGTTGGTTTGCTGCTGATCCAGTTTTCTTTGAGAAGCTTGGTGACGAGGACAGCAAATTTATCAATAACGACACTGGCGACAAGGGTGCTCTTACTAATGGGCGTGTTCATGTTGGCAAGATTCGTGGTTTTGATATGTATCGTACTAACAACCTGCCTACAGTCGGTAACGGTCCTGCTGGTAACGCTACAAGTGATCATGGTGTGATCATGGCTGGACATAGTTCTGCCTGTGCTACAGCTGAACAGTTAAACACTGTTGAAACACTACGGGATGGCGATGACTTTGCTGACCTAACTCGTGGTCTTCACTTATATGGTCGCAAGGTTCTTCGTTCTGAAGCTCTTGTCGGTGCATATTATCACTCAGCTTAGTAGGAAAGGAATTATACTATGGCTAATATCGATCTAAAACAAGGCGGTGCAACTGCTGGTCTTGGGATGGCTGCAACAGCCACACCAGGTATCGTATCTGTTAGAGTAACAGGTGCACAGGCTGCTGCTGCTAAGGGTTCTGCCCTTGCTGCTGCCGACATCATCTATGTAGCAGACATTCCTGCTCATACAATGGTTAGAGGAGTAACACTTGCAGTGAAAACTGCTGAGACTGGTACAACTCTTACTTTTGATCTTGGTGACGCTGGTTCTGCGGATGAATTTGTAGATGGTGCCGATGGTACTACTGCAGGTTATTACGTCCAGGGAACTAATGGTCTCTTTGATGTTGCAAAACTATATGCTGCTGCTGATGTTATTGACCTAACAGTCAAGACACTTGGTAGTGCAAATGATGACTGGGAAGTTGAGATCCTCTTTGAGGTGGCTGACTATACTGGTAATCCACGGGCTAAGTCTGCTAAAGACGTAGCTTAATACCACTAAGGTTTTGGAGGTTGTACCTTAAACAACCTCACCTCATTTTATAAAGGAGCCTTCAATGGGAACTACTTTCCTGGAACTAACCAACAGGGTAATTAGAAAGCTGAATCAGGTAGAACTGACTTCGGCTAATTTTAGTTCTGCTACAGGTTTCCAAGCACTAGCTAAGGACTTGGTTCAAGAAGCTATTGACGATATCAATCAGGCTGTAACTCAATGGCCTTTTAATCACAGCACTGGTACGATTACAACTACAGATGGCACTCAAACTTATGCTCTTGCATCTGACAATAAAGTTACAGACTGGAAAACTTTCTATCTTAATGAGAATGCCAGCCTTGAAGTATCTTCAAAACCTTTAGGGGTTGTAGAATACCTTGAGTGGCATAATCGTCTAAGGGCTAATGATCAACTAGCAACAGCTGGCTCAGTTAATATACCTGCTCAGATATATCGTACTCGTGATTTAAAGATTGGAGTAAGCCCTATTCCTGATAGAGCCTATACAATTACTTATGAGTATTGGAAAACCCCTACTCCCCTGGCTGCTGCTACAAGCACAACACTTATTCCAAGTGAGTATGACAGAGTTATAATAGCCTTTGCAATGCAGGGTGCCTATGACTTTAGGGAGAACTATGAGATGGCTGCTAAAGAATATCAGAAGTATAAGAAAAGTTTAGCAGACATGAAAAGAACTTTAGTTCCACAGGAAATTACCTATGCTTATGATACTAGAACTAGATCTAGAAGTCGTAGAGATGGTTGGTCTAAGTAATGGATAGATGGGAAACCCTTTCAGTTACCCCTGAGGGTGGCATGGTGGAAAACCTTTCTCCTCTAGTACAGGGAGCAAGCTTACCTGGATCTCTTGTAGATGCACGTAACTTTGAACCTTCTCCTATTGGTGGCTATCGTAGAATTAAAGGATATGAAAAGTTTGATACTGCTATTGTTCCTGGTACAGGTCAGGTTGATGCAGTCTTTATGTTTCAAAATAAATGCCTTGCACTCCGTGCTAAAAAGTGGTATGTCAGCACAGGATCTGGATGGGGCTCTGCCCTTATAACATTAACAAATACACCAGTGAGTGTTCAATCAACAAGGTATAACTGGAGTGGAACTGATAATATTATTATTGTGGATGGAGCTAATCCTCCTATACACTATGATGGATCAACTCTAACATCGATGATTGCTACAAACGCTGTTAATGGAACAACGATTCATTCCACTACAGCAGCTAATATTCTTGCAGCTACAGCAGTTCAAGAGTTTCATGAGCATATGTTCTTTTCAGTAGGACAAACAATTAGATTTTCTGCTCCTAATGAAGAAGCAACTGTTACTGGTGCTAGTGGTAGTGGTGAAATTAAAACTGGTAATAAAATAATAGGTATGGCCCCCTGGAGGGAACAACTATTTCTTTTTGCCTATGATCGCATTGGAACTATTGCTGGTCAGAATAGTACAAACTTTCAGTACCAGAATGTAACCCATAAGATTGGTACTATTAATCCCAGAACTATCCAGGAGATGGACGGGGATGTCTACTACTTATCCTTTGATGGCATTAGAACTATTGCAGGTACAGTTAAAAACCAAGACTTTGAACTGGGAAATGTTACTCGTAATATTCCAAGCACTGTTGAAAAGCTAGGCTTTAGAAACTCTAGTAAAGAAGTACATGCTACTTCTCTCAGAGATAAATCACAGTATAGATTATTTGTAGGTGATTCTACTAACGAAGACTCTGAGGGGGAGGGTCTACTCGGTGGAGTACGATTAAATAGTCAGGGTAATAAGAATTTAGAATGGTTTAAGATTAGAGGAATTAATGCTTCTTGTTCAGATAGCTCTCAGTTTACTACTACTGAGTATATAGTTCATGGTGGCTTTGATGGGTACGTCTATCGACAAGAAGAGAGTACAGGGTTTAACGGGGCAAACATAGATGCCTTCCTAAGATTCCCCTACTGGACTATCTCTGATCCTGAGATGCAAAAAACATTATACACTGGTAAGTTTTACTTACAGGCATCTAGTGTAATTGAACCATCTGTTGGTTATAACTTTGATTACAATGTACAGGGTGTCATCCAACCACCTGTTCAGTCTCTCGGTACAGGGGAATCAGGTTTTTTCTTTTATGGAGATCCTAATTCTGTTTATGACACTGCTACTTTTGGAGACTCATTTCCTGTAAATGCAGATGTAAACTTAGTAGGTTCAGGAAACAACGTGTCATTTTACTTTAGCAGTAATGACACAAGGACAGAATGGACTGTCCAATCTATCACTATTGAATACAGCACAGACGGAAGAAGAGGATAAAAGAATGGCAGTAGGTTATACAAGGCAATCTTCAGGGGATATTGCAACAGGTAATACCATTGAGGCAGCTCACTTAAACGATGAATATAATAAACTACAGGATGCTTTTCATGCAACATCAGGACACACCCACGATGGTACTACAGGTGGTGGTACTAAAATACCTATGGCTTCTGGGGTATCTGGTATCCTTCCTGTCGCCAATGGCGGTACTGCAGCTTCTAGTGCCTCTGCTGCAAGGACTGCTCTAGGTCTTGCTATTGGAAGTAACGTACAGGCATACAGCTCTGTGTTAGCTGGTACTACTGCATCCTTCCTCACAGCTCAAAACACAAAGGTTAACTTTCTTACTGTAACTCAGGCTGTTGATCTGGATACTATGGAAAGTAACATAGCTACTAATAATGCTAAGACAGGAATTACTTCTAGCCAGGCTTCAGCCATTACAGCTAACACAGCTAAAACTGGCATTACATCTGGTCAAGCTTCAGCCATTACAGCTAACACAGCTAAGGTAACTAATGCCACACATACAGGTGACGTGACAGGTGCCACTGCTCTTACAATAGGTGCTGGTAAAGTTGTTACTTCTATGATACTAGATGACAATGTAACTGCAGACAAACTAGCTAACTCAATTAACTCTGCTATAGCTGCTAATACTGCTAAAGAAACTAACGTAGTACAAACTACAATTACAGGGAATGCAGGTACAGCCACCACTCTACAGACAGCTAGAACTATTGCTGGTGTGTCATTTAATGGATCAGCTAACATATCTTTAAATAACAATGCTATAACTAATGGAGCAGGGTACCTTGCCTCAGTTAATAACAGTAACTGGAGTGGTACTGACTTAGCAGTTGCCAATGGTGGTACAGGTGCCAGTGATGCTGGAGCTGCTCGTACTGCTCTAGGTGTTGGCTCAATGGGTACTGATGCAAAAACTGTAAGTACGTCTGCCGCAAGTGGTACTCCTGCTGACGGTGACGTATGGTTTAGGTATACTGCATAATGGTTGCTGAAACAAAGATAGGTGTTGGTGGTGCATGGAAGGCAATGAACTCTATACAGGTTGGAGTTGGTGGTGCCTGGAAGACTGTAAGTGAAGTCTATGTCGGAGTAGGTGGGGCTTGGAAGTTAGCTTATACTAACTTTACAGCATCGTTAAGTGGAACATTTAATACATTATATGACCAAGATCAACTTACAACTTTTACAAGTACTTCAGCAATTACAGTTAATATATCTTCTGGTACTTTAGCTGTAACAGCAGGAGGTACAGGATCATCCCCTCTTCTACAAAAGAATAACTCTGGCCCATTTTTAAGTAGTCAAACTTGTTCTAATGGTGACACTCTAAAAGCTAGACTAACAACTGGTAGTAGTGAAGATACTGGGTACACATGTACTGCAACTATGGGTGCATATGGTAGCAAAACTTACACAGTATTTACAACATAAGGAATTAAGATAATGTCTGATAAACAAAGAACTCCCTTTGAGAAGCATGGGCAATCTCTAATACAAATCCTAATAGCAGCCCTATGCTTATGGATGGCTAACACAACCAACCTTACTGCCACCAGTGTAGCTGTTCTTACAGAACGTATGGAAGGCATTAAGGTACAACTTGATTCCGTTCAACTAGAGTCTTCTTTAAGGTATACTAAAGAAGATGCTATTAGGGATACAGAAATAATCAATAGACGAATAGATCGTCAATCAGATCGGATTACAATACTGGAAGAAGACTCTTGACTTTTTCTTCTAAATGTGATATGGTACCTTTAGGGATTCGACAGGACACCACTAAGATGAATAGGAATATATAGAATGCTTTTTAATCTTGAAAATCAAATGCCGCTGCATACAAATAAGAAATTAAAAGCTGCTACAGGAGTTGCAGGAGTTGGTGCTTTAGGGGCTACTAGTACTGCTGCTGCTGCCGCTGCTGCGGCTAAAGCTGCTGCACTTACTGGCACAATAACTCCTCATGGAATAGGTTATTCTGCTTCAGGATTAGGTGCACCGTTATCTTCTTCTGCTGCTGCTGCCCCAGCTGTTGCAGGAGCTGTTGCTGCCCTTCCTCTTATTATGGGTCTTACAGGTATGCCAAGTGGTAAGGCTAATATTGCCAAACTTAAGAAGGCTAAACAGGATAGGAAGATGGCTCCTATCATGGAAAAACTTAATAGTATTCCAAACAATAAACCTGCAAGTATGTCTGATGATGAGTACTTACAGAGCCAGTCACCCCCTCCTAATCCTGCAGAGATAGCTCAACAAAACATTATGCAGGGTGATCAAGGGGACAAAGACTATGAAATAGACCAGGCAGAGCAGTACAATAATTCCCCCCAGGGTAAGGCAGAGTTTGAATCCTGGAGACAGACGGGTGATAACTCCCTCTGGTACAACGAAGATAGAACACGTACAGACTATGCAGGTCCATATGCTCCTCCTTTAAGTGAGCAGAGAGCTACAGCTGAAGCAACCTTTGGTTCTCAAATTAGTTCTTCTGCTGCTCAGACTACAGACGATAGTGGTAATGAAGTAGTAACAACTGATCCAGTAACTACACTTCCAGGACAGTCAGTAAAATTAGCAGATGGCACAAAGTTTAACTACACTCCACAAGCTGTAAGCAAGGGTGAGTTGGGGACAACTGATGGTAAGCTCCTTGATGAAGGTGTAAGGGTTAGTACAGAAAACATAAAGATTAGTACAGCTGTCTTAAAAGACATGGGTGTGCCTGATGTAAATAAAGTAAGCCCTCTTCCAACACTTGAGGCAATAACAGCTGAAATGACAGATGAGAATTTAATTGCAGAAGTTACTTCTGAGTTATCTGAAAGATACCTTAAGGCTGAAGAAGAAGCAAAAGCTTCAGTAGAAAACTTTGAGGCTTTCTACGGTAGCTCTGTTAAGGAACAGTTTGCTATTCTCCAGGATGACTGGACAGGCATGGATGGAAAGAGTAAGATACCGTTCTATGCAAGGGGAGCAATTACTGCTGCAAACCAGGCTATGGCAGCCAGGGGTATGGGTGGATCTTCAATGGCTGCTGCTGCAATAACACAAGCAGGTCTGGAGTCTATGATGCCAGTTGCTATGGCTGATGCACAGTTTATGCAAACACTATCGGTTAAAGCTTTTGATGCAAAGACTGCAATGGGTGTGGCTAAATTATCTCATATTGCAATGCTTGATGTAGAAGACCTTAACTTTGCACAGAGCAGAGCAGTAGATAGTGCCAATAAATTCTTTCAGATGAATATGGATAATGTTTCTGCTGAAAGAGTAGTGGCTGCAACTAATAATGCTAATGAAGTTCAGAAGTTATTTACTGATACTGCTGCTATAAATGTAGCCAACAATCTTTCATTTACTACAGAAGCTGAGATGACTAGGTTTTATGATGAGTTAGCCTTTCAGGCTGCTGATAGTACTGCAAGGCTGACACTAGATGCAGACAAGTTTAATGCTTCAGTTAAGAATGCCAGGAGCCAATTTAACGCATCGATGTCACTGGAGATTGAAAAAGATAATATTAACTATCTTCGTTCTGTTAATACAGCTAACACTGCTGGTATTAATCAACAGAATATGATTAACTCTCAGAACCTTTTAAACATTAGTAACACTCAGATTGCAAATGCTTTGACACTACAGAGGGATGAACTACAGAAGATTTTTGAGGCAAGTGAGAATGCAAGTGACAGAGCTAACAACTATGGTATTGCTTCTCTTAATGCAAGTAGTGCAATGGACAGGGTGGATGCTGCACTTAAGAATGAGAATGCTCAGAACATAGGAGGGTTTCTTTCTGACATGGGAGGAAAGCTTCTTGATGGTTGGATAAGTGGTAAGTTTAGTTCTAACTCACAATCAAACTTAGGTGATGCGATAATTAGTACAGATGGCTCAGAGCCACAGTAAAGGAAAAAGATATGGGATTTTGGACAACAGTAGGTACAGTAGGAGGAACACTCGTAGGTACTGCCGTGGGTCAACCTTTATTAGGTGCTAAGGTAGGTAAGACTTTAGGTACTATTGCTGACGGTAGTGGTGATAAGGGTGAAGATAATCAACAGAATGCACAAGTGGCAAGTAAAACTTCTGGCCTAGATGTTACAGGACTTATGAACCCCTCAACGGTATCTGAACTTAAAGATTCAATTCAAGTAGCTCAGGGATCTAATCCCTACAGTTTACAAAAAACAGCATCGTCTTGGTTTAATCTACCAACAGAAAGAGCATAGAGCAATGGCTATAATGACACCAGAACAAATAAAAAATACAGTCCCTGGATCGTCAATGACGAAACCTAAGGGAATGCTTCCTTTTGACAGACCTGCTAAAACTTCAGACCCTGAAGAGGGTATACAATTAGTCTTTGATGCAATTACTCAACCACTTGCTGCACGTAGACTTGTACGAACTCTAAGGGGTGGAGTTCCAATTGACGTTGTAGTAGATGGGTTAGGTACTCTATTATTAGGTGAGGGAATTATTAGCCCTCAGGCTTTAATGGTTATGCAGCCAGCTGTAACATCTATTGTTGAGGGTATGGCTAGTATTGCAGGTGTTGAGTTAAAGTACACTGAAGAGGTTGATGAGTGGACTGAACCAGATCCTCTAGAAGTAGAAAGACTGGCTGCTAAAATTGCAAAAGAATCACCAGGTTTGGTTGCTCCTGTAGAGGAAGCTCCTGTAGAGGAAGCTCCTGTAGAGGAAGCAATGACAGAAGAACCTATCATGGAAAAACCAGTAGAAACAATGGGGCTAATGTCTCCACCTGCTAAAGAAGGAATTATGTAATGGTATCATTTGGTTTAAGTCTTGCTGGTGGTTTCTCCAAGAGACAAATGGAGAACGAAGACAAGAAAAAAGAAGCTAGAATTGCAGAAGAAAAACTAACTAGGGCTGCTGAACTTAATCTTCAGAATCAGATGAAGGTTCAAGAAGCTCGGAATAACTTTACATCAAAAGAAGCTGTACTAGCTTCTGAACGAACGGGTATACTACAAACAGAGCTAGAAAAAGTTAGGTCTGATCTTATCCTGAAAAGAACTCAGACATTAACTGCAGAAGAAAGAGAGCATGAGGCAGCTGAATTTCAAGCCTACATGGATAGTTCAAAAACAGAAATAGATTCTGTTGATCTTATTAAAAGACTAGACTCAACCACTGTTGTAAAGCAAGAAGGTGCTAATGATCCTGCTTCGTTATTAACTTCAAAGGTAGATAACAATCTTTCTGGAGGCACTGTTGCACCCGTAAACAAAAAACAAAACCCTGCAGTAGTAGAAAATCAGGCAATGGTTGAGCTTAATAACTTAGAAAAATCTTGGAATCAGAAGTTTGCTAAACCAATTCCTCAGAAAAAAAGCTACTGGGACAAAAATAGAATAACTAGTTTACAAAAGTTTAACAGTGCTATGGCTACATATTCGCAAGAAGAAATAAATAAGGAGGTTTTAAAGCAGACTGTCCTTGATCGTTATAAGAGGCCTGGACTAGTTCGACTTTATTCAAAAGGCTATGCTGACCTTTCCTCATTTGAGTCTGCAGAGGGAGACTACTTAGGAGTTTTAGAAGACTATGGTGTAGAGGCAGCAGGAAGAATGGAACGAGAAGGTTTAAGTCGAAAAGAATTTAATGCCAAGTATGAAAGCAATTACTTTACATCTGAGGAAATAGGAACAAGAGAAATCCTTAATAAAAAAACTTATAATTCTAGTATGCCTGTTCTTCCTGGTAAGGGTAGGGGTGAAAGTCCTGGCAAGGCAGATGTTATAGGATCTATTTCTAAATACCTTAATGAGAACGTACAAAAAATTATACTACCAGGTGATATAAATATGTCAGACCCACTATCAGTAGCTAGTGGTGGTGAAACTAGAGGAAAAGCAGCACAAGCTAATAAGACTTCTAATCTTATAGCAACTAGTTTAGTTCGGATGGATCAACTTAGAAATACTGGTACAACTGTTACGGATGCTTTTGATAGTGTTTCATCACAGGTAACAGAGTTAAACTCTTCTATAGAAAGACATCTTAATAGTTCTACTACTGGAGGTCCAGCAGATGTTTCAAGACTTAATGGTCCACAAACAGCTGGGGTTTCTTCTCCTGTACTAAGCAACTATGTAAGCACAGCAAATCCTGAGGATCCAAATTTACAAAACTTATATGAGATAGGTTCATTAACCGTTAGAGATAAACAGGCACATGCAAATTTCCTTGTTGGAGCATCTTCTCTTATGTCGCCACTTGACTTCAAAGAATTTAAAAGTACCATAAAAGCAAATAAAGCAGTTGAGCTTTATAACAAAGTTATAGACGGAGGGGTTAAGGATGCTATAGATACCTTTGTAGATGAGATAGAAACAAATGATTTTTATAGTAGAGAAGAAAAACTAGAAGTCTTCAACCTTGTACGTAAAGCTGCAGACGACCAGTTAGACAAGGAGTTTAAAAAAGTAGAGGCAGACGGTCAGGGAGTTGATGTTAATTTTGATGAAGGCACTAAAGTTTTTGAAAGACCTATAGATAATCCAGTCTATCCTGTAAATGAAGGAGGATATAAAGGATTTTTAAGCGACTTTGAAAAAGAAAAAGAGTTGGATAAACGGGAGGCTAAAGAAAGAGAGGATTTGATTAGACAGGATACTGAAGAAAGAAAACAAATTGAATTACGTAAAAAAGCTGGTGTCCCTGAACCTAAGGAAACTCCTCTTTCACAAATGGTTGAAAGAACTATGTCTTCCATTGAAACTAATCTTAAAGATATCCAAGATGCAAGATCAGCAGCACCTGGAGGAATGGCTCCGTACAGTATGGGAGGAACACAAAGAATAAAAGAGGCATGGAATCAAGGGAGTAGTTCTCGTATGGTTACAGAAGTTGAAAGATATGTGTCACAAAATCCTGACAGCGTAAAAGACTTATCTCCATCTCTTCAAGAAAGTTTAAATGAAATTTTAGAGCATGGTAAGTATGGGGTAGAAACTATAAAAGACTTTATGAAAGACAAAGAAGGTTATAAAACTTCCTCATATGATGATCCGTCAAGGAATAAAGAAGATGACACGGATGAAGATGGCGTACTTACTATTCCAAAAGCAATTGGTTATGGATTTAGACTTAAAGAACCTCAAGTGCAAGACGCTTTAAGGTCTGTTCTGGGTAAAGTAAATTATGAGTTAGTTGTTAAGGGAAAAGAGCCCTTGCTTCTAGAAGATGGAGATAAAGTATTTGATATTGTTGTTGAAAACACTGTTGCACAATTAAAGAATATATTCCCTGAGTACGAGAGTTATCCACAAGTTATTAAAAGTATTTTAATTGACACCGTTTACAATACAGGAGCTCCTAAATTTACAAGTATTGGTGAAGAGGGGGGAAGTCCTTTATTTATCCAGGCAATTAAAGATAACAACTGGGATCAGGCTCTTCTTGAAATGGGTACATCTCCTAGAGCTGAAGAGAAAAAAGAAATGCTTCGAGAATACTTAGCCGAATTAAATAAATAAAGAAAGAGGCTATATGATGGAATTACTTCCAGTAACTAACACCATACTAGGTACAGGTAAAGAAGATACTGATAAAATAATATCTAATATTCCTCCATTTACTGTTGGTTCTACTGATGCTGTTGATACAGAAAAAGAACCTATTGTTAAAGCAAAAGCACCTATAGACACAGAAACAGATAGTCTTCTTAACAAGCCTACTGAACCTGTTGTTAAAAAACCAGAAGAGAATAAAGAACAAACATCTGTTCAGTCTGCTTTGTTTGAAAAAATAGATCCTTATCAAACTAACTTTCAAAAGAGGCAACAAGCAGAACGACTTGTATCTGTTTACAATAGAATGGTTAATAGGGAGTCACAGAACAGTTATGATACTGTTAAGTTAATTAATTCAATTGGTGATAGACTTTCTAGGAACACTTCTGAAATAGAATTATTAGACTCTGTAGAAGATAGATTAGATACTCAAGAAAATGGTAGCTCAGTTGCAGGTGGGATCTTCAGTGCAATTGGAGACTTTACTTATGGGTTAGTTGGAAGAGGTTTAATAAAGGCCACAGGCAGTGCAATAGATACTGTTGAGGATGCTATTAACTATACCTTTGATTCTGATATAAATATTGCTGACATTGAGCTTGACCCTGCTAGTTCTACTGCTGAAGAAATTGGAACAATAGTTGGTACTGAAATTCCAGCAATTGTTGCAGGATATCTTGCTGCTGCAGGTTTAACAGCATCAGGTGTAGGTGCTCCAGCAGCTGTTGTTACTGCAGCTGTGACGACAGCAAGAGTTAGTAGGCTTTCCCAGGCACTCCTTAGAGTAGGTGGAGCAGTTAAAAGAACTGCCCCTGCTCTTCTTGCGTTTGAAGCAACTTACGCAGGTGTTTCACAGTTTACTCACAGACCTGATGAAGTTTTACTACAAGACTTTTTTATTGATAATCCTGGAGTAGATAAAGATTCTGTTAATCAGTACCTTGAGGGTAACATTACAGACCCTGATTCTCTACGTAGACTTAAGATGGCAACAGAAAGTGTTGTTATAGGGGCAGGTTTCTCTGCTTTATTTATGGCAGTTGGTAAGGGCCTCAGTCGATTTAGGGATCCAAAGTATGTTAAGAGTTTAGCTAAGGACTTAACAGGACAGGGTGATTCCATTCTAAGTCAACGACAACGAATAGAAGAATATCTTGTGTCTGTGGCAGGGTACTCTCCAAAGGCTGCAATTGCCAGAGTTAGAGACCATATGGATTCGGGTGCTTCACTTAGCTCTCTAGTTAAACAGGCTGAAGTTGACAAGATTATTATGAATGATCCATCTGCTTTAAAAAGAATTACTGCAAGAAATGTTTTAGAAACAACAGGTCAGCGATCACCAGATGAAGCCTTTGAGTATGTAACCAGACTTGAAGCAAAGGGAACCCTTGACGAAACTATAAGTAAGATAGCAGGTGCAGAACCTGCAGACTATTTGGCACAGGCTGCTGCTAAGGGTGATAAACTTACAAGAGGAGCTGAGGCTAAGTCTGTTAGTCTTCTAGGGAAGAATGTGGCAGAGGGAGAGTCTGTTCTTATTGGAAGAAAAATGGAAAGAGTTAAGGTAGGTGCTTACGATGCTGCTACTCTTGATGGTATAATGCAGGATGCTCTCACAGGTATTGGTGGTAATGCTACTAAGATATGGAGAGTCTTTGAGGAGACAGGTAGTAAGACTGACTTTTTTACAGACCCTTCTCAGTCTCCCTACGTTCTTAAGTCTTTGCAAATGCAGAGATCTCAGGGTCATGCTAACAATTTTATCCTATCTGGTAAGAAGTTTTCTCCTGTTATTCCTGGATCTGCAGGTAAGGTGTCAAAGACAAGTGCTCTTTCTCTTGGGAATATTGCAGAAAAGTTTGGTTGGAAAACACAAGACACTGATAAATTTTTAAGTTATGTAAGGGCTGAGAAACTATTTCTTGATTGGAACAAAAAGGTTCCTATCCCTAGTAAGTTAACAAAAAAAGAACTTAGAGTAATTATTGATGAGGGTAGAGCAAATCCAACCTATGTTGAGGCACTAGCTGACTATGGAGCTCTTCAAAAATCAATCTTGGACTATAGTGTTGCATCAGGAACTATTTCTAGGAAGGAGGCCAGTAGTATGATAGCTGCTGCCCTCAATGAGGATGGCATGTACGTTTATATTCCTCGTAATGTAGCTGAAGGACAACTTGAAGGTCTAACAAAAAAGGCGAAAGGCTTTGCAAGGGGCAGTACTGGTTATAAAGGTTTGATCGGAACAACTAAAGAATTAAGAGACCCTTACCTTGATGTAGTAGAAGATATTACTAGTAAGATATATAAAGGACAGGCTAATATAACTAAGGCGGCTCGTTACAAAATGATTGAAAGGGCTAAAAGACTTGGAACTCCTAAGGTTAAAGAACTTGCAGAAAGACTAACTAAAGAAGTAGATCTAGGAAAACAAGTTGCAATAGATGGTGGTATTGTTTCAGGACTTAGAGAGCACCTAAAGGCACTAACAGCACTTAATAAATCTATTGTTATTGATACAGATAAGGCTAGAACTTTGTTAAAGAGTTCTTTAGATGACCTTGAGTGGGATGATCTTCTTAAAGTTGCAGGAGAGAATATACAATTTAAGGCTGCAGGTAGTAATAAAACATATGATATCTTCTTTGATCAGGGTAAGAGAAGAATGGTAGAGATAACAGACCCTGCTCTTGCACGTATGGTTGAGTCTGAGGGGGCAAAGGCTGCCCTGGAGAGTGGATTCTTAAAAAGTATTCTTCAAACAACTGCTGGATTAACAAGAACCTACTCGTCTTTCATTACAAAGACTCCCTGGTTTGCTGTTAAGTCAATAGTGAGGGATGGATACTTTGCAGAAATGATTTCTCCTATTGGTTTACTTCCAAAGTTTAGAGCAGTAAGGGGCTTATTTGCTCTTGCAGCCAATCCTAAACTTATAAAAGAAATGAGAGAGGCTGGCTGGAGTGGTGGTACACAAATCCTTGAGATACAAAAGGGTTGGAAGAACGCAAATGCTTTAAGGGCTGCAGGAGATACTGCTGAAAACATTAACAAGGCAGAGAGACAAAGCTTCTTAAGAGGTTTGGCATCAGGCAGTGTTACTAAGTGGACTAACTTTGTAAACAATTCTGAAATGGCAAGTCGTGTTGGAGAATATATAGTTGCTAAGGGTGCAGGAGCAAGTGATGACTTTGCTGTATTTATGGGACAGGAAACTTTAGTTAACTTTGGTAAGACAGGAACTAGCTCTGCTTGGCGAATGTTTACAGATCATCAAGTCTTTTTCCGTCCTACTTATTTGGGTATGGCAAAGACAGGCGAAGCTTTCGTAAACAATCCTGTAAAGTCTGCCCTATATCTAACAGCTATGGCAACTACTCTTCATGCTTCTGAAGCTGTCTCTTCTCTATATCCTGAGTATAAAACTAAAACGGAACAAGATAAAAACCTTTGGACGTATTTTCCAAATGTTGATTCCGCTGAACTTCTTGCTTATATGCAGGGTGGTATGGTTGGTCCTCCTCCAGCACTAGATAAAGAAACTCCCTGGATTACTGTACCTGCTGTTCACGAGCTTCAAGCTTTATCAAGGGGTATGGAAAAGATTTACTCTCTCTTAACAAAGCAAGGGTATAGTGGAACAGGTATGTCTATCTTTAAAGAGTTAGGAGAGGGACTTACTCCTATGTTGTCTACTCTTTTAGTTACTCCAACTCTTCTTTCCCCCCTTCTTGAAATAGGAATTAATAAATCTTCGTACGATGGAAGAGATATCTTAAGGCAAGACCAACGAGTTCCATTTAATAAAGAGATGGTTGTCAGTCCATCGACAGGAGAGTTTGGAAAAAGATTATCTGAATGGTCAAAGGCAGTAGATGCTTTTATCTTTGGTGATGCAGGTGATGCCTGGTTTACTCCTATTGCAGCAGACTATGTTTTAAATCAATACTTTGTAGGTTTTGCAAGCTATGGTAAGAACATGTTAGATGAGGCTGGTAGAGAGTCAATAAAGGGTGAAGTGCCTAAGTCGTTCTTTGGTGATAACTCTAAGTCAGCAGACCTATTTACTTACATGGGTCAGAACATGGGCAACATATTCTTTGACAGCCCTGCTGCAGGAAGAGCCCTTGAGAGTTTTGCCTACGATATGAATAACTTAGTAAGTGGATTAAACTTTAAAGATAAGGCTGTACGTAAAGAATTTCTTGTTACTCTTGGCAATGCAACTGTTAAAGATTATAGTGGTGGTGAAGTTAAACTAAAAGAAACTTCAAGACTAACTAGAAAAGTAATACAAGTTCTTCAACAGATTACAACAAACAAAAGCGTTATCAGGAATAGAACAGACATAGATAAGGATGAAAAGAGAACACAACTTCTTTTACAAGAAGAAATGGAAACTCACTTCCTTCTTCAGTACCAACAGGGTATTCAACAGTTTGATCCTGATAAAACTATACAAGCATTAAGAGATTAGAATGGACTTCTTTAGCCTAGTACGTGACCTTGGTCTGCCTGTTGCAAGTGGGTTAGTCATGGGTTACTTTATCTTCCTGGTCATGAAGCAGCTTATGTCTGGTCTTGTCAGTGAGATAAAAACAGTACAGGCTATATCAAAGATGTTAATAACTAGGGCAAGCATCATGAACAACGATATGATTAGGATTGATACAACTATATGTGCTGCATTGAGGATCCCCATAGACATTGCAAGGATAGCCAGGGCTGAGAACTTTGTTGAGGATGGTAAGATAGACGCAAGGCGAGACTAATGGATATTGTAAAGGTAGTCTCTGAGTTTGGCTTCCCTGTTGTTATGGCAGGTGGCTTAGGTTACTTTGTATACTTTGTTTGGCAGACTATTACTAATGTGATAGACCCTGCAGTACAGGATATGAAGGTAACTATCATACGTTTAACAGACCAACTAAGGTTGTTAGACCAGGACATGATAAGACTACAAGAGAAACTTAACACGGCTATACAGGTACAAGATCAGTATGAAGATAATGCGTGATATAATAAGAGATATGTTGTTGACTATCCTTATACTAGGTGTACTAGTCTATCTTTCACAGGCTGCCCTGGCAGATACTCTTATTCATAAGTTTAAATCACCATCCTTTAGTGGAATAAATACTTCCAGTCACTACTTGACTATTGAAAACCAGGAACACAACAGGGTGATGGCTGTTAAGGAAGAAGTACAGGCACTACTAGATGAGATTGAAAGAGACAAGGACAACACAACCCTAGCTCGTTTCATTCGTAACCTGGAGAGTCGTGTCTATGCACAGCTATCAAGACAAATGGTAGACAATCTATTCGGTGAGACTCCAAAGACAGAGGGTACGATAGACCTTGAGGGTAATACTATTTCTTATAGCAGTAATGGTGAACTTATAACACTAACGGTGGTTGATTCGGATGGCACTACGACTGATATCTCTTTGCCTATTGGTTCTTTTACTTTCTAGTTGTGCAATCTTTAGTAACTTTGATGATACTTACCAACAAAGATATGAAGAAAACAATGTTGTAAAGGTAGAGGAGCTTCACTCTAAGGCTTTACTTAGTGCTCCAGTGCCTAAGGTTAAACCTATTGTAGCTGTCTATAGTACATCCTTTACGGATAGGACTGGACAGAGAGCAAGCAACTCAGAGTTTGCATTGTTCAGTACGGCTGTAACACAAGACCCTGCAGCCCTGCTTATAAGAGCATTGAAGCATGCAAGTGGTGGGCAGTTCTTCAGAGTAGTGGAGAGGGTTGGACTAGACAACCTAACTAAAGAGCGTCAGCTTATAAGGTCTGCACGAGAACAATTTAAAGAAACAAGTAACCCTCTACAGCCCCTGCTATTTGCAGGTGTACTACTTGAGGGCTCTGTTATTGCTTACGATACAAACCTGACAACAGGTGGTGTCGGAGCAAGGTACCTGGGGATAGGCAAGAGCATCCAGTACCGTGAAGACAACGTGACAGTATCCCTTAGGATGGTGTCAGTTGCAACAGGAGAGATCCTGATAGAAGTACTGACCCATAAGACTGTCTTCAGCTATGGACAATCCGAAGATGTATTTATATTCTTGGAAATGGGAACTGAACTCCTTGAGGTAGAGGTAGGAAACTCACGCAATGATTCAGTAACAGTAAGTTTAATGATGGCAATAGAGGGTGCTGTCTTAGAGTTAATTAATGTAGGATATGAGAGGAAGTTCTGGAGTCATGACACACACACTAAATAATATTGTTCTTCTAACTATAGTGTTTACAATTTTAAGTATTGTAACAGCATATGCACAAGACAACGAGATCTACGTAGACCAGTCTGGTGCAACAGCAAACATAGACTTTGAGCAGCTTGGTACAGGTAACCTTATTACAGGCTTATCAGGAGTATCAGGTACACCTACAGCGTTAGACCTTGATGGTGGATCAATGACACTAGACATCAACATGATTGGTGATACTAATAAATTCCTTGGGGATCTGTGGGCTGATACTTTCATAGGTAACTATAACTTTACTGGTAGTACAAATACATTTACTCTAACAGTTGACCCTACTAATACCTATGGTGCTGATAGTAGTAACCAGAATGTACAGGTAACAGGTAGCAGCAATACTTTTATTTTAAACCAGGGTACTGCAGCCTTAGCAGACAGCCTGGATCTTGACTGGTTAGTGCAGGGAAGTAACAACACTATCACAGCCAACATAGATATTGATAATGCTACAAACTTTATGGATATTGATGGCTCTGATAACACTGTAACCTATGATGGTGATGGTGTTTCAGCTAGTGCAGGAGGATACATGTATCTTGATCACACTGGTGGCAGCAGAACTTTTAACATAGAACAGCAGAGTACACTAAACAATGACTGGGTTCAGATTAATTCTACTGGTAGTAGTGGCACTGTCTGTGTCATTCAGAACGACCAGGGCACAACAGTTAGCTGTTGATATTGGGGGTGTCTCTGAGTTAAATGGTAATGCACAGGTACTAAGAGACAAACCATATGATGCAGCAGTAGACTTTGCCATACAGAGTAACGATGAGGCTGTTACTACTGATGGTAGAATGTCTATTACATTTCTAGATGATAGTACAGTCAGACTAACTGAGCACTCCCAGCTCTATATAGATGAATACATCTACGATCCTGACCCCTCTAAGTCTAAGATGGCACTGACCTTTGGGTTAGGTACTGCCAGGTTTATAACAGGCAACCTTAATCGTATTTCCAAACAGAACATTAAACTAAGAACACCCACCGCTAATATTGCTATACGTGGTACTGACTTTACTGCAACAGTAGATGAGTTAGGGCGTAGTCTTGTTATACTCTTGCCTGATGAGTTTGGTCTTTCAAGTGGAGAGATAGAAGTTGTTACTGCAATGGGTAGTGTCCTCCTAAACAAACCCTTCCAGGCTACCACAGTATCTGTATTTGAATCAGCCCCTAGTAGTCCTGTAATCCTGGACCTGTCACTAGATATGATAGATAATATGTTAATCGTTTCCCCTCCTAGGGAAGAGGCAGAGATAACAGAAGAACGAGTAACACAAGTAGAAAGCATACTAGACTTTAATGGCCTTGATATAGACTATCTTGCAGAAGATTTCTTAGGTGAGGATGAACTAGAATTTACAGAGCTAGATATTAACTACCTTGATGGTAACTTCCTGGAAGATTTACTAGATGTAATAGATGCCCTTGCAGTTAGTAAGCAGGAGGATGAGTTAGAAAGCACAGGCTCAGTTAAGATTACAGGTACTGAGTTTGGTCAGGATAAAGACACACAGATTACCACATTTATTAACGGAGAAGTACTAACTTTACAGAGAGATCTTAGTAGCTTTATCCGAATAGATGTAGATAAAACAACAGGTTACACGGTTATCTTAATGCAAGATGGGGTGACTAGAGTGGTCACTCTTAATGGTGGTGGAGACAGTACAATTAAAATGAGTCAGGGTGGATGAAGAAATATATACTACTGATACTAATAATTCTAAGCATACCTTTGGTAATGCAGAGTACTCCTACTGAGGTTTTAAAACTTAGAACCTTTGATGCCTTGATAGATACTCCACTAGCCAGTGGAAACTTTACAGTGTTAAGTATTACTGAGGATGATGTAGAGCGTGAGGGTGGTTACCCTTTCCCCAGGAAGAGACTTGCAGAGATACACAAGAGTATCATGGATAAGGGGGCACTAGGTGTTGGCTGGGTTATCTCTTTTCCTCAGAGGGATAGGCTTGGTGGTGATGTAGACTTTGGTGTAGAGCTTGCATCTGGTCCAAGTGTTATTGCTATGTTTGAGAATGGTAAGGGAGAATACCCTAAGCCTACAGGTACAGTCATCAAGGGTGAGGATGTCGGTGGCCTTCTTAGCACTGGTGTCAAGACAAACCTTAGGGTTCTATCTTATGCTGCACTAGAGGGTGTTGCTGTTGCCCCCACTGAGGTGGATAACCTAGTGAGAAGGATACCACTACTCTTTAGGACACCCGATGGTTGGGTTGCATCCTTTGGGACTCAAGTTCTTAAAGCAATAACAGGATCTAAAAGTTATATTATAACAACTAATGACAATGGCATACAAGAGATAGCAGTAAGGGGACTGCCACCTGTTAAGACAGATAGTCTAGGACGTAAGTGGATTAGCTGGGTCAAGCCACACGAGACTAACCTGAAAGAGTTAGATGTTTTTGGAAGGTATGTCTTTGTAGGTATAACAGCTAATGGTGTCATGCCTCAGTTAGCTACACCCGTTGGACTACTAGAGCCACACTACATACAGGCTGCACTATCAGAGTCAATGCTAATTCCTAACAGTCCTCACATACCTGACTATGCCCTAGCTGCAGAGCTGACTATACTTATCACCTCAGTGGCCCTCACATGGGCCCTACTGCATGGGTTAGGTATCTCATGGGGGGTTACCCTAGTAGGATCTCTCATGGCCCTGACGGGCTTCCTAGGAGCTTACATGGTACAACAGGGTATCTTAATCGATGTAACCTGGGCGGTGATTAGCCAGTTTATTACTGCAACTATAGCCTTCTATCTTAGGTTTAGGCAGCAGTATAAGTTACGACAACAGATTAAGAAACAGTTTGAACATTACTTAGATCCAAGACAGGTTAAACAACTGCAAGATAACCCTGGACTACTAGTACTTGGGGGTGAGAAGAGACATGCAACATTCTTATTCACTGATGTTCGTGGCTTCACCAGTATGTCAGAGACCCTACCACCTGAACAAGTAACTTACATAATGAATAAGGCACTCACTGCACAACAGTCAGCAGTACAGAACAATGGTGGCATGGTAGATAAGTACATCGGTGATGCAATGATGGCTATCTTTAATGCTCCACTAGACCAGGACTTTCATCAGACAAGGGCAGTAGAGACAGCCTTAGAGATACAGAGAAACATGATTGATCTTAATGTAGAACTAAAAGAACAGGGTCTACCAGAGATAGTAATTGGTATTGGTATTCATACTGGGGAAGCAGTGATAGGAAACATGGGTAGTGAATCAAGGTTTGACTACACGGCTATTGGAGATGCTGTTAATACAGCAGCACGATTAGAAAGCTCTACAAAAGAATATAAAGTAGACTTGCTTATAAGTGAAGCCACTATGTTAGAGCTTGATCAGAGGCAGGAATGGGTAACAGATTATAGCTTACGATTTGTAAATGAAATCTTTGTTAAGGGTAAGACCAAAGGTATTAAAGTTTATACGATTTAGACTTGACTTTTACCTCAAAGTATGGTATAACAAGTAGTTATTAACTTAGTAGGAAAACCTTATGGATTGTTATGTATGTAATGAGTCACTAATTTGGGGTGGCGATCATGACTGTGACGAAGGAGAGGGTGTTCTAGAGGACGAGCATTCAATAGTGAGTAACTTTACTTGCCCTAACTGTGATAGTTTTACCTTAGTCTACCACTCATAGTCTATTACTTAAAGGAAAG
>TARA_R110000782_G_scaffold55785_1_pt1 | contig 26723 bp, 23 predicted proteins | sample TARA_R110000782 | Tara Oceans TARA_R110000782 (sample SAMEA4397859) | marine metagenome | biome: Polar Biome; feature: [SRF] surface water layer (ENVO:00010504); material: water (ENVO:00002006), including particulate matter (ENVO:01000060) such as... | depth 5 m | reverse complement strand
GACATTAACGATTTTTACACAGGTGGCAGCAAAACAGCAGATTCAAACCTTACATTTGCTGCTGGGGATATTATTAGTGTTGCGTTAAATTTAGACGATGGTGAGGTTACATTTAGAAAAAACAATTCTACAATGACCAACGGCACTCAAGATTTAATTGCATCTACCTTGTACACCTTTGCAACAACCAATTATGGTTCTGGTGCTGGTGTAATCGTCAACTTCGGTCAAGACAGTAGCTTTTCTGGCAACCACGCCACAGCTAACGGCAACGCAGATGGCAACGGTCACGGCAGCTTTGCCTACGCACCGCCAAGCGGGTTCCTCTCTCTTTGTTCACAGAACTTGCCGGATGCAGCTATTATTGATGGCAGTGAGAATTTCAATACGGTGCTTTATACTGGCAATGCTGGAACACAAAGCATTACAGGCGTTGGTTTCAGTCCAGATTGGTTATGGGTTAAAAATAGAGGAACAACGTACAATCACGCATTGGTGGATTCTGTGCGTGGAGCCACCTTATCACTGGCTTCTAATTCAACTGCCGCTGAAAGAACTTCAGACATTACTTCTTTAGATTCCGATGGATTTTCGCTTCAATTTGTTACGGCAACTGGCTCATTTTCTGAAAATCAAGGTAGTCAATCTTATGTCGCTTGGAATTGGCTGGCAGGAACAGCGTTCAGCAACGATGCTTCAGCGACAGGCGTTGGTAGTATTGACAGTGAGGGTCAGGTCAATACAAAGGCTGGGTTTAGTATTGTTAAATTTACTTGCGGCAGCGGTGTAACCAGTGGAACTGTTGCACACGGCTTGGGCGTTCAGCCGCAACTTCTAATCGGCGCAACAAGAAATCACGATGTACATTGGTATGTTCAAACACCTCTGCTTGCAACAAATCTTGCTGGTATTTTAAGTGCCACAGATGCGTTTTATAATCCGGGGTACAATCATTGGAATGACACACACCCAACTACTTCTGTATTTAGCGTTGGCGGTTACATGGCTGGTCATTCTGATTTGACTAACCCATCAACAAAGATTGTGTATTGTTTTGCTAATGTTGAGGGCTACTCAAAGGTCGGTACATTTCTTGGAAACGGAAATGCAGATGGGCCGTTTGTCTACACAGGGTTTAGGCCAGCTTGGGTTATGGTGAAACAATCTTCAGCAGCAGGTGGTTGGAATATCCTTGATGACAAAAGACAAACATTTAATGACGCAACAGGGTTGCCTAGATTGTATGCAAATACAAACGCAGCGGAAGAAGATGCAAACACAATGGAAGGTCAAGCAGAATTTCTAAGTAACGGTTTTAAGTTACGGTCAAATCATAGTTCTGGAAACACAAGTGGAAAAACCATAATTTATCTCGCTTTTGCATCCCAGCCCTTAAAATTTAGTAATGCGTTTTAGGAGAATATAAAATGCCGTGGAAATATAGCGGAAGAATAATTAGAGTTGGCAAGGCGTGGGTCGATAACAACGGCACACAGTACCCTGCGGTCTGGAACAATCAAAGCGCAGATGAAAAAGCTGCAATTGGCCTCACTTGGGAAGACGAAGTTGAGGCTCACGATAACAGATTTTATTGGGGCAGAAACTCAGATGGAGATTTAATCCCTCGCTCACTTACTGATGTTAATGAAGTGGACGAAGATGGTAAGGCAATCAATGATGCTGATGGCAACCAGCTTGTTACGCTTGGTCTGAAGTCCAACGCCATAGCTCAAGTCAAGACACAAGCGGCTGGACTGCTTGCAGCACACGATTGGCAAGTTATCAAAGCAACAGAGGTTGAGTCTTACTCCGTGCCGTCAACCGTTACAAATTACAGGGCGGCTGTCCGAACCGCCAGCAATAACATTGGAACAGCTATCACTAATGCGGCTGACCTTGCTGCGTTCATGGCACTTTATGACACGCCTGTTGATTCAGATGGTGAGCCAACAGGTGACCCTGCCCCAATTAATGCTTGGCCTGACGCTATATAAAGGATTTATTTGTGGCTTTAAGCAAACTGCAATTCACTCCCGGTATAAACAGGGATATTACATCTTACTCTAATGAAGGTGGATGGGTAGACTGTGACCTAATTAGATTTAGGCAGGGTTACCCAGAGGTTATAGGCGGCTGGGAAAAGTATTCTCAAAATACATATATAGGCACAGCTAGAGGTTTGTTTAACTGGGTGGCTTTAGATGGCGCTGATTTACTGGGTGTGGGAACAGAATCCAAATATTATATAGAGCAGGGTCAGGCTTTTTACGACATTACACCAGTTAGAAAAACTACAACAAACGGTGTAACATTTTCTGCAACAAATGGCTCATCAACAATCACAGCAACTGATAATGGACATGGCGTATCAGTAGGTGACTTTGTTACCTTTTCTGACGCTGTCAGCTTGGGTGGACTGGTAACAGCAGCGGTTCTAAATCAAGAGTATGAGATATTATCTGCGTCAACAACAAACACCTATACCTTTACGGCAAAGGATGCAGGCGGTAACGCTGTGACAGCTAACGCCAGTGATAGCGGCAATGGCGGCGCTGCTGTTGATGGCGTTTACCAGATAAACGCTGGACTAAACACAGGTGTTGGCGGTAATGGATGGGGGGCTGGAACTTGGGGTAGAGGAACTTGGGGATCAGGCACAACAATTAATGTTACAACATCTCTTCGAGTTTGGAGTCAGGATAACTTTGGGGAGGATTTGCTAATAAACCCCAGAGACAGCTCCATATATTATTGGGATAAGACTAACGGAGTCACAACAAGAGCCGTAGAAATATCTACAATATCAGGTGCTATAGAGTGTCCAACAATAGCTAAACAAGTAATGGTGTCCGATGTAGATAGGCATGTCATAGCTTTTGGCGCTAATCCCTTGGGCGGAACTGATCAAGATCCGCTTCTTATAAGATTTTCTGATCAAGAGTCATTTTTAGATTGGAGTCCCACATCAACAAACACTGCCGGAGATCTTCGTATAGGCTCTGGCTCTAAGTTTGTAAAAGCCATAGAAACAAAAAGAGAGATTATAATTATAACTGACAGCTCTGTGCATTCTATGCAGTTTATTGGAGCGCCGTTTACATTTGGCATACAGCCAATAGCTTCCAACACTACTATAATGGGGCCAAATGCAGCCATAGCCGTGGAAGACTCTGTGTATTGGATGGGCAGGCAAAACTTCTATGTTTATGACGGTAAAACAAAACAACTTCCATGTTCTGTAAGAGAAAGAGTGTTTTTTGATTTTGACTTTGATCAGGCTGATAAAGTGTATGCAGCCGTAAACTCTCAGTTTAGCGAGATCATGTGGTTTTACTGTTCTAATGGAAACTCTGTGGCTAATGGAGGTACAGGGGAAAACAATAGATACGTCATATTTAATTATGCTGATAATACTTGGTACTATGGAAACCTTGGCAGATCAGCGTTTTTAGATAAGGGTATAAGAGACTTCCCAATAGGCGCTGAGGGCAACTATTTATTTAATCACGAGAGCGGATACAGTGACGATGGCTCTGTAATGGTTTCATCAATTGAGTCAAGCCCTATGGATATGGGAGAAGGTGACAGGTTTTCTTTTATAACTAGGGTAATACCTGACCTCACTTTTAACGGATCAACAAACTCTGATCCAAAAGTAAATGTTACGTTGCAGGCAAACAATTTTCCCGGCGGCAACTTTTTGCAATCAGAGATTAGTCAGGTAGATAGAACTGCTACATCTACTACAGTTCCCTTTGAGCAATACACTAATAAGGCAGATGTAAGGCTTAGGGGCAGGGCTTACTCTATTAAGATAGATTGCAACACAGCTGGGGTTAGGTGGAGGCTTGGAAGTCCTAGGGTGGAATTACGACCTGATGGGAGAAGATAATGGCTACAAACGTAACACCATTTCCAAGGCTCCCAACAGCTCCACAAAACATAGACGAAAAGTACATTAGCGATTTAGTGCGAGCTTTAGAAATATTTTTAAGGCAGGCACAAAACCCTCAGCTAAACCTTCAAGAGATACCAACTGATGGCAACAACAATATTTTGTCACAAGGAGACATATATATAGCTGACGGTGGGTTTCTCAAGATTGTAGGCAAAACTGAAATACACTCAGGCACAGTATCAGCAACCATTTCAATAGGCACTGTCACGGTTTCCGTGTCGTAAAAGTTACAGGTAACTTTATGGCTCAAAAAAAATTACAAAAAAATAGTGTCTACAGTGAATACGATGAGGACGGAGACGGCATTGTTACCGATGATGAGCTTTCTCATGTAAAGGAAATAAAGAAGACCGAGACAGAGCTAAGGAAAAATTTAGCGCAGTTGCGTATGGCAAGATATACTTTGGTTTTTATGGGTGTCTATGCAACTTTTCTAGCCTCTCCTTTGTGTTCTCCTGAAAAGTTACAGGGGCTTGCTGGGGTTACAGACCTTATATTCCTTAGTGGAAGTGGCATCGTAGGGGCTTACATCGGAATGACAACTTGGATGAGTAAAAAATGATACAGGCGTTGATAGGCCCAATAGGGTCACTACTTGGTACTTGGCTTGAGGGCAAGGTCGAAACGAAGAAAGCGGAGACTGGCGCTAAGGTAGCGCGGGCCAAAGCCGAAGCGACCATAATGCAGAAAAAAGCTACAGGAGAAATCGACTGGGATCTAAAGATGGCTGATGCCTCTGCCCATAGTTGGAAAGACGAGTGGCTTACAATTATTTTCTCAATCCCTCTAATACTATCATTCTGTGGTGACTGGGGTAGACAAATAGTTTCAGATGGATTTATGGCCTTAGAGACCATGCCAACCTACTACCAATACACCTTAGGAACAATCGTAGCCGCCAGCTTTGGAACACGCGCAGCGACCAAGTTTTTTGGCAAAAAGTGAAAGGGCTTACAAAATAAAGACTTAACTGGTACAATCTTCCAACTTCAGAAGTTACATATAACTTTATAGTCGGGAGACTGGAAGATGGCACAGCCAACCTTACCAAGATCAGTTTATGAAGAGACTGCGAGATTATATTACTCTTGCGGAAGAAACGTAGCTAGAGCGGCTAGAGAAGCGGGATTACAATATAATACATTTAGCTCTAGAGTAAGAAAGGCCAGAGAGCTTGGCCTTATTGCCGACTCATCAATAAACGAAGCAAAGACTGTAGAAGAAAAAATAATAGTTAAGCCCGTCTATAGAATACAACAAAGAAAATCAAAACCAGAGGAAACAAAAAGAGTCTTGGCTATTGGCGATTGCCACGATGGGCCTACAATACCTGACAAGTCTAGGTTCTATGCTATGGGCAAGTACGCTAGAGAAAACAAGATAGATCAGATTATACAGATAGGTGACTTTGCAAGCGTAGACTCTTTGAACAGATTTGATGGAAACGACACCCTAAAGGGAAAGGAAAAACCATCTTTTGGCGAAGATATGAAGAGCTTTCAACAAGCTATAAGAGCTTTTGACAGGGGTCTTGATGGATACGATGTGCCAAAGCATGTCACTCTTGGTAACCACGAAGACAGGATTTGGTCTTTTACCAATAAGAACCCAGAAATAGCTGATATGCTTGATCAGATATTGTTCGCTACGATGGATGATTATAACTGGACGTACTCTCCTTATGGAGAGTTTTACTTTATAGGAGATGTTGGGTTTACTCATGCCCCTTTAAACATTATGGGGAAAGCATACGGCGGTATGCAGTCTGAGAATCAGATAGCTAGAGATGCAATGCATGATGTTGTATATGGGCATACCCATAAAAGGCTTGATAAAACCTTTCCTAAGATGGGCAACCAATGCGTCACTATAATCAATTTGGGGACAAGTCTACCAGAAGGCCACATAGAAGCGTATGCTAAACATACTTTGACTGGATGGTCTTATGGGGTCTACGATATCCAGATAAAAGATGGTAGAATGTATGAAACGACTTGGATACCAATGGGCAATTTATTAATGAAGTACGGTGAGTAAAATGCGGGAGATTACTAAAGTTATCGTTCATTGCGCGGATACCCCAGAGGGACGCGATGTAAAGACGGCTGAGATCAAGAGGTGGCACACTGAAGAGCGCGGCTGGAGTGATATCGGTTATCATTGGGTGGTTGAGTTGGATGGCTCGGTTCATGCTGGCCGTCCTGAAGAGATCAATGGCGCTCATTGTAGGGGGCATAACTCTACTAGCATCGGGGTGTGCTATGTTGGTGGTGCTGACTCTAACGGAGATCCTAAAGACACACGCACGAAAACCCAGAAAGAAGCCCTAGCAAAATTGTTATCAGAAATTCTTGACAGGCATGACGAAGCTGTAATTTATGGGCATCGTGATTTCTCTGAAAAAGCCTGTCCATCGTTTGACGCAAAAACAGAGTATGCAGCCCTGTAAGGAGTAGAATATGTTACCACTATTGTTAGGATTAGGAGGCTCTGCCCTAGGTGGCGCTGGTATGCTTGGGGGGCTTGGCGCTCTTGGTGCTGGCGCAATTGGCTCTGGTCTTGGTTCTTACTTGCAAACAGGAGACCTAGGCAAGGGTATCCAAACAGGTCTTATGTCCTACATGGGTGGTAAAGCTCTTGGCTCTTTGATGGGTGGTGGTTCAGACGCTATAAATGCTGCAAATCAAGCCAATACAGTAGGGGCAGGAACTGTTGCAGATCCCATGAGGATTGCAGGAACCACATCTGCTGGAATGGGTGCTACCACAGCGGCAGACGCTGCAACTAGTAATCTGAATTTGGGGGCTACAGGAGCCACAGGAAAGCTAGGTGGTATTTTTAATGACACCACAGCGTCAATGACCACCCCCGGAAACTACACTGGAGCTTTCACTGGTGATGCTATGCCTTATGTTGCTGGTGCGTTGGGAACAACCGCTCTTACAAGTGGTGATTTATTTGGGCCTCAAGGACTTGATCCTATGAAAGAAGGCGAAATAAGGCCAGAGTCTGATGCCGCCATTTATAAAGCCATGACTCCCGGCGAAGATTACAGACCGGGAATTGATAAAGAGTTTTCATACTTTGACCCCAGTGCAGCTAGTAATGTTTATAATCTAAGGGCTGGTGGCCTAGCCTCTCTCAACTATGCAGAGGGTGGAGAAATGGTGGGGGGAAACGACAAAGAGCTTATCAGTAGTGCTGTAAACGCTATTGAGGGCAATTCACCGTCTCCTGAGATTGCCCTTGGTGCGTTTGTCGCAAGATATGGTGAAGAGGCTTTGAGAGACCTTGTAGACCGTGTACAGCGTGGAGAGTTCCAAGCTAACGCAATGACAGAAGAAGGTATGCTAAATGGTGTTGGAGATGGCATGGATGACATGATTCCAGCCACCTTAGAGGGCGATCAAGATGTTGTTCTCTCTGATGGTGAGTTTATTGTCCCTGCTGACGTTGTTAGCGGTCTAGGCAATGGATCATCTGATGCTGGCTCTGATGCTCTTTATGAAATGATGGACAGGGTAAGAAAACTAAGAACAGGCAAAGAAGAGCAGCCTAGCCAAGTTCCACAAGGAGAAATGATGCCAGTATGATGATATCAGCAGTTCCCAAGGAGGCTGTTAACGTGGTTTGGGCCGATGTTAACAGGGTGATGCAAGATTCAGTAGAAACATCAAACGGTAAATTTCACATAGATGATCTTTACCACGGAATCCAAACAGGGCTGTACTCTCTTTGGGTTATTATGGAAGAAGAAAAAGTGATAGCAGCCATAACCACAAGAATAATAGAATATCCCGGCAAAAGAGCTTTAGCTATGGATTGGATAGGGGGGTCAAAAATGGGTAAGTGGCTTCCTGTAGCGCAAGAAACTATGGAGAGCTTCGCTAAAGATAATAAATGTACTCATTTAGAGGGTTATGGTCGCAAGGCTTGGGGAAGATGGTTGGGTAAATATGGGTGGAACCCAGAATATATTGCTTATAGAATGGAGTTAGATAATGGGTAAGGGCGGCGGCGGCGGTGCGCCACAACCAGCATCACAAACGGTCACGCAGACAAATCTTCCCGACTATGTGAAGGGTGATTTTCAGCGTCTATTAGCTAGGAGTGAATCTGAATCCAAAGCTGCATATTCTCCATATACTGGACAAAGAATAGCTGCTCCGGGTCAGGATGTAACTGCCTCTGAGGCAATGGTAAGAACCGCAGCAGGTCAAGGAATACAAGGTCTTCCAGCGGCTCAAGCGGCAACAGCAGCAAACATTGCAAGAGCGCAACAAGGTCAACAGTTTCAAGGAACACAGTTTGGCCCTGCTGGAGAATTTGACGCTGCAATGGCTCAGAAGTATATGGATCCATTTATGCAGAATGTGGTTGATGTCCAAAAGCAACAGGCAATATTAGAAGATGCTAGACAAAAGTCGGGAAGGGACTACGCTGCTGTGCAAGCTGGCGCTTTCGGCGGGTCTAGGCAGGCTGTGCAAGAAGGCCTAGCGCAAGAGGCTCTCGCAAGAAACCTTGCAAACATACAGGCCACAGGCAGTCAACAAGCATTTGGGCAGGGCGCAGGTTTATATGAAAAAGACAGGGCTGCAAGAATGTCAGTTGAGCAAGCTCAAGCTGGCGAAAGAATGGCAGCAGAAAAACTCGGTCTTAGTGCGGCAGAGCTTGGCGGTCAACAAGCCGCGCAGCTTGCAGAGCTTGGTAAGGCTGCTAGAGCTGGCGATGTCGAGGCTGCTCAATTACTTGAGGGTATAGGTAAGTCTCAAATGGCTAGGGAGCAGGCTGGTCTTGATACGGGTTACGAAGATTTTGTTCGTCAGAGAGACTACCCAAGAGAGCAAATACAATTCATGTCCTCTGTTCTAAGGGGGGTTCCTGTTGCTCCATCCACAGAGTCACAAAAATTTCAGTCTTACAACCCAATACAACAGGCACTTGGAACTGGCATAGCTGGTCTAAGTCTTTATAAGGGGCTTATGGGCTAATGAATATCTTAGACGTTCAAGACAACCTTAAGAACTTTTCTGAAAAGCAACTTATTAATGAGATGCAAATGCCTTCTGGCAATGCGCCTCAGTTTCTGGTTCTTAGCGAGATAACTCGCCGTAAGCGTATGCGTGATCAAATGAACATGCAGAAAGCAGCAAACGAACCTACAGTTGCTCAAGAGGCTGTGGCCTCTGCTGGAGTTCCTGCACAGGGTATCATGGGAATGTCTGAAGCTATGGCTCCTAAAGCTGCAATGGCACAGGGCGGCATAGGCTCTGTAATGTCTCAGCCAATGAAAACTCAAATGCCACAATCAACGCCCATGCCTGATCAGGGCGTTATGGCTATGGCTTCTGGTGGCTCCACAAAGACAAAAATTGAAGAACGCCGCATGAAGAACGGTAAGATAGGGCTGTTTAAAGGAAACACCTTCTTAGGCACAAAACAAGAGAGCGGGGGACTTGGAAGTCTGGCTGAGAAGATTGGCTTTGGCGGCAAAAGCAATGTTCTCGATTCTATAAAGGGCGCTCTTGGCTTTGCTGAGGGTGGGGTGATTGAAGCCCAGAGTGGCGCTTATTTCCCATCTAGCTCTGAACTGTACGGACTTTACGGTCAGGAATCAGGATATGGCAAAAATCTGTTTGGCTCGGCTGGTGAGATTGGCCCATATCAAGTTCTTCCAACAACCGCAATAATGCCGGGTAATAAGATAAAGTCCCTTTTTCCAGATCTGGAAGTGGCTATTGCTAAAGGAGACTACCCAAGTGCCGCTGCTGCCTACGAAGCTAACAAAGCAATGGTTGATGAAGCTCTTATGAGCGGTGAAAAAGTTGAGCCTTTTGTTCTTGATTATTTAGATAATGCTGAAAGAATTTTAGGAGACCGAGATCTTGCCACGTTAGCCTATAATCAGGGAATTGTAGGCACAAAAGGGTTTTCTGGAGATGCTCTAGACACTGATTATGTAGGCGGTGTTCGCTCAAACATGAGTGGCTATGAAGAAGCAAAGCCTGAAAGCATGGCGTCAAAACTTTTATCTGCTGTAAATCCTATAAGCAGTGCCGAAGCATCTACCGTGAATAACAACCTAACAATGGTTGAGGAAGATAACAGGCCAAGCGATGATGAGATCAAGGCAAGAGTGCTGGAGGCAAAGCGAAAATCTGGCCTTGGAGAGTTTAAAGGCACTGTCCCTAATCTTGGTGGCAGCGGTGTTGTTGTCCAAGATATTGATGACCTTTCAAGGGCTGCTGCAAAGAATGCACAGACTGCTACCAATCAAATTGTCACGTCAGCGGAACAAGGGGCGTCAGCCTTAGAGGTCGGAGACAGAATTGACGATGCAAAGGCTTCTTCTGATAAAACATCTATTATTCAAGCTCAATCAAAAGACATGCAGTCTGCTGAATTAGAAGGTGAGGCTGCAAGCAACAATGAAGAGGCGAAAAAACTTTTAGATGAAGCGGATAAGCTTGAAAGTGTTGCTAAAAACTCTCCTCCAGCAGTGAAAGCTACTTTGGAAAAAGAGGTTAAGAACAAAAGAACGCAAGCTGGTCAATTGGTAACTTCTGCTCAAGATCAGTCTTCTCAGGCATCCGGTGCTTCTGCTGCGGCTGAATCTCAAAGAAGCAGTTTAGTTCCCGATGAGGGAACAATTGACACGGAAAAAACAACATCAGACACTAAAACTGAAGAAAAGACTGATGATGCAAAAACCGCTCCTGTAGTGTCGCCTATTGCAGGCGCGGGGTCTGAAAGTGAGGCCACCTCACTTGAAGCAGAATTATTAAAACTACAAGGAGACATGAGCAAAAGCAGAGAGCAGGATAAGTGGTTGTCACTTGCTCAAGCTGGCCTTGCTCTTATGTCATCTAAAGAACCAACACTAATGGGTGCTTTGGGAGAAGCTGGTCTTTCTGGGCTTGGAGCAATGAAAGAAGCTGAGTCTCGTTATCAAGAAGGTGTGATTGATTTGATTAATGCTAGAGCCAAGTTAAAAAAGACCACACCTCGGCTTGAGGACAAAGATGCATTAAAATCAGTCACAGACATACTAAGCGATCCATTGGCCGACAGAACTTCTGACGATTATTTGGAGGCAAGAAGAGTATACGACATAATTATGGCTAGAAATAATTACGGAAGAGTAAACATTCCCCCTCAAGCGGCTTCTTAAGGGGTAGAACATGGGCGCTTATTACCCAAAAGGTCAGTCTGGCAGAACTTACGGCTTTAATATACAGGGCGATCAACCCACAGAGTATGAAAAGCAGTATGCCGCTCAGTATATATCTGGGCAAGGTGATATATTTTCTGAAGGCGAATCCCCATTAGTAGACACAGACGAAGAGCGTGGCTTCTTTGGTGCTGTCGGCACAGGTATCGACACGCTACAGATGATGTACGGCTCCTCTCTGGAGGGTATTGGCAAAACCACTGGTATAGCTGCGCTAAAAGATATTGGCTCTGGCATTGTAGAGACAAACAAACAGCAGCTTCAGGAGTCAGGGGCAAACGCCACTAGACTAGATGACGTAAAAGACATCGGCTCAGGATTCCAATTCTTCAAAGAAACACTTGGCGAGCAAGTCCCTCAGCTTGGGACATCCATAGTTGGCGGTATTGCTGGGGGTAAAGCGGGCGCTGCCATTGGAACTGCTATTCTCCCCGGAGTTGGTACAATTATAGCAACTGCGGTTGGCACAGTTGCTGGTGGTCTGGCCGCAAACATTCCTTTCTTCTATGGGGGAAACCGCGAAGCTCAAAAAGAAGCAGACGTAGAAGCTGGCCGTCCAGTGCAGGTCGATGAGGGCGTTGCCCTACTTACAGCCGTACCACAGGCATCCTTAGACTTCATTGCTGACAGAATATTGATAGGCAGAATCATCAGCCCTAAATGGCTTGGTGGTGGTGGCATGTTTTCTCGCGGTGCAAAAAGCGCTGGATTTGGTGCTGTGGCAGAGGTTCCAACAGAGGTTGGGCAACAGGTTCTTGAAAGATTGCAGGCTGGTCAAAGCATCACTAGCGATGACGCAATTAAAGAATACACCGAAGTTGCTGTAGCGGCTGGACTGGTTGGTGGAACCGTAAGAGGATCCACTGGCATTCTGGGCGGGGATGTAAAAAAGAAAGAAGCGGCAGAGGCTCAACGTCAATTAGATGAAGACGCTATTGAGGAGGGGCAACGTGCAGGAGAAAGAATTGCGCTTGGTAAGGCTGGATACGACACTCGTATGCCACCTGAACCAGAGGAAGCCCAAGCCGCTCCAGAGGCTGAGGTTACTGATGTAAATATTACTAAAGAACAAGAGACAATAGCACTAGCAGAAGCCGCTAAAGAGGCTAATCGTCCATTCATGCCCATACCTTTGGGTTCTGCTGTATGGAGAAATGAAGACGTTCAAAGAATACAAGCATCTCGTCAAGCTAGTGGCATAGACCCTAATGCTGATGTTACGAGAGAGGAGCTTGTAAATATATACGGTGAGGATGTAGCCGTTCAGTTTGATCGTGTACAGAGACCAAGCATGGCTCCAAAGCCAAAAGCTCCCATATTCTCAGTTAAACAAAAAGACGCTGTAAAGGCAGAGCTTGATAAGCGCGGCAAGGTAAACAGGGGTCAGTTAAAACGCGCAGCAAAGACAGACTCAACAGATGTAATTGATGATATATTAAGAGACCTAGAGAATGACGGTGTAGTCAAGCACACTGGCAGGGGAAGGTATAAGCTATCCACAGATCCAACTCTTGACCCCCTGTACAAACAAAAGCAACAGAGGGACAAGGCAAGAAGTTCCATAGAACAAATTGAGGCTCCCAAGAAAGCCGCTATTGAGGCCCGTGATAAAGCCCTTGAGCAGAATAACATTCCTGCTGCCAAGAACCTAAACGCTCAGATAGATGAAATTGAGACAAATGCTGCGGATCCTAAAAAGCTGTTGGCAGAGGCAGAAGCAGAGATAGAGGCCGCTGATGCAAAGATAAAAGAACAGCAAGCTACGGAGCAGGCTCAGACTGAGCGTGAGGAAGCTGAACAAGCTAGCAAGATTGCCAAAGAAGCAGAGGCGGCAACGTATCGTGCTGAGTATAATCAGAAGCGAAAGGCCATTGCCACAAAGCTAAGAAAGTATTTAAAGAGCCTTGGGCTTGCAGATGTATCTTTAGAGGTAGCTGACTACATAGAAAGAGAAGCTGGAGTTAAAGACCCTAACATAGAAGGGGTTTTTGATTCCAATAAGCGTTCTATTGGATTGGCTATGTCAATCTACGATCCGAACATGACTGATGAGGAATACTTTCACTCTCTCAGAAATGTTCTTGACCATGAGATCATCCATGCCCTTCGTGAGCTTGGGTTGTTCACTGACGCCGAGTACAAGATTTTGGTCAAGGCTGCACAGAACACAAAGTATGTAGCTATCAAGGGCGGCACTGGAGAGAAGAGAGCTTACACATTTCACGACAGGGCTATCAGGCTCAACCCGCCAAGAGAGGGCATGAATGAGGAGCAAGCTCAAGATCTAATTAATGAAGAAGCCATTGCTGAGATGTTCCGTGCCTATGCTGATGGACGGTTAAAGATTGCAGGCAAGCCAAAGAACCTGCTCGACAGGATTATGAAGTTTTTTAAGGCTCTTGGTCAGGCACACAGTGATGAGGGATTTGATTCCGCAGCCTCTATCTTTGACAACATAAAGACAGAAGACAAGTCTAAGCAGATTGGCTCTAGGCAAAGAAAACCTTTCTCTCCTCCTCAAAGCGTTGACAAGTATTCTACCGCTGGTGTAGCAGCCGGATACATCGCTCCAGACCTAGGCAATGTTGAGAGAATTAATCAAGACTTCCGCTCTGTTACAAAAAGAATACCAAAATTAACAGATGCAGCTAAAAAGCTGTTAGAGGGAGAGGTCACATACGATCAGTATGACAATCTGGTTAATGAATTTAAACCAATTATTCCATATGAAACTGTGCCAGCCCCAGCGTCTATGGGTGATATGCAAGGCGCTTTAGCGGCGAACAAACTGCCAAAATTAGGCATGGGGGAAAATATACCTGAAGGGACTCGCGTTAAGTTAAGGCTAGATATACCAGCGTATACACAAAAAGGCGTTTGGATTCCTACCATTCACGATCAAAACAACAGAACAATAGCTCACGAAAGCACAGCTATTGTAACTGATGCAAACTTTTCTGCTAGTGACAGAGTGGCTTCCCGAATCGCTGCTGGAGCCACAAAAGGGCCGTTTGCAACAATAGACGGAAACTTTAGACAGACAAGCCCAGATGAGGCTTTTGAAGTAGCTAGGCTTGCTATGACTGATCCATCATTTGTGCAAATTGGATTTGATCCAGAGCGTCATTCTTATTTTTATGACAGAATGACAACACAGCCAGTTATCTCCGCTGATCTTGTGGTTCAAGTCGGCCCATTGGTAATGGCTAGAAACCCAGTGTTTTCCCCTAAGAGCCAGTTCAAATATTCAACAACACAAAGTTCCATAGAACCTTTTGTGTCCACACCTGCAAGGGTAAAGAACAATGTTGCTAGGTCACAGGTTGGCATTGACGAGAAGTTAGCTCAAGCCTCCGTGCTGCACAGGATTGATGAAAACAACGAGTTCATAGACACCCGTGTCTTCAACAATAAAGGTAAGCCTGTAACTATTCGTGTCCCTGTTGGCCTGAGAATGCTGCAAGACGAATCAGGCAATGTAGTTTTAGATCCTAGTAATAAAGCTGACTTTGATAAGATCGTTACTATCATGGCGGCTGAGGCAGAGGCTTCACTGCGTGGCGATAAAAGTGCCATTGGCTGGTACGCTGACAAGATAGTCACAATGTTTGACATGATCTCTCGCGTAAAGGCTGGGAATCAAATGATGTTCCCTGACATTGGAGTTGACCCAGATCATAAGGCAGCGTTTACATTTGCTATGGCAGTAACATCTAACGGTGTTGCGGTAACAGACAACTTTAAATACGCAGCAGAGCAATACAAGGCTTGGCTGGAAACAGGAAGGTTCCCAGTAAAGGGATTTGGTAAGCAGGCTCAGGAGGCCATGAGTCAAGCGTTTAGCTTTTACAATGCCCTTAAAGATCGCAAAGGAATGACTGACACAGAAATACAGTCATTTTTAATGCAAAAAATAAAAGTTAGTGATTTAAAGAAATTACCCATATTTAAAGAGCTAAACATATCTGTGCCTAGTGGCGAGCTGGCGTCTACAGAAGTTAGTATTGCATTTATACTTGGGCCAAAAATAGGCAACGGCTTCTACATGAACCTTAACGGTGACTTCAACCCACTTACAATGGATTTGTGGTGGATGCGTATGTGGAATCGCATCACTGGCAAGCCTTTTGTAAAGCCAACAGACGCTACAAACGAAAAAAACAGAAAAAGAATACAGGAAGCCCTTGAGGGAGACCTTAATGAATTTGAGCAAAGAACTGTAGAAACAACAATGCTTGAAGAGGGTCTTGATTCAATAGAAGGCCAAAACGTAGATCAATTTGCTGCTGCCCTAAACGCTAAATTCCAAAGAGAGTTTGGAAGGTATGGAGCATCTGAAGCCGATTTAAGACCTATTAAGACAGAGCTTTTTAAAGCTACAGATACACACTCCCAAAATATAAGCGGAAAAAAAGAGCAGGCCACACCTAGAAATGATACAGAGCGAGCCGTTATGAGGCGAGCTACAGAAAGTGCTAGGGAACTTTTAAAGACTAAGGCTGGAATTGATATCAACAATGCTGACTTTCAGGCGTTGATGTGGTATCACGAGAAGAGGCTTCTTGCCTCTATGGGTGTTGGCAAAGGTCGTGGCTCAGATAATGACTACGTTGATGGAGCCATTGAGTATGCAAGAAATGAAGGATTTACCGATGAACAAATCGCAGAAGCACTCCCCTCAGCAGACAGAAACAGAATCTATCCTGACACAAGTACCGGAAGGGCAGATGAACAAATTAGTAGACAGTCTGCTAGAGACGATACCGCCTCAAACATCAAGTACAGTGTTAGCCCAGCAAAAGCTGCGAGCATTGCCGTCAGGATTGGTGCAGGGGATAATGGCAGAGTATGGCGTAGACAGAGATCAAGCCGAAGAGTGGGCGAATATGATGTAGTCTCTGACTACAAGTCTCTTCCGTTTGCCAACAGACTTTATAATGAGCAGGGAATTAAAACCCCAGTCATATACGAGCTTGCACAGACAATTAAATCAGCGCAGCAGTTCACAGACGCTATTGATGCAGCCAAGATAGCTCAAGGCCGTCTAGGAGCATCTGTCTATATCTATCCAACAGAAACCAATCAAGATGACACAGGTTACGCTGATATGCGTCTTTTCCTTACTGAGGACGGCAAGGCTGGCTTTGGATTAAAGGAAGATGAGATTACTGGTGTAGTGGACATTGTTTCAGTCTTCAATACGCCCGACTCACATAAGGGATTTAATTATCCAGCTATCAGACTTGCTGTCGAAGAAGGCGGTAACAAACTTGACGCATTCGACACCTTCCTTCCGGGGGCTTACAGTGCTAATGGATTTACAATCCGCTCAAGGATGCCGTGGAATAATGAGTTCTCACCAGAGGGCTGGGACAAAGAAGCATATAAAGATTTCAACAATGGTGAGCCTGATGTTGTCTTTATGTATTACAACCCTAAGCGCAGGGAAACATACAGCAATGGAGACCAAGAGGGAGAGCGTTTCCTAGACTATGGTGACGCGGTTGATGCACAGAATGGTGCGGCACTAAATCCTAACTCAATCAACAGGCAACTCGACTCGCAAAGAGCGGAGACTATCCAGCTTTTAGAGAATGACGAGGCTACTATTGGTGACCTAGATGGAGAGCAGTTAGCAGACCTAAACAAAGCTCAGGAGATGCTGGAAAGCCTTCCAAGGGCAACAAGAAAGTTTTCAAGTGCGCCGTCAAATCCTTTCGCCACAATACCAGCTCCTAAGAAATTTCCGGGATTTGAAAAATATAATTCACTGTTTGGCGTTATAAAAGACAACAATAAGGCCGTGCCTGTTCTGATGTTTGCTGGCAAGCATGGGGAAAATTCTAGCGGAAAAGAGTTTGGGTTTGGCAAGTACCACATTCAGGAGCGCGGGCATGAGAAAGAACTTGTAGAAAACTCAAAGTTCCCTGACATGGAGACCGCTGTCCAACAGCTGATGTTTGCTTGGCATAGGCAGGGTCACACTGATGGAGATAATGTAATTTCTTTCCCTGATGGAGGCCGATCCAACAAAGACCTGCGCTTGGAATGGAAGCGCCCTTCACACAGTTCACCGCCGATAATCTTATCACTTCAGTACGGAACGGTTTCAGACCCAGACGTTTTAGCTGAGTTTGGATACAGTCGCCCTGTGCCTGTTTATTCAGTTAGGACATCCTACCCCGACTTGAAGGCAAGAAAGCATAGCGTTTCTTTCTCAGCGGTTGCCGCAGATTCCACCCCAATGAGAATTGCTGATCAGCAAAACCACATCACATACTCTGCCGCTTACAACACTATCGCCAAGATCCTGAAGATGAATCCATTGATGAGTAATCAAAGGGCAGAAGATGTAGCAGAGAGCTTCCTTACTAAGTTCCAAGATGCGTTCCTGCCTGTGGCAAAGATGATTGATGACTTGAAGTCCAAGGGCATGTCCATCTCTGATGGCATGGATACATATCTACAAGAGACATTGTTCCACGGCAGGGTCGGGGAAAAGCTGAACACAAAACAAAAAGAAACTTACGAGCCTATCGCGCAGCAAGTAAGAAACATTGATGTGTCTGACGCTTCTTTTGAGGTTCTTAGAGGCCAAAGCGATTACGCTAGAAAATCTTTTGAGAACACTCAAAGCAAAAGAATGGCAATAATTGATTCCTACTTATATGCTTTACATGCAAAAGAGAGGAACGCATACATCAGATCAATAAACAATGATCTGGACAACGGCTCTGGAATGAGCGACATCGAGGCTGATCGGATTATTAACTGGGTTGAAAGTTTAGACTCAGGAAATCAGGCAATCGTAAAAGGCGTAGAGGCTAGAGTTCGTGAAGTTGTCGCTGACACTAATCGAATCAGGGTTTCTTCTGGGCTTACTCCAGACTTTGATAGCCAAGAGCCTCTTCTTTTAGCTGATGGCACTGATAAGCCAGCACCGACTTATTCAAACTACGTTCCTCTGAGAGGCATCTTTGATGCAGATGGTGAGGCACAGGAGGATGGTTACTATACTGGTGGCGCTGGAACCAAGGGATATTCTGTTAGAGGAAGAGAAGATAGAAAGGCGCTTGGCCGTCAGGAGTACGCAACAAACATTCTTGCCGCAGTATTCTTGCAGAACCAGAACGCAGTCATAAGAGCGGAGAGAAACAAGGTTGGTGTATCCTTCCTAGAATTGCTGGAATCTGATCCTGCACTTACAAGCCAGTACGCTGAAATTGTGGATAGCGTCCCGCTTACCAGAGGAATAGTAAATGGTTCAGTGAGGACAATCGTTGACCGAAATGCCATGAACGATCCTAACATTGTTGCCGTTAAGAGAGATGGGCAGCATGTCTATATAAGGTTTAGAGACCAGAGATTGGCACAGGCGTTGAAGGGTGGCACTGGTATTTCTTCACAGACATCCAATGCTCTTGTGAAGGGCTTGGGAAAGATCAACAGATACCTTTCAAACATTAACACCTCATACAACCCTGAGTTTTTAATTACAAACATGCTCAGGGATATTCAGACTGTTGGCGTAAACGTCAATCAGTATGAACAGGAGGGTATAGTCAAAGAAGTTCTAGGTAACTTTAGAGGGGCTTGGAAGGCCGTAAAAGAAGTTGTTGTGGACGAAAAGAATGTGGTCGATGATCCTAGCATACCAGTGTCTGAGTTAACTGGCGCAGCTTTATTCAGAAGATTCCAGAAAGCTGGAGGGCAGAACGCAACAAACCAAATTAACGACTTAAGTGATCAGGTTGCAGGTATAAAAAGCCTGACTGATAATATAGCGGAACAGGGCGCAAGGGGTCAGTGGAACTCCGTGAAGAGCAGCTTTGTCGGCAAGGGTGTTGGAAGCATGTTGTCCTTTATGGAAAACTACAACACTGTCGTTGAGAACGCTATTCGTGTTGCAACCTTTAAAGCGTTAGCGCCTAGGATAGGTGAAGAAAGAGCCGCCTTTGCCGCTCGTAATGTCAGTGTGGATTTTGCTAAGGGCGGTGAGTACAAGAGCCTTATGAACTCAATGTACCTATTCTACAACGCTTCTCTACAAGGCACATTTGCCCTGCTTAGTGCTGCCACAAGGTCAGGGAAGGTTCGTAATATCTGGGTAGGGATTATGGTTGCTGGCATTCTGCAAGATCAGTTAAACGCCGCATTATCAGATGAGGACGAGGACGGTCAGCTAGTATATGACAAGGTTCCAGATTATGTATTGGAACATAATCTTATATTCCCTGATCCTTTCGGAATAACAGACAGGTCACACATTGCTATACCAATGCCATATGGGTTAAATATGGCTGTAAACACTGGAAGGGCTTTGAGCCGAGCAATGAGAGGCGGATACACTGCTGGTGAGGCAGGATCATCCATATTGGGAACTGCCGTGGATGTAGTTAACCCACTTGGCGGCACTGAGAGTTTTGGAAACTTTGTAGCCCCAACTATTGCAGACCCATTCATTGATCTGGTCGAGAATGAAGATTTTGCTAGAAAGCCCATATACAAAGAAACATCTCCATTTGATCCGACACCACCACCTAACAGTCAGTTATACTGGTCTACAACATCTCCCTCTGCAAAGTGGATTGCTCAAGCGTTAAACAGCATAGATGGCTCAAACATAGAGTCTGGAACTCTTGATGTTTCTCCAGATGTCCTTGAGTTCTGGCTTGGTTATCTTACTGGTGGAGTGGGAAGGTTCGTTCAGAGGTCAGCAGACCTAGCGACAGTCACATTGCCGCAAGCATTAACAGATGGCTTTGATGAAGAGATGGTTAGGCAAATACCATTTGGAAGAAAGCTGATCTACTCTGTGTCTGATCGTGAGGACTTGGGACGCTTTATAGAGAAAAGAGATAAAGTCCTGCAAGCTAGAGAAGTTTTAATAGACGCTATGGAGCGCGGTGATCAACAGTTAGTTCAAAGCACAAGGAAAAAATATGCTGACGAGCTGCGCGTGGCAGGGCTTATAAAATCTATAAACAATGGTCGGAACAGATTGCTAAGGCAGATGGCTCAGATCAAAGACAATCCAAGAATGCCAGAAGAGCAGAAGAAGCTGGTCATCGAAAGATTAAGCCAGCAAGTCGAGGCTCTTGTTAAGCGTGGCAACATTGCTGTGAAGGATTTGTAAGTGACCCCCATTAGGGGGATCACTAAAAGTTCTATGTAACTTTAGACTCAATCCAGCTTTGAATTGATTTCTTAGTCCACCGCTGTGGGTGTTGAATGATGGGCTTCGGGAAACTCTCATCCTTTGTTCTTATGTTATACAAAGACTGCCTAGTCATCGACAGGGCTGAACATAAATCCTTTATGGAAATCAGTTCGTCTATTGTTGATACCCCTTTTTCCATCTCTCAAACTCCTCGGTTATCTTTTTAAATTTTTCTCTGGCCTCAGAATTATTCCTAAGGTCTGTACGCGATTGTATCTCCAGCTTTGCTCTCATGGTGTTGGCGATACTCTCCTCCGTGTTATCCTCTGCCCCGATAAATATGCCAAAGTCTTCGTTACGGCATAGCATCCCTGCGCTTGATATCATTTTCTTTATTTCGCGCTCCTGCTCAGGCACAACAGGCTCTTCTTGGTCATTTAGCTTTACCATCGCCACCATGTATCTGGAGCCAACCCAATCAGTGTGTAGGCTAGGTGGGCATTCATTGGGATGCAAAGACAACCTTAGAGTGATGCCGTTTCTGTCTTGAGACATAGATATCTTCACTGCCTCAAAGTTAACAGCCGCGTCTCTAACCTCATTCATCTTTCCATCCTCATCTGATTTTGCTTTGGCTTACCAGTGTCCACTGTATTGTTAAGCTCTCTCAGTCCACTTATAGCTTGCCTAACGACTGACTCTTTTGAAGAGTACATAGAGTTGTGCCGTGAGTTATGAGAGACCAAGCTTATCCATTTGCTTTTCCCATGAAAATCACCACGCTTTGCGTTGGTGTAAAGCCTAGTGCTTCTAGGGTTCTTTCTTTTGTCTTTTGCAAACTCTTCATATAGTTTGAAATTAATTACCCTATCTTTTAATTCGCTCAGACTTTGAGAAAACTCTTCGATAGTCATATCCGCAGCATTTGTCATGCTTATCTCCTCACTTTATATCTTGTAGTTCGCTTTCAAGAGCGTGGATAACTATCGATATTTTTGAAAGCATATCGTGTTCAGTCTCCACTTTATCAACTCGCGTGTTCTTCCTAAATTCATCTGGTAGGTTTTCTATTTGATGCTTCAGATCATAAGCAACACAAAGGCTCTCATCCATTAAACTTCTCCCAATTTAATCTAGCCCATTCTTTGGGATCAACACCCTGTAAATCCCACCAAGTCCTTTCATCACCAAAGTGATGTAGCTTCATGTGACAGGAGTGGCACAGAGGAACACACCAATTGTCTCCAACTTTCATGCCCATAGCGTTAGGCTCTGCGAACATGATATGGTGTGCCTCTGCACCGTATCCGCAAACCAAGCAAGGCGAACCCCGCAAGGTCTTTAGATACTTCTGGGATCGAACCCTAGAACTCTTCTTCACTTGACCCTTGTCACCTTTCTGAAATTATCTTTCATGGCTTTGGTCTTCGCAGACTTTTCACCGTGAAGGGCAACGATGCCTTGATACAGGCCAGCAGACTGAGGTTCCGGTAGAAGAGCGTAGTCACCAACCTTCATCAATCGGGCTGTACGCTTATGCCACCCATATTTAATTTGATAAGTCATGGTTGCAGGGTCTGTGTACTGATAAACAGCATAATGCTCCACAGCCTTGATGGGTTTATTGGGCTTCTTGTAACAAGGATTTCCTGACAGGAAGTTAAAGATTTTTTTTATCATACTCATTAGAATGGCACCTCATCATTCATTGGCTTGGGGGCGGGGGCATTTTGAGCCTGACCCCTCTCTTCATATTTATTGCCCCTGAGAGACAGGAATGTCTCGCCAGTCTTGTTGGCAACCTTCTTCCACCCCGCTAAGGACAGAACTGGTTTTTCTACACCACGGCTCTGCTGATCCATGAGGTCACTAATAACCTCATCAGATAGTTCAAGTTTGCCTGTGTAGTCAGGCGATGTTTCTTTGGTCTTCTTCTTGTTAGAGAACAAGACTCCTGATGGTGGATATTCACTCATGCCGCTTCTCCTTTTGGCTTTAGAGTTTCACTGTGGGCGGTAAAGTTACCTAGAACTTTTTGATATAAATCTTTATCGCCCTTCTTTAGTATTTCCAATGCATCCTTGTTCTGACCCCAGAACTTTCTCAAGGTGTCTAAATCAGCACACTCAGGGATGAAAGTGTTAAAGACCTCTGCAACTACCTTTAGACCCTCTACATCCTTTGTGGAGCCATCTGAGGCCGTTACAGTGACCTTCTGCTCAACACCTTGAGGCAAGTCCTCTCCAGCGTAGATGTAGTGACCCAGACCATGCATTGCACAGCACTTCGCCAAGCATCTCTGCAAGGCAGTATTAACTTGAAAACTGTCTGGGTTTTGAACGGCTTTGTTTTTGTAGTCCAGAACAGGCATTATTTCCGTCTGTTCTTCTTCACCAATGCGCACAGTGACAGCCACATAGGCATAGCCATGCTCATCCTTGGTATACGGCAATCCCCGATCAGGACGATCAGGATTATCGAGATAGGTTTCCGTAGTCCAGATATGCTTTACATATTTGGCTTGAGGAAAATTATTCTTCACCTCACCCCAAGCCCATGCCCAACTCAAGTAAGTTAGGTTATTCTTTTCTTCGGTGTGATCCGAAACATCAACCTTCGATAAGGTCTCCCATACACTGCTCATACTATATCTCCTTTGAACTGTGAGCAAAAATTAGCGACACCGCAGTAGTCGCCCTTACATCGGACATATTCACCTTCGCGGTGTTCTATCTCCAAAACCTTTCCGTCATTACCAAGGGCTTTATGACCCCCAACAAATCCATGTGCTAATTCTTCTGTCTCAAAAACTCTCAAGGCTCTCTTGTTGCCTTTCTTTTTTACAGCCCATGCCTCTCCGCGCTTCCACCTTTCCTCATCACTGCATGATGGAAAGGATTGTGCTAGATCATAATTGATCTGAGCGTCTTGATGCATAGCAACTCTTTCCTTGATGTACTCAATCCTCTTTGTGTCAGGCCACAGAGGGATGTCAACAAGGATGACTGGTGCTTGGGGGTAGTCTTCTCTGCGCTCTGCCTCGCGCCTATTCCAATCCCTGAGTATGGCGCAAATCTGAAGAGACTTAACCTTCATCCCTTTCGTTTTTTGCGCTAGGAATGCGTAACAGTTTAACTGTTGCTCCCACTCAATCTTTCCGTGAATAACAGACCATACACTGGTCACCTTGTAATCAGTAATCTTGATAGCGTTGTCCTCAACCTTTTGGTGATCAACAGCACCTGACAATATCCAGTCATTGACTGTAGCGTAGAGGCGTTCCTCAAGGGTTACCCCCTCATCCTCTGATGCGCTTTCAAGAATGTGGTGAACAGCAGTGCCGAATAGAGGCCAGATCATATCTGCCGCATCTGATGTCATCTCAGAAGATTTTGCATCTCTGAGAAGTCTGACGCGAGGGCTGTCTATAAGGGTGGTTACCGAAATATCAGATAGACCCTTGCTGTATTTATCATTACGAGCAAAGTTAACAAATGATTGCGGTAAATTGTGATTGTTTGTAATATTCATATGAAGCCTCCCAACTATCTGTTCCTATATGCCATATACAAACAGATGTGTCAACAATTGATTGGATTTATTTTATGCCTAGGAAAGTTCATACATTTCAAATACTTGGAGAACCAGCCAGTAAGGCCAACAGCAGAAAGATTGTCACGATGCGCGGAAAGCCAGTGTCTATAAAGTCAGACAAGGCAAGAAATTATGTAAAGACTTTTTGTGAACAATGTGGAAAACTTGACGAATTATTCAAATCCGATGTATGTGTTGAGATGTTAATTTATTATGCGTCAAGAAGGCCAGACCTAGATGAAAGCTTAATTTTAGATTGTATGCAGGGATACATTTACGAAAATGATAGACAGGTCAAACAAAAAAACATTTATTGGGCGCTTGACAGAGACTGCCCCCGAACAGTCATCAGAGTGTCGCCTTTGGAGACAGGTGATATCCCAAGCTATCTCAGATGCCTACCTTGAAGACATAAAACAAAAGAGCATTGTCTCGGAATGGGTTCAAACACAAGACTTCGTAACAGTGTGTGATTTTGCTTCTGTCGAGTTTGAGCAAATGAAAAGAAATTTTGAGGAAATCCTGTCAATGAAACCAGCACTAGCCAAGATGAAGGGTAGGCTGATAAAACATTTATTAGAAAAAGAATAAGTTATATATAACTAATATATTATAATCATATATATTATAATATATTATATATTATATATAACACTCCCATAAAAATTCAGTTTGAATCTTGCTATTGACATGGGTTACCTCTGGGCATATCGTTGTATCAGTTCTTGGAGGAACGTATGAAAATCGAAAATTCCCTTATCGGCACAGCGCACAAGTTAGGCGTTGGGCAACATAGAGTTCAGTGTCCATTTTGCTCCAGTCTTCGGAGAAAAAAGGGCATGAAAGACCTTTCCATAAATGTTGACGACAGTCACGTTTTGTATCATTGCCACCACTGCGAGGAGACTGGTAAAGTCCAAATTGAAACCCAACAAATAAAGCTAAGGAAAAAGCCAATGCAACTTGCGGTAAAGCACGACTACTCAGAACTATCGGACAACGCAATCGCTTGGTTACGAGATCGTGGCATTTCAAAAGAAACCGCAGACAAGGCAAGACTCAAAACATCTAAAACTTTTATACGCGCAGTCAATGCTGAGACAGAGTGCGTTGTATTTCCATATACAAATAAAGGACAGCAATACGCTGCCAAGATCAGAAGTTTGTCTGACAAGGGATTTTCCTGCAATGGAAGCCCACAATCATTTTTCAATATCGACAGCGTGGCAACAAATGATGACTTGATTATTTGTGAGGGGGAAATGGATGCGCTTTCATTCATTGAAGCTGGATACGAAAGCGTTGTTTCCGTTCCAAATGGCGCGGTAATGAAGGTGGTGGAAGCAGAGGTTGACCCAGAAGAAGACAATAAATTTAAGTTCTTGTGGGATGCCAAAAAGAAAATAGACCTAGCTGCGAAAATTATAATCGCCACAGATTGCGACACCGCTGGTCAGGCTATGGCAGAAGAGATTGCCAGACGCATAGGCAAGGACAGGTGTTGGAAGGTTGAGTTTCCAGAGGACTGCAAGGACGCGAATGACGTTCTGGTCAAGCATGGAAAGAAGAAGCTGGATGACATCACTGCATTCTGTAAGCCTTGGCCTGTTGCGGGACTGTATGATGCCGCTCACTTTTACAAACAGCTTGATGACATCTATGACAACGGCATGGGTTCTGGGGCAAAGACTGGTTATCCGAATGTTGATGATCTTTACAGCATTGTTGAGGGGCAACTGACTGTGGTGACAGGCCATCCTTCATCGGGCAAGTCTGAGTTCATTGATCAGATCATGGTTAATCTTGCTTCGCGGGAAGATTGGAAGTTTGGTATTTGTTCATTTGAGAACGAACCACGAATACACATAGCAAAGTTGATCAGTAAGTATCTTGAAAAGCCTTTCTTCGATGGCATGACGCCGCGAATGACAAAATCTGAATTGGAACGGGGTAAAGCGTTTATTCAATCTCACTTCTCTTTTGTCTATCAGGCTGATGGTTCGATGGCTACAGTCGAGGGAATTATTGAAAGGCTGAAGGTTGCGGTGATGCGGAACGGCATCAAGGGTGCGATCATTGACCCATACAACTACATAGCCAAGAGCCGTGATATATCAGAGACAGATTGGATTTCAGATATGCTTACAAAGCTGAGGGTCTTCGCTCAGTCGCATGGGATACATCTCTGGTTCGTGGCGCACCCAACAAAGATGATGCGCGATCAGAACGGCAAGATACCGCCACCAAAGGGCTATGATATCTCAGGCTCTGCCGCATGGTTCGCAAAGGCCGATGTGGGGCTAACAGTACACCGACCAGACCCGAACAAGACCGAAAGTCAGGTTCACATCTGGAAGTGTCGTTTTTCATGGGTGGGCAAGCAGGGTCAGGCAAGCTTATACTTCAACCCCATTACATCAACATACACGCATGAACTGGACGATCCATTTGGGGATATGCCGGAACCTAAATATGACGAGAAAAAGTATGGGGAGACACCGTTTTGATTAGATTGGGAAAGCAACTGTTAGAAGAGGCCGCGACCACGATAGACGCTAGGGGCGATCATTACGGTACGCCAATGGATAATTTTACGAGGATTGCCAGACTGTGGAGTGTGATACTCGACACAGAGGTCACGCCCATGCAAGTAGGGCTGTGCCTTGATGCTGTTAAGACGGCGAGGCTTTGCGCTACGCCTGAGCATTGGGATAGTCTGGTTGATAAGGCAGGATATGCGGCGGCTACAGCAGAATGCTTGAAGCCGATTGGTACAGATG
>TARA_R110000782_G_scaffold57258_11_pt1 | contig 26803 bp, 33 predicted proteins | sample TARA_R110000782 | Tara Oceans TARA_R110000782 (sample SAMEA4397859) | marine metagenome | biome: Polar Biome; feature: [SRF] surface water layer (ENVO:00010504); material: water (ENVO:00002006), including particulate matter (ENVO:01000060) such as... | depth 5 m | reverse complement strand
GAGCCGCTGTCGGCGGGAACGCCCGTCGGGTTCGAGTGGGACATGGGCGGGCTCGTGTCGGTCGGGCCGGGGCGGGCCGAACCCGGCGTGGCGCGGATCCGGGCCGGCACCGCGGGCGTGCTCCGCCGGCTCGACAGCGGGGCGGGCCCGGGGTCACTGGGGGCGACCCCGGACGAGATCACCCGGGCGGCGCGGGTGCTCGCCGCCCGGATCCGATCGCTGATCGGGCAGGAACCCCCTGCGCTTGGGTGGGTTTTCCCCGAGATTTCCTCCGGCGGGTCCGGATAAGGGGGGCCCCGCTCACGCGGGCCCCGTTTCCGGTCGATGAGTGGGTATCGGCCCGTCGGGGTCGTGCGACAACTCCCACACGGACGCAGAGTAGATCCACGGATGGACTCCGAGCTGCTGCAAGACATCCTGAGCTGCACCACGCTGCCGTCCCTGCCGGCGGTGGCGGTCCGCGTTCTGGAACTGACCGGCGACCCGAACGTCCGCATGGACGAGCTGGCCCGGACGATCCAGGCGGATCAGGCGCTGGCCGCCAAGATCCTCAGGACGGTCAACTCGAGCTTCTACGGCCTGCGCAAGCGCTGCACGTCCATCGACAAGGCGTTGGTCCTGCTCGGGCTGGGTCCGGTCAAGAGCCTCGTGCTCGGATTCTCTCTGGTCTCGGCGATCGGCAGCGACTCGGACGACCCCTTCGACTACGTCGACTACTGGCGCCGCGGTCTCGACACGGCGGTGTCGGCCAAACTGATCGCCGACGCGTGCCGCTTCACGTGCGCGGACGAGGCGTTCCTCGCGGGGCTCTTCCAAGACATCGGAATGATCGCCATGCACCGTGCCCTCGGTGTCAAGTACGCCCGGGTGCTTGAGTCCGCCGAAGACCACGGCGGGCTCGCCCGCCTTGAGATCAAGGCTTTCGAAACCCAGCACGCAGAGATCGGGGCGGTGCTGGCCGAGTCCTGGCGTCTCCCCGCCGAGCTGGTCGCACCGGTCAAGTTCCACGAGCGGCCCACCGCCTGCCCGACGGAATACTCCAAGACGGCCCGGTGCGTGGCGCTGGGCAACCTGGTCCACGACGTGCTGATCGCCGACGAGCCGACCGACGCGCTCCGCGAGCTGTACCGGCGGGGCGAGCAGTGGCTCGGGCTGAACACCGAATCGGTCGATGCCCTCGTGCTCGAGGCGGGCTCGGCCGCCCGGGAACTGGGTTCGCTCTTCGAGCTCGACACGAGCACGATGGTCAACCCCAAGGACGTGCTGGCCCGGGCCGACCGGCAGTTGATCGAGATGGCGCGGAAGCGTGAGATCGAGAGCTACTCGATCCGCGAGCTGTCCGGCGTGATCGAGGGCGACGAGGGCCACGATCCGTTGACGGGCATGCTCGACCGTGAGGCTTTTGCCCGCACGGTCCGCGAGACGCACCCCGCGGCCACCGCGGGTCAGATCGAGCTGTCCATCGCCCAGTTCGCCATCGACGGCCTGCGGTCCATGCTCGAGACGCACGGCCAGATGGCGCAGGACGAGGTCATCCTCGGCACCACCGTCATGCTGCTGCGATGCTTCGAGCCCATGGGCGGCATCGTCGCCCGCGTCACCGAGACGGACTTTGCGGTCATCCTGCCCCGCGTGGGGCGACGGACGGCCAGCGACGCGGCGCAGGAGATCTGCGACCAGTTCCCCGCCAGCGTGCGGGGCTGGATGCCGAACTTCACCGACGCGGACGCCATCGTGCGGATCAATGCCGGCGTGGCCACGATGGACCCGCAAACGCGGACGGTGTTTGTTTCGCCCGAACTGCTCGTGGAAGCGACCAGCAGGGCGGTGCAGGCGGCCCGCGGTGCCGGCGGCGGTTGCGTCCGCGTGTTCGTGCCCCGCGGAAGGGCCGCGTAAGGCGGACCGAACGCCGGTCAGTCTCCGGCGTCGGTCCCGGGCGCGGGCGTCATCGAGCCCAGCAGCCAATCGTCGAACGGGAACGCGTCGCAGACGGCCTTGAGATCGTCCGCCGTGACCTTGGCGAGGTTTTCCAGTTCTTCGTCGAGGGTCACGTATCGGCCGAGCATGGTCCAGACCCGGCCCAGACGCATCATGCGCCCGGAGGGGCGCTCGGAGGCGATGGTCGTCGCGGTGAGGGCCTTGGCGCGGAGCTTGGCCAGGTCGTCCTCCTCGATCGAGTCGCGGAGGTTGGTGATCTCGGTCCGGATCACCCGCTCGATCTCGCCGAGTTTGTCGGGATCGCCCGAGGCGTAAACGAAGAACTCACCGTGTCGGTCCATGCCGTCGTACGCGGCCTGGGCTTCTTCGGCCAGGCCCGTTTCGATCAGTGCCCAGTGCAGCCGGGAGTTGTCCTCTCCGCCGAGCACCTGCGCGAGCAGGGCCGCGGCGTGGCGGCGGTCGTCCTCGACGCCCGGGGCGTCGGCCACGCCGATCAGGTAGCCGCGGTTGACCTTGGGATCGGTCAGGGCGAAGCGGCCCCGCGCCCGCTCGGGCAGCGCGTGATCGCGGACGGCGCCCGTGGCGGGCCATGCGCCGCAGCAGTCGTTGATCAGGTCCACGCAGCGGTCGAAGTCCACCGCTCCGGCGAGTGCGACGACCGTGGTGTCGGGCGCGTAGCGGCTGGTGAAATAGTCGTTCATCTGATCGCGGGTCATCGCGGCGACGGACTCTTTCGTGCCCAGCACGCGGTGCCCGAGGCGGGCCCGGTTGTACCGCCGGTCGATCGCCTCCTCGTAGAGCACCCAGAACGGGTTGTCCGCGTACATGGCGATTTCTTCGAGGATCACCTGCTTCTCGGTGTCGAAGTCGCTGTTGCGCAGCGCGGGGCGCATCATCTTGGCGATCAGGTCGGTGGCCCGGTCCATGCCCTCGGGCAGGGTGTGGGCATAGAAGCAGGTCATCTCGCGGGATGTGAACGCGTTGTTGGACGCTCCGAGATCGTCGAAGGCCTGGTTGATCGCGTCGGCGCCGAGCGCCTCGGTGCCTTTGAACATCATGTGCTCGAGGTAATGGGAGACGCCCATCACCTCGGTCGGCTCGTCGCGGGCGCCGGTGCGGACGAAGAACCCGACGGCCGACGAGTGGGCTCCGGGGGCGATCTCGGCGACGACCCGCAGGCCGTTGTCGAGCACGGTTTCCTTGTAGGTCACGCTCATGCCCCGATGGTAGCTTCTGCGCCGGCCCGGACCGCGTTGACGATGGCCCGGCACACCGCGCGGGGGTCTTCCGCGCCGCACACCGCCGAGCTGACCGCCACGCCCCGGCAGCCGGCGCGGGCGAGCAGGCCAGCGTTGGACGCGTCGATGCCGCTGATGGCCAGGTGCGGGATGCTCCGGGTGGCCGGATCGTTCGTGACGGCGCGGATCAGCTCCGGTCCCGGCAGGTCCGGCTTGGGTTTGGTGGTGCTCGGGAACATCGGCCCGAGGCCGATCGTGTCGGCCCCGTCCGCGAAGGCGGTGCGGGCGTGTTCGAGGCTGGCGCATGAGACACCGATCCAGCGGGCCGGGCCCATGATCCGACGCGCGTCGCGCACCGGCAGGTCGGTCTGGCCCAGGTGCACCGCGTCGGCGTCGGTCAGGCGGGCGAAATCCGCACGGTCGTTGACGACCGCGTGCACGCCCGCATCCCGGCAAGCGGCGACCAGTCCGGCGGTGTGCTCGAGCCGTTCGGAATCAGGCATCTGCTTTTCTCGGATCTGCACACAGTCCGCACCGCCCTCGGCCGCGAGGCGGATGATGTCAGCCGGGGTGTGATGAACGCAGAGCGACCGGGTCACCAGGACACACAGCGTCCATTGCGGGCACGGGGGAGCAAGGATCAACATCAGTTTGCGTTCAAGGTCGTAAACGGTGTACCGGGCAGACTCGAATCCGCGGGGTGATCGTCCGAGGGCCTTGGCGGCTTCTTCGAGCGATCGCAGGGCTTCCTGGACCCGCTTCGCAGCGGCCGTGGCGAGATCCGGCAGTGCCTCGGACCGGTCCAGTTCACCGGGCGTGGTGATGGTGGTCCCCACGTCGCCCGGCGTGTCGCGGGCGGCGAGCAGGTCTGCGGGTCGCATGGGCAGGGCGTCGAGGTTCGATCGCAGGTCGTGGCGAACGCGTTTGAGGGCCTCGGTCAGGCCGGCGTCATCGAGAACGAACCGGGCGATGTCTTCCAGCACGCGCAGGCCCTCGCGGGCGCGGTTGGCGGAGGCGTCGATGAGGCGGTGAAGGGGTTCCATCGGGGTCAGACAGCCTTTTCGACCGCGGTGTGGTTTGGATGACGCGGCCGCGCCACAATACAGCCCATGGATCAATCCTACGAGATCACCGAAGAGGTGGCTCCGCCGCACCTGCCCGGCCGGGCCGTGCTGCGACCGTCGCTCGATGCCGCGCTGGAAGCGGCGGCGGCGGATCTGTTCCTCCAGGCCCACGCCTGCGTCCGGGCCTTTGGGGCTTTCCACCTTGCGATGTCGTACGGCCCGAGCGAGCACCGGTTGATCGTGCGGCTCATGACCGACCCCAACTACCGCGACCTGCCCTGGTCCCGCACCCACCTCTGGTCGCTGGTCGAGGAACGGGTGGCGGTGGGCGACGAACGCCACAGCCACACGCACCTGCAGGAGATGATCCTGGGCGCATCGGACCTGCCGGAAGACCAGGCCCACCCGCTCCGGGCGCACCTCCCCGACGCCGAGGACCGCTACGAGGCCGAGCTGCGCGAGCAACTCGGCCAGCGCGAGCCCGGGCACGACCGCGTCGACTGCCTGCTGCTCCCCCCCGACCCGGTGCTGCTGCGGGGGTGGAGCGATCCGATGGACCGGCTGGTGGGTGCGAGCGAGGACGGGACGCGGGTCGGCCTGACGGCCCGGACGCTGCGGGGCGGTCGGTTCTTGATGGTGATGGCCACCGGGCACGACGCCGCGCCGCTGGTGCGGGCGGTGTCGCGGGACCACGCCTCGGTGGGGATCGTCCCGGACGGCGGCGAACTCCGCTGGTACCTCGACCACCGGGCCTGCGGCGCGGAGAACACGGAGAACCCGGATTGAATCAACAGCCCGACACGAACATCACCGCCAACGCCCGCGTGACTTTCCGCGTCCTGCACGAGGACCAGCACATGCTGGTCGTGGAAAAGCCGCCGCGGGTCGTGACCACGCCCGGCGTCGGCCACCAGCACGACACGCTGCTCAACGGGCTCTACAGCCAGTACGGCGACCGCCTGCGTCAGCTGGGCGTGGCCCGCGATCACGGCCTGGTGCACCGGCTCGACCGCGACACCTCCGGCGTGATGGCGGTGGCCCTGTCACGCGAGGCCTACGACGGCATCCGGGCGCAGTTCGAGCAGCGTCAGGTCCGCAAGTTCTACTGGGCCGTCACGATGAAGGCGCCCGAACAGCGTGAGGGCGTGATCCGTCAGCCGATCGACGAGGTGCTCAGCCGCAAGGATCGGTACACCTCCGAGAAGACCGCCCGGCCGAGTTCGTCCGGCAAGCCGGCGGTGACGGCCTATCGCGTGCTGGCCGAGTCCGAGCTCGGCGCGGTGATCGAGGCACGCCCGGTCACCGGCCGGCTGCACCAGATCCGCGTGCACCTGAACATGATCGGGGCCCCGGTGCTGGGCGACCCGGTCTACGGCTCGCACCGCTCGAAGGGCGCCTCGGCCCGTCTGGCCCTGCACGCCCACCGGCTGTGCCTGACCCACCCGGTGACCGGCGATGCCATCGACGTCCGCACCGCGTTCCCGAAGGACCTGCGGGCGCTGCTCAAGCGGCTCGATCTGCCCCGTCCGGACCTGGATGACGCCCGCGCGTCGGAACCGGCGACTGGCTCAGCTGACGGCGCCGATGAGTTCGGCGGCGACGCGGTCGGCGAAGAGGAAACCGGGCTCGGTCAGTAACCACCGGTCGGTCGTGATGGTCAGCCACCCCTGCGTCCGGCAGCCCTCGGCCGCGGCCCGCAACTCGTCCTGGCGTCCCATCTCGGCCGCGTCGTGCAGGGCCCGGTCGGAGGAAACGCCCTCACGCAGGCGCACGCCGGTCATCAGCCGGTCCATCAGCGCCCGCTTGGGATCCGGCTCTTCGAGTTCGCAGACCGGCGCGAAGCCCGCGTCGTCGCCGGCGATGTAGTCGTCCAGCCGCGGCGTGTTCTTCCAACGCCAGCCACCGAGATGGGCGCTGGCGCTCGGGCCGGCGGCCAGCCAGCCGTCTTGGCGCCAGTACGCGAGGTTGTGGCGGCACTCGGCGCCGGGGCGGGCGTGGTTGGAGACCTCGTAGCGATCGAGCCCGTGGGCTCGCAGCGTGGCGACCGTGTGCTCGTACATGTCCGCTTCGAGGTCGTCGTCCGTCTTCTCGAACTCGCCACGGAGCAGGCGGGCGGTCATGGCGGTCCCCGTCTCGTAGGTGAGCGTGTAGGCGGAGAGGTGCTCGGTTCCGAGCGTGAGCGCCGCGTTGAGGTCCGTGTTCCACTCGGCGAGCGTCTGGCCGGGCACGCCGGAGATCAGGTCCACCGAGAGGCGTTGGATGCCCGCGCGTCGGATGATCTCCGCGGCCACGGGAAGCCGCTCGGGGTCGTGGCGGCGTTCGAGCGTCTGGAGGTGGTGGGGATTGAAGGACTGGGCGCCCATGCTGATCCGGTTGACGCCGCCCGCCACCAGCACGCCCAAGAGATCGTCCGTGACGGTCTCGGGGTTGCATTCGACGCTGAACTCGCCCGAGCCTTCGCGGACCGCGGTGAAGTCGAAGGCCTGGTGCATCGCGCTGAGCACGCGCTCCCAGAGGTCGGGGCGGAGCAGGCTGGGCGTTCCTCCGCCCACAAAGACCGTTCGGATGCCACCGGAACCGGTGGCGGCCATGGGGGCGAGGGCGTCGAGTTCCCGGACCAACCGATCGGTGAATGCCACCTGGCGGTCCTGCGTGTCGACAATCGAGTAGAAGTCGCAGTAATGGCACTTGTGCGTGCAAAAAGGGATGTGCAGGTACAGAGAACGGGGTCGGCGCTCGGGCCGATCCGCCAGCATGGGGGCGAGCCGCCCGGCCGGCAGGCGTGCCGATGCGATCGATCGTTGCATGGGGAGGCGGATGGCGATATCGTCTTTCAAGGGAACTCGGGCCTCGAGGGGGGCTTCTCCGGAGAGGCCGACGGCCCCTCGCGGATGCAGAAAGGATAGAACACGGTGGAAGTGGCGCTTGTAAGGGTGACGGCAGAGGGCGAGACCCAGCGTGTGGTGCTGGCGAAGGATCGCACGGTGATCGGGCGCCAGGAGGGCTGCCAGATCCGCATCCCCATCGCCGGCGTGTCCCGTACGCACTGCGAGGTGCGGGTCGAGGACGGCTCCGTGATCGTCAAGGACCTCGGGTCCAGCAACGGCACCTACGTCAACCAGGAGCGTGTCACCGAGCAGCCCGTGGCGGCGGGGGATCTGATCTCCATGGGCGGGCAGGTGTTCCTCGTCCAGGTGAACGGCGAGCCGGGCGAGATCGAGGCCGAGTTCCTCTTTGAGGACGGACTCCCGGAAGAAGAATCCAAGGCCGGCGCGGTGGCCGCCAAGCCGGCGGCGAAGGCCCCGGCCGCGAAGGTGGCGGACGAGTCAAGCATGATGGACTTCGACTTCGACGAGGAAGACGACGACCAGCCGCCGCTGTGAGTCGCATGGGGCCGGAGGGGCGTGGTTTCAGAGCTTTGGGGACAGGGGAGGCTCAGTCCGCGGGCGTGGGGGGCTGCTCGGCCGCCGGTGTCGCGGGCTTTTTCGTTTCGGGAACCCGGATGTTGGTCCCGCACGCCCGGCAGCGGACGGTCTTGCCGCGCGCGATCGGCGGGACGGCCAGGACCTTGCGGCAAGTCAGGTTGGGGCACATGATGCGGACGGTCGCCTCTGCCATGGTCGATCTCCCGGTGGGGGGTTGATCGGCATTTCCGGGCGTCGATCGCAGCGTCGATGCCGGTGCGGCGTCAGAACCTCACCCCGGCGGGCCGTCTGTCCGGTTTCGGTCGGTCCGTCCGAACCCGGGGCCGGCGGTCCGGGTATCGTTGGCCTGCCCGATCCCGACCCCAGGAGACCGTTGTGACCGATTTCTCGGACCAGTCGTTCCAGCCGGAAGCGTGCGGAGGTCGGCATTCGGCCGTGGTCGGCCTGCAGTGGGGGGACGAGGGCAAGGGCAAACTGGTCGATCGGTTGGCCGAGCGGTTCGACGCGGTGGTCCGCTACAACGGGGGGGCCAACGCGGGCCATTCCGTGGTGGTCGGAGGGGTGCGGTACGCCCTGCACCTCGTTCCGTCGGGCATCCTGGCGCCGGGCGTGCTCGCCGTGGTGGGCAACGGCGTGGTCGTGGATCCCGAACGGCTGATCGAGGAACTCGACGGGCTGGCGGCCCGCGGCGTGGACGTGTCGTCGCTCGTGCTCTCTGATCGCGCCCACGTGGTGCTGCCCTATCACAAGGCCGAGGACGCGCTCCGCGAGGAGCTCCTGACCGCGGCCCCGGTGGATCCAGCGAGCCCGCCGAAGAACGCCGTGTCGGCCATCGGCACGACCGGGCGGGGCATCGGGCCCGCGTACGCCGACAAGGTCCAGCGCGCCACCGCCATCCGGGTCGGTGACCTGCTCCGTCCGGAACTGCTTCGTTCGAAGCTCGCGCTGATCTGCTCGATGAAGAACGCCATCTTCCGCGGTCTGCGTCCCGGCCAGCCCGAGCCGTTCGATGCCGGCGAGATCACCGAGCGGATGATCCAACTCGGCGAGCGGCTCCGCCCGCTGGTCAAGGACACCACGTACCTGCTCCACGAGCTCGACCGGTCGGGCAAGACCATTCTGTTCGAGGGCGCCAACGCCACGATGCTGGACGTGGACCACGGCACGTTCCCCTACGTGACCAGTTCGAACGCGTCGAGCCTGGGCATCGGTCCGGGTTCCGGGCTCCCGCCGCAGAAGGTCGGCCGGATCATCGGGGTGGTCAAGGCGTACTCCACGCGGGTCGGCGGGGGCCCGATGCCGACGGAACTGTTCGACGACACGGCCCACCGCATCCGCGAACGCGGGCGGGAGTACGGGACGACCACCGGGCGGCCGCGCCGGGTGGGTTGGATCGACCTCGTGGCCCTGCGGTACTCGGCGATGGTTTCCGGGGCGACGGAGATCGGGCTGACCCTGCTCGACGTGCTCGCGGGCTTCGATGAACTGAGCCTGTGCACCGCCTACCGCACGCCCACCGGCGAGACGGACCGCTTCCTGCCCGACGGATTTGATCTGGCCGAGGCCGAGCCGATCTATGAGACGATGGCGGGGTTCAGCGAGGACGTGAGCGCGGTCCGGTCGTTCGATGATCTGCCCGCGGCCGCTAGGGCCTACGTCGAGCGGATCGAGGCGTTCGTCGGCGTGCCCGTTCGGACGATCGGCGTCGGGCCGGACCGCGAGCAGACCATCGAGCGGGACTCGTCGGTCGCGGCGGGGGGACGGGCGTGAATGCTCCGGCGACGGGCGCGGGGCTGGACAGGGCGGGGGTCGAGGCGTTGGCGCGGATCCGCGAACGCTTTCCTCAGGCCGATCCGGTCGGCCTGCTGCCGGGCGTGTCGCCCGCGCGGGTCCCCCAGCACATCGCGGTGATCATGGACGGGAACGGTCGCTGGGCCGAGGAGCGCGGATTCCCGCGGATCTTCGGGCACCGGGCCGGGGCGTCGGCCGTCCGCGAGGCCATCCGCGGGTGCGCCAAAGTGGGCGTGGAGGTGCTGACCCTCTACTCGTTCAGCACCGAGAACTGGCGCCGCCCGACCGACGAGATCGAGGCCCTGATGCGTCTGTGCGTGGCGTACTGCGAGGGAGAGAAGGACGAACTGGTCCGCCACAACATCCGCGTGCGCGTCCTCGGACGGCGTGCCGGCATGCCCGAGGAGGTGCTGGGCGCGCTCGACCGGCTGACCGAGGACACCCGGCGCTGCACCGGGCTGACGCTGTGCCTGGCGATCAACTACGGGGCGCGAGACGAGATCGTCGACGCTGTCCGGGCGATCGCGAGTCAGGTGGCGGCGGGCGGGCTCGATCCCGAGGCGATCGACGAGAAACTGGTGGGTGATCACCTGACCACCGCCGGCCTGCCGGACCCGGACCTGCTCATCCGCACGGGGGGTGAGCTGCGACTGAGCAACTACCTGCTGTGGCAGCTCAGCTACGCGGAGCTGTACGTGACCGAGGTGCACTGGCCCGACTTTGACGAGGCGTGCCTGTTCGAGGCGGTCCGCGTGTTCGCGGCCCGGCGGCGTCGCTTCGGTGGGTTGGACGCACCAGCGCCGCTCGCCGACTGAGGCCCTTGCTATCCTCCCGACCGTGCTGAAACAACGCTTGAGCCTGGGGACTGTGCTGATCCTTGCGATCGCGGCGTTCGCGTGGCTGGACCAGTGGCTCGAGGGCCGCCCCGCCCCGGCCTGGTTCGGACGCGAGACCCTCCCGCCCGCCATGGTGATGGTCCCGATCATGATGCTGCTCAGCGGCGCGGGCGCCGTGGAGGTCGCCCGGATCCTGCGGGCCAAGGGCGTCGCGATCGCGAGCCTGCCAGCGATGGTCTCGGCGCTGACCGGCCTGTGCGTGATGTCCTTCGGGGCCGAGTCGATGAACGGCGTAGGGGGGCTCGGGCTGGGGGCGGGGGCCGCCGTGCTGAGCTGGTCGCTCGGCTTGGTGTACGCCGTGCGTCACCGCACGACGAACGGCGCGATCGGCGTGGCGGGGGCGGTGCTGCTGATCCACGTCTACATGGGGTTGATGCCCGGTTTCCTGGTGCTCATCCGGCGGGAACAGCCGGTCTGGGTGCTGATCTGGGTGCTCGCCTGCGTGAAAATGTGCGACATCGGGGCGTACTTCACCGGCACGACCATCGGCCGGACCAAGCTGATCCCGTGGCTGAGCCCCGGGAAGACCTGGGAGGGCCTGGCGGGGGGGCTGGTTGTGGCCGGGGCTGCCGGCGGGCTGGGTGCGTGGTGGATGCTGCGGGCCGGGATCGACGCCCCGGGCGTGGCGGCCGGGGCGGCGATGGGCGTGCTCTTCGGCGGCTTCGGGCAAGTCGGCGACCTGTCGGCGAGCCTGCTCAAGCGTGACGCCGGCATCAAAGACTCGGGGCGCTCGATGCCCGGGTTCGGGGGTGTGCTCGACCTGATCGACTCGCCGGTGCTCGTGGCCCCGATCGCGTTCTGGCTGCTGCACGCGATCGGGGGGTGAACGGGCGAGCCGGGGCTGCTAGAATGGTTCTTGCCGATCGTAGTGATCTGCGGGAGGGCCGAATGTCGGTGACCAAAAAGCTGCTTGCTCTGTTCCGTGTCGACAAAGAGATCCGAGGTCTGAGCACCCGGCTCAACGCCGCGGAGAGGTTCCTCGGAGAGCAGACCAGGCAACTGGCCGACATCGCCACGCAGGTGTCCTCGCTCCAAGCCCAGCTCCGACAGCTGCAGGCCGCGGCGAACAACGCCGAGGGCGAGAGCAAGCGGATCGAGGCCCACATCGCCACGCTCCGCGAGAAGATGAACAACTCGCAGACGAACAAGGAATACAAAGCGCTGCTCAGCGAGGTCAACAACCTCAAAGAGCAGCGTTCTTCGTTTGACGACGAAGCGATCGGCCACATGGAGAAGATCGAGCAGATCAAGTCCAAGCTGGCCGAGCTCGAGAAGTCTGGGGCCGAGCGGGAAAAGGTCCGTGGTGTGGCCGAGAGCGAGCGTCAGGCCCGCGCCGACGAGATCGCCGGCCGGCTGGCCGAGTTGCGTTCGAAGCGCGAGGAGCTGGCGGCCGATGTCCCCAAGGACGCCTTGGCCGTCTACGACGATCTGATCCGCACCCGCGGGGACGACGCGATGGCCCCCTTGGAGATCGTCGACCGCAAGCGGCACGAGTACGTCTGCGGATCGTCGATGATGTCCGTCCCGGTCGAGATCGCCGCGTCCCTCATGCAGGGCAAGCTGACGATCTCGCCCAACGACGGGTGCATCCTCTACCTGACCGAGCACGCCGAAGAGCAGCTCAACGCGGCGTTCGTCCGCAAGTAAGCCCGCCGATCAGGCTTTTCCGACCACCACGGGACCGCGGCTGGCTCAGATCAGTCGCGGTTCTTCTTTGTCCGTGCCGGCCTCGGCCGCTGGCGGGGTGATGCCCATCCGCTCGCACGCGCGGGCGGTGAGGGTCCGGCCGCGACGGGTGCGGGCCAGGAAGCCGATCTGAAGCAGGTAGGGCTCGACGACGTCTTCCAGCGTGCCGCTGTCCTCGTTCATGGTGGCCGCGACGGCCTCGAGGCCCACCGGGCCGCCGGCGTAGATGCTGGCGATGGTCTTGAGGTAGTCCCGGTCGAGGTTGTCCAGGCCGAGGTCGTCCACGCCCTCGAGGCGGAGGGCGTCGTCGACGATGCTCGTGGAAAGCCGCCCCGAGGCCCGCACGTCGGCGAAGTCACGCACGCGTCGGAGCAGCCGGTTCGCGATGCGGGGCGTCCCGCGGGATCGGGCGGCGATCCGCTCGAGGGAGCCCTGTTCGATCTCCCGCACGCCGAGCATGGCGCACGACCTGGCGAGGATCCGGACGAGTTCCTTTTCGTCGTAATAGCGGAGGTGGTGGGTGATCCCGAATCGGGACCGCAGGGGCGAACTGAGCAGCCCGGCCCGGGTCGTCGCGCCGATCAGCGTGAACGGTGCGCACTTGATCTGAACGGTGCGGGCGTTGAGCCCGGTGTCCAGGCAGACGTCGATGCGGAAGTCCTCCATCGCCGGATAGATGAACTCCTCGACCGCGACCGGCAGCCGGTGGATCTCGTCGATGAACAGCACGTCGCCGGCCTGCAGCCGGGTCAGCACCGCCACCAGGTCCGTACCCCGGGCGAGCGCCGGGCCCGAGGTCGTGTGCACGCGGGTGCCCAGCTCGGCGCCGATCACGTGGGCGATGGTCGTCTTGCCCAGCCCCGGAGGGCCGTGGAGCAGCACGTGCTCGAGGTGCTCGCGGGAGCCGTCCTCGCGGGCCTTGGTGCGGGTCTGGACGGCCTCGACGGCGATCAGGATCCGCTCGACCAGCTCGGCCTGTCCGACGTACTCGTCGAGCGAGCGCGGACGCAGGGCCCAGTTGGCGTGCTCTTCCTCGGGCGACTGGGCGGGCGAGATCAGGCGTTCGGTGGCCATCTGCGGGAGTGTATCGGTTCGGGGCCTGTCAGAGCGCAAGCAAAGGGCGATCGGGCGTGATTCGCCCGATCGCCCGTGTCAGATCTTGATCGCCCCGGCTCGTCTGCCGGGGCCGCACTCTCAACGCACGCCGGCGGCCACCGGTGCCTCCTCGGCCTGCGCCGGTGCTTCACGGGGGAGCATCGCGGGCGCGTTGGCGAGGTTGTAGGCGGTGATGGCGGTGTTCACGGCGGACTGGACCAGGTATTCGGGGATGGCCTGGTCGAGGCGGTCGAACTGGGTGTGCCAGCCGTAGCTGTAGTTGGCACGGCCGATCTCGTCCCAGAAGAACCCGGGGACGCCGATGGCATTGAAAGCGGCGTGGTCGGAGCCCCCGTGGGTCTCGATCTTGTCGCCGGTGGGACGGATGTTGACCACCAGGTCCTTGCCGTCGGTCTCGGAGTAGAAGCGGCCGTTGGTCCACGAGGTGGCGGCGGCCAGGTAGTCGACCATGTAGTCGGCGGCCGGGATGCCTCCCTGATAGTTGGTGCCGCCGTCGTCGACGAACACGGCCGAGATCTTCGCCCGCTCTTCATCGCTGAGGCCCCGGACGTACCCGCGCGCGCCGAGCAGGCCCTGCTCTTCGCCGCTCCACAGCGCAAAGCGGATCGTCCGCTTGGGCTGCACGCCGACGGCCGCGAGGATGCGGGCCGCTTCCATGGTCACCGAGGTGCCGGTGCCGTTGTCCACGGTGCCCATCGAGCCCGGGCCGTTCCAGGAATCCTGGTGGGCCGAGATCAGGATGACCTCGTCGGGGAACTCGGACCCGGGGATCTCGGCGATCACGTTGTAGACGGGCACCGGGCCCGGCACGATGGAGTGCGAGAGGTCGAACTCGAGTTCGACCGGCACGCCCTGGTTGAGCCGAGCGACGACGAAGTCGTAGTCGCCCTCGCTGACGTTGACCTCGACATCGGTGGGGAACTCCTCGGCAGCACGCTCCCGCCAGCCGGTGGTGCTGGTCGTCCAGACGCGCTCGTCCTTGGAGCTGGAGACGAAGCCGGCGGGGTTCTCGGCGAGCACCGCGGCGAGCACCGCGTCCTCGTACTCGGGTGTCTCGGTGGCCGTGGCATCCTGCTTGGATCGGCTCAGCGTGACGGCGTACTGGTTCCCGCTGGCCGCGGTCGACGTCCCCGAGGCCGCGTCCCCGTCGATGGTCAGCTCGATGTCCGACACCCCCATGGAGTGCGCGAAGCGGAAGCGGAGGTTGTCGCCTTCCATCCGGGCGTCCTGGATCGGCCCCGTGTGGAAGTTGGGGATCGACATCGTGCCCTCGGGTGACTCGCCGAGCGTGGTCAGCACGAGTTCGACGGGCAGCCCGGTGCCGTTGTAGTCGAGCGAACCCGACCAGACCTGGCCCAGGACCGGCTCGGCCGCCTCGGGTTCGGGCCGGTCGCCCTCGAGCTGCTTGCGGACGCGGTCGCGGAGCTGGTGGTGCTCACGCATGAGGTATCCGACGGAACGGACACCCCGGCGGCCCGAGTAATCGGGCTTGAGCAGCACCCACGCCCCGGCGTACGAGCCCGCGTTGGCCTCGTACTCCTCCATGGAGGCGGGCAGCGCGACGGCGGGGCCGCGGACGGGGCCCTCGGTGCCAACGGTCCACGCGAGGGTTGAGAAGTCCATGTCCCGCAGCTTGCTGCGGTTGCCGCCGCCCGGCAGGTGCACGCTGGCCGTGCTCGGGCCGCGGTCGAATCGGGTGGCGATGGTGCCCCATTCGTGGAGCGTGACGTTCTGAAGGCCCCATTCCTCGAAGCTGGACTTGGACCACCGCTGCGCGTCCTCGAGGGCCTGCGAACCGGTCAGACGCGGCCCGAAGGTCTCGCACATCTCGGTGAGAATCGAGAAAACCTGGGAGTTGTCCTTGCCCTCGGTGATGATGGCCTCGATCACGACGGGGTCGCCCATCGGGATCTCGGGGGCGGGGACCCGCTCGCCGTCGATCACGGCGTACCGCTCGACGGTGGGGGCGGGGGTGACGGTCTGGCAGCCGGCCAGAAGGCCGGCGGCGGAAACGATGGCAAACAGACCCGTCGTTCGGATACGACCCATGAGCTGACCTCCGGAATGGGCAATGACGCGAGAGGAAAGGCCGAGCGGCCCCGTGTTGCAGTGAACCAATCCGGGCCGCGGCGGGTTGCAGGGCCGACGATCGCTCGTCGCCCACCGGCAACCAACGCGGACCGAGCCCGCGCCGACGCGGGCGGGCGATTCTACGCGACGGGTACGGAAGCCGGACGGCTCGGGGCGAGCCGGCGCGGCTCATTCGAGCGGCAGGTCCTTGCGCTTCCAGAGGGACACGAGCCGGTCGAGCTCGATGGGCTCCCAGATCCGACCGTTGTGCAACTCGGACCGCATCAGCTCTCCGCGTCCGTTGAAAACGTGGGTGGTGGCCGGGGTGTTCTCATCAGGACGGGACCGGACGACCCAGAGGCCGGGCTTGTTGGCCGGCTGTTCGACGTTGTCCCAGCGCAGAGAGATGGTGTTGGTGCTCGAGTTGTACGCGTAGCCGGCGAACTCGCCCTCGCGACCCATCCGGGCGAGCAGCGGGGCGAGCAGGTGGGTGACCGCCTGGGGGATGTAGCCCTCGCCCTGAATCACCGGTCGGGTGACGGTGGGGGCCATTTTGCTCTGCTCGAGCTGCACGGTCATGCTGGTGCCAGACCGGGCTCCGGTCACGCTGGACTCGGTCGAGGTCGTTCCCTGGCGGAGGCCCATCTTGATCGTCCAGGCCTCCTCCTTGAAATCCTCGGACACGAAGTAGACCGCCCGGGTGTCGAGGCGGAGCTGCGGCTCGATCGCCATGGCGTCCAACTGAACGATCAGCCCGGGGACGCGGTCGCTGGCCCGCCAGTTCCGCTCGCTCTTCCCGGACACCTCGCCCCGGACGCCTGACCGGATGCGGACCCTCCGGTAGCCGTGCTCGATGGCGTCCATCTCGTCGCCGGACCGGGCCGGCGTGAACAACCGCTCCCACCTTTCGGGGGTGGAATCGGCGAGCGAACGCAGCTCGTCGGGGGACAGGGTGGCCAGCACCTCCTGCATGTTCGCGATCGCCGAGGCCCGGCGGGCGGCCAGCGCGTCCCGGTCCGTGACCTCCATCGTGCCGACGACGGTTTCATAAACCCGCCGGGCCTTCTGGAAACGGGGCGCCTCGGTCATGAGGTCGAACACGACGAATCGCCCGGGCTCGGTCAAGAACACGCTGACCCCGCGGATCATCTGCGGCGAGCCGTTGGCGCCGGCCATGCGGATGTAGAACCGCTCGCCGTTGAGGGTGGAGCGGCTGACCGGCGTTCGCTCGAGCAGTTCGGCGGCCGAGTAGAACTGGCCGGTCTCCCCGTCCTGGACGCCGCGGACCAGCATGAGCTGTTCGATCATCGAATCCGCCACCTGCCCGACGGTCAGGTCGTTGTTGGAGGAGCGTTGCCCCTTGATCACCAGGACGCCGAGCTGGTCGGGCAGTTCGACGCCCATGGTGGCGTTGGCCCCGAAGCTGGTGGTTTCGGCGACGGAGCCCTGCGGGAGAAAGAACGAAAGATCGAGGGGGTCGATCCGCGTGATGGAGGACTGCAGGGGCACCACGACCGGGGCCTTGGCCTGACCACCGGAGCCTGTCGGGGCGTTCTGGGCCGACGCGGGGAGGCCGAAGAGGCCGAAAAGGACCGCGAGGGGCGCGGCGTGACGCAGTGCGATTGGGACGCGGGGCATGGTCTGGCTCCGGGGAACGGGGTCCGCAGGGGTATACCGGGTCGGTCGGGCTGGGAAAGCACGCCGGTCGAGATCGCGGCCGGGGCGGCCGATTCCCGCTCCAGTGGATTCGGCGAAACCCCGCCGCGGGGTGGAGGATTCTCGACCGCTCGGGACGGAGAATCAAAAATCGCCCGGGGCTGCCCGGGGGCGATTGACTCGCCGGGATGGTGGTCTACGCTTCTTGGCTCCACCGGGATCGCTTGATTCCCGGCGGAGCTTCGATTCGCCGCCCCGGCGGCGGTCCCCGAGACTGGAAGCCGACGGTTTCGCCCGGATGGTCTGGGCGGGGCGGTCGGCCCGACGCGCGGCTTGGCCCGCATGAGGACGGACACTCGATGAATGGCGGCAGGATTCGCATTCGGATGGAGGCCTACGACCACATCGCGCTCGACGCGTCGGCGCGGGAGATCGTGGACCACGCCAAGCGTACCAACGCCAAGGTGAAGGGCCCCGTGCCCCTCCCGACGCGGATCGAGCGCTACACCGTGCTCCGCGGCCCCTTCATCGACAAGAAGTCGCGCGAGCAGTTCGAGATCCGCACCCACAAGCGGATCATCGACATCCTCGAGCCCAACGCCCGCACGGTCGAAGCGCTCAACCGCCTCGTGGTTCCCGCGGGCGTGTTCGTCAAGATCAAGGCCTGATAGACCGGCTCACGCCGCCCGCCCCGGGGATCGGGGAGAAAACTTCCTCTGGCGGCCCTTGGGGCCTGTCACGAAGCGGAACCCGGCCGAATCCGGGGGTTGAAAGGTTCCCGACATGACCCGCCCCTCCGCTGGCGCTCACCTGCTCGGCCAGAAGATCGGCATGACCCGCGTCTTCAACGAGGCCGGCGTCTCCGTCCCCGTCACCGTCATCCAGGTCGATGCGAACGTCGTGACGCAGATCCGCACGCCCGACGTCGACGGCTACGCCGCCGTCCAGATCGGTGCCGGCGACATCAAGCCCCGCAACTCGACGATGCCCATGATCGGGCACGATGCCAAGGCCGGCTCGGCCCCCCTCCGCCACCACACGGAGTTCCGCGTGGACGAGAAGGACCTTTCCGGCTACGAGGCCGGGCAGCACCTGACCCTGGCCAACCTCGAGGGCGTCGGCTTCGTCGACGTGATCGGGACCAGCAAAGGCAAGGGCTTCCAGGGCACCATGAAGCGGCACAACTTCAAGGGCCAGCAGGCCAGCCACGGCGTCGAGCGCAAGCACCGCTCCCCCGGCTCGATCGGCGGCCACGCGACCAACCGCGGCCACTCCGGCAAGCTCAAGAAGGGCAAGCGGATGTCCGGACGCATGGGCAACGAGCGGGTGACCGTCCGCAGCCTGGACGTCGTCCGGGTGGACGCCGAGAACAACCTGCTGCTGGTCAAGGGGCCCGTCCCCGGCCACAACAAGGCCTGGGTGGAAATCCGGCCCGCGATCCGTCTGTACAAGAGCAAGGCCGCGAAGGCCTGAGAATCTGGCCGAATCCCGGGTGATCTCGGGTTTGGCGTGTCTTCGTGATTGATTTCTGTCAGGGACGAGTCAATGATCTCGACCCTGCACGGCCCGGAAGGTCTGGTTGAGAAACCACCGGGTGGCGACAAGATAGCAAATGGCCCGTTCTGACCGGAACGGGACCCATGCCGAGTGAACCCCGTGTTGCCGGCACCACAACGCTCGAACGAGCCGCGTGCGTGCGAAAGCGACAGCCGCCAACCGGGTGCAGCAAAGCGACTCCTCCGGGCACGGTGCCCGGGGAGATCCGAGGCGTCGGGCGAGGTAAAGACTGATGGAAGTCCCCGTCTACGACATCCAGGGCAAGCAGGCCGGCACCATGTCGGTCGATGAAGTCTCCCTGGGTGAGACCGTGAACGCAGATCTGCTCAAGCAGGCTTTCGTGATGTATCACGCGAACCTGCGACAGGGCTCCTCCCGCACGAAGAATCGTGCGGCGATCGCGTTCAGCCGCAAGAAGATGTTCAAGCAGAAGGGCACCGGCAACGCCCGCCACGGCGACAAGAAGGTGTCCCAGTTCCGCAAGGGCGGTCACGCGAAGGCGAAGACCCGGACCCGCGAGGACTACCGCAAGGACATGCCGAAGAAGATGCGCCGCAAGGCGAATCGCAACGCGTTCCTCGCCAAGCTGCTGGACCAGGAAGTCAAGGTCATCAACGGTCTGCAGTTCGCCGAGCCCAAGACCCGCGCGTTCAAGGACATGCTCTCGGCCCTGGGCGTCGATCAGACCGCCCTGGTGGCCCTCTCCGGCGACGCAGAGAAGAGCAAGAACGCCCGTCTGAGCGCCCGCAACATCGAGCAGGTCGAGCTGTGCCGGGCCGATCAGCTGACCGTGTACAACATGCTCAGCAACCGGTACCTGCTGATCGACAAGGCCGAGCTGGAGGCGTGGCTGAACGGCCCGACCTCCCAGACCGGCAAGGACGCGAAGTACGCCCCCATGGGGCGGACCGCTGAGGAGGTGGCGTAATGCACGAACCGCACTACATCCTCCGTCGTCCCCTGCTGACCGAGAAGAGCACCCGCGCGATGGAAGAGGCGAACGTCTACGCCTTCGAGGTCGACCGCCGGGCCAGCAAGACGGACATCAAGGACGCCGTGGAGAAGCTCTTCGGCGTGAAGGTTGTGAAGGTCAATACGCAGACCCGCAAGGGTGGGTCTCGTCGTCTCCGCTACGGCACGGTCGAAGCGGGGGAGTGGAAGCGTGCAACGGTTCGCGTGGCCGACGGCCAGGCGATCGAGTTGTTCTGAGTAGTCCGGAAGGGAAGGAACGGAAGACATGGGCATCCGCGTCTACAAGCCGACCAGCGCCGGGCGTCGCAACGCTTCAGTGCTCACGCACGAAGAGCTGACGAAGAAGACCCCGGAGCGGTCGCTGCTCGCCCCCCTCAACAAGAAGGGTGGCCGCAACTCGCAGGGAAAGATCACCGTCCGCGGTCGCGGCGGTGGTGTGAAGCGCAAGTACCGCATGATCGATTTCAAGCGGCGTGACCGCGACGGGATCGAGGGCACGGTCATCGGGATCGAGTACGACCCCAACCGCACCTGCCACATCGCGCTGATCGAGTACGCCGACGGCGTCAAGCGGTACATCATCGCTCCCAAGGGCCTGACCGACGGCGACAAGATCGTCAGCTCGTCGGACGGCGCGGTCGAGCCGAGCGTGGGCAACACCATGCCCCTGCGTTTCGTGCCCGCCGGCATGGACGTGCACGCCATCGAGCTGCAGCCCGGCGGCGGGGCCAAGATGTGCCGCTCCGCCGGCATGTCCGCCCGCCTGACCAACAAGGAAGGCAACTACGCCACCCTGGTGATGCCCTCGGGCGAAACACGCCGGGTGCTGATCGACTGCCGCGCGACGATCGGGATGGTCGGCAACTCCGACCACCAGAACCGCCGCATCGGCAAGGCCGGTCTGAGCCGCAAGATGGGGCGCCGCCCCAAGACCCGCGGCGTGGCGATGTCCCACCACACCCACCCGCTGGGCGGTGGTGAGGGTCGTTCGAAGAGCGGTCGTCCGCCCGTCAGCAAGTCGGGCACTCTGGCCAAGGGCGGCGGCACCCGCAACCGCGCGAAGCCGTCGTCACAGTTGATCATCCGCCGGCGCAAGAGCAAGCGCTACGGGCAGTTGAAGTAAACGGGAAACGGAAGGAAGCGAACATATGTCACGCAGCCTGAAGAAGGGCCCGTATGTGGATGAGAAGCTCTACCGCAAGGTGGAGCGTCAGAACGAAGATGGCGAGCGTTCGCCGATCAAGACCTGGGCCCGCCAGTGCACGATCGTTCCCGAGTTCGTCGGGCACACCTTCAAGGTCCACAACGGTCGAGTGTTTATGGATGTGTTTGTGACCGAGGACATGGTCGGTCACAAGCTCGGAGAGTTCAGCAACTCGCGGACTTTCCGGGGCCACACCAACAAGAAGGAAGGCATCAAGACCGGGAAGTAATCCCGATCTTTGCAAGGGGCATTAGCCGTGCGACTGCGAGCCGAAGAACTGAAGAGGCGTGCCGACCAGGCCGGTGTGAGCGCAGAGCAGCTCGCCGACGCGGTCTCCCGCGACGGGCTGAAGGGCGCCGCCGCCGTGTCGGCGGTCAAGAACTGGACGGCCGGCCGGGATCATCCCCGCTGCCGCCGCGTCGATGTCGAGAACCTGGCCACCGCGGTCGGGGCGCTCCCCAAGGACATCGCCAAGTTCACCAGCATGGTCCGCGGCCACCGCGGATCGCCCAAGAAGGCGAAGCTCGTCGCGGACCTGATCCGCGGCAAGGACGCCATCGACGCGGACAACATGCTCCGCTTCTCGACCAAGCGGGCCGCGGTCAACTTCCGCAAAGCCCTGCTGGCCGCGATGTCCGACGCCGATCAGCTCGGCGCCGATCAGGGCAACCTGATCGTCAGCGAGGCCCGTGTGGACGGCGGGATGCACATCAAGCGATTCAAGGCCAAGGACCGCGGCCGGGCGCACCAGATCCTCAAGCGCACCAGCCACATCACTCTCTCGGTCCAGGAGCGGAACTGATATGGGACAGAAGACGCATCCGTTCGGATTCCGACTCGGCGTGACCGAGGCCCACCGCTCGCGGTGGTACGCCCCCAAGGCGCTCTACGGCGAGCTCCTGGTCGAGGACGAGAAGATCCGCCAGCACCTCGACAAGCGGCTCAACCGCACCCCGCCGAACGCGGCCGTGTCGGAGATCCACATCGAGCGCACCCGCGAGGAGCTGAAGGTCATCATCCGCACCGCCCGCCCCGGGCTGGTCATCGGCCCCAAGGGCGCCGAGGTGGACCGGATGACCGAAGAGCTCCAGTACATGACGGGCCGCAAGGTCTCGATCGCGATCATCGAGATCCGCGAGCCGGACCTCGAGGCCCAGCTCGTGGCCGAGAGCGTGGCCGAGCAGCTCAAGAAGCGGATGGGATTCCGCCGCGTCGTCAAGATGCGTGCGGAGGGCGTCATGCAGGCGGGCGCCCAGGGCGTCAAGATCCAGATCTCCGGCCGCCTCGGCGGCGCCGAGATGAGCCGCACGCTGGACGTGCGTCTGGGTTCGCTGCCCCTGAGCACGCTGCAGGCGAATGTGAACTACGGGTTCGCGGAGAGCTTCACGACCTACGGCGCCATCGGCGTGAAGGTGTGGATCTACAAGGGCGAGTACGCCGCGAACGAGCAGGAAGAGAACCAGTCCAACGCCGCCGGAGCCCGTGCCCGGGCACGCGGCCGCCGGTGAGCAAGGAAGGGGTTTGACCGATGCCTCCCTATAAGATTCCCAAGCGGGTCAAGCACCGCAAAGAGTTCCGCCGCGTCCGCGACCGGAAGGCGACGAAGGGCAACTACGTGGCCTTCGGCGACTACGGGCTGCAGGCCCTGGACGGCTGCTGGCTGAAGAGCAACTGCATCGAGGCCGGGCGTATCGCCTGCCAGCACTACCTCAAGCGTGAGGGCAAGCTCTTCATCCGCGTCTTCCCGGACAAGCCGGTTTCGAAGAAGCCGCTCGAGACCCGAATGGGCAAGGGCAAGGCGGACGTGGATTACTGGGCGGCTCGCGTCCGCGCCGGCACCGTGCTCTTCGAGCTGGCCGGCGTGAGCGAGACGCGTGCACGGGAGGCGTTCTTCCGTGTGGCGATGAAGATGCCGATCCGCTGCCGAATGATCGGCCGCCGGGTCGAGGCGTAAGGAGGTCTGGCATGAACGGCGCTGAGGTCAGAGCGATGAAGACCGAGGAGATCGCCGAGGAGCTGGGCCGCCTGCGGACCAAGCTCTTCACGCTCCGCAACAAGAGCGTTTCGGAAAAGATCGAGGACACCACCCAGTTCCGGAAGATGCGGCGCGACATCGCGCGGCTTCTGACGGAGCAGACGGCCCGGGCGAAGGCCTAACGAGCGGAGCAGCGAACGATGAGCGAAACAACAGTCAAGGGCGCTCAGATCGGCGTGGTGCAGACCGACGCGCGGGACAAGACCCGCAAGGTCGTGATCGAGTACCGCGCCAAGCACCCCAAGTACGGCAAGTTCGTCAGCAAGCGGACCGTGCTGCACTGCCACGACGAGGACAACGCCTCCCACAACGGCGACATCGTCGAGATCGTGCAGTGCCGCCCCATCAGCAAGACCAAGGCCTGGAAGATCAGCCGGATCGTCGAGAAGCGCGGCGGATAACCCGGGCGACGACGGAACGGTCACCAGCGAGATAGCCCAGCGAGAAAGCAAGGCCACCATGCTCCAGCAAGAATCCAGGTGCGAAGTCGCGGACAACTCGGGCGGTAAAATCGCCTACGTCATCCGCGTGTACGGCGGCTCGACCAGCCGCGGCTCGTTCTCCCGCAAGACCGCGGGCGTGGGCGACCGGGTCCTGGTCAGCATCAAGAAGGCGCTCCCGGGCGCCGACGTCAAGGAAGGCGACAAGTCCAAGGCCGTGATCGTTCGCACCGCGAAGAGCACCCGGCGCAAGGACGGCTCCTACGTCAAGTTCGACACGTCCGCGGTCGTCCTCATCAACGACGACGGCAACCCGAAGGGCACCCGCATCTTCGGCCCCGTCGCCCGCGAGCTCCGCGAACGCAACTACATGAAGATTGTCTCGCTCGCTCCGGAGGTGGTGTGATGCCAAAGCATGTCCGCAAAGGTGACCAGGTCATCGTGACCTCCGGCGATTACAAGGGCCAGACCGGCGAGGTCCTGGACGTGATCACCAAGACCGACCGCGTGCTGGTCAAGGGCATCAACGTCCGCACCAAGCACGTCAAGCCCACCCAGCTCAACCCGCAGGGCGGCATCGTGACCAAAGAGATGTCCATCCACATCTCCAACGTCTCCCCCGTCGCCGAGGGCCGCGCCACCCGAGTCCGCTTCGAGACGAAGGCCGACGGCTCCAAGGCCCGTGTCGCCGTCCGCGGCGGCAAGTCGCTCGGACAGATCCGGGGACCCAAGCAGAAGTAACCAACCGATCCGCCCCCCGCAAAGGGGCGGAGACACCACCCCGTCCCGCTGGACGGAGGGGACCGACCGATGGCCAAGAAACCGCAAGCATCCCAGGCACAGCTCGAAGAGGCCAGCCAGCCCAACAAGCCCCGCCTGCGCGCCCAGTACGACAGCGAAGTCCGCACGAAGATTGCCGAGAAGTTCGGCATCTCCAACCGGATGGCGCAGCCCGATCTGGAGAAGATCACGATCAACGTGAACATGGGCCGCCACCTCGACGGGACCAAGGTCCCGGCGAACGTGAAGGAGGCCGTGCTCCACACGCTGACCACGATCTCCGGCCAGAAGCCGATCATGATCGCGGCCAAGAAGTCGGTCTCGAACTTCAAGGTTCGTGCCGGCTACGAGACCTCCGCCATGGTCACCCTCCGCCGCGACCGCATGTGGCACTTCATGGACCGGCTGATCAACCTGACCACGCCGCGTATCAAGGACTTCCGCGGCCTCAACGACAAGGCGTTCGACCGCCAGGGCAACTACTCCATGGGCCTGACCGAGCAGGGCGTGTTCCCCGAGATCAACATGGCCGAGCAGTCGTTCACCCACGGCATGAACATCAACTTCTCGTTCAGCAACTCGTCGCCGGAGCTGAGCAAGTTCGTCCTGGACGAGCTGGGCATGCCCTTCCGCAAGCCCGTCGTCAAGAAGGCCAAGAAGTAAAGCCTCCGAAGGAGAGCCGCAAACATGACCACCAAAGCCCAGATGGCCAAGAGCAACAGGACCCCGAAGTACTCCAGCCGCACCGTGCGTCGGTGCCAGCTGACGGGCCGCTCACGGGGCGTCTACCGCAAGTTCAGGATCTCACGCATCATGCTGCGCAAGCTCGCCCTCGAGGGCAAGATCCCCGGCATGCGCAAGGCGAGCTGGTAATCGGAACGGACGGGCCATCGAACCCCCGGCAGCAGGAAAGAAAAGGCTACACCCATGTCCATGAGTGATCCCATCGCCGACATGCTCACCCGCATCCGCAACACCGTGCGGAACCGTGGCAAGCATGTGTCCGTGCTCAACAGCAAGGTCTGCCGCGGCATCGCCGACGTGCTCAAGACCGAGGGCTACATCAACGGCTACGAAGTCGTCGACGACGGCCGGCAGGGCAAGATCAACATCTCCCTCAAGTACGGGCCCCGCGGCGAGACCCTGATCCACGATCTCGACCGCGCGTCCACCCCGGGCCGTCGCCTGTACAAGAAGGTCGACGAGATCCCCTCCCCCGTGCAGGGCCTGGGCATCTCCATCGTCTCCACCTCTCGGGGCGTGCTCTCCGACCGGATGTGCCGCGACCAGAAGGTCGGCGGCGAGCTGCTCTGCACCGTGAGCTGAACCAACCAGGAACGCATCGTCTGGAATCCCTGCCCCCGGCAGACGACGACGACAGACCAAGGAAGAAACAATGTCCCGAATCGGCCGCAAACCAATCACCGTCCCCAAGAACGTCAAGGTGTCGATCTCCGGTCGCACCGTGTCGATCGAGGGCCCCAAGGGCTCGCTCAAGATGGAGCACCGCCCCGACGTGGCCGTCGCCTGGGACGAGTCCGAGAAGGCGATCAACGTCTCGGTGGACGAGAAGAAGGCCGCCGACGACCGCCAGCTCCGCGCCTACTGGGGCACCACCCGCTCGCTGATCAACAACATGATCGAGGGCGTGACCAAGGGCTACGAGAAGAAGCTCGAGATCGTCGGTGTCGGCTGGAGCGGCGCCCTGCAGGGCAAGAACCTCTCCCTCAAGGTCGGGTACGCCAACCGCATCGAGGTGCCGATCCCCACCGGCCTGACCGTTGCGGTCGACAAGCAGCTGGTCACGATCTCCGGCCCCGACAAGCAGCAGGTCGGCCACTTCGCCGCCAAGGTCCGGTCCAAGCGCAAGCCCGAGCCCTACAACGGCAAGGGCATCAAGTACTCGGACGAGGTCATCATGCGTAAGCAGGGCAAGGCGTTCGGCAAGTAATCGCGGCAGGGCCCCGAGTGGCCACGGAGTCTGATCATGAACAAGAACAAGCAAAAAGCCGTCCGCCGCAGCCGGCGCCAGATCGGCATCCGCAAGCGGGTCGCCGGCACCCCGGAACGGCCCCGTCTGACCGTGTACCGGTCGCTCAACCACATGTATGTCCAGGTCGTCGACGACCTGGCCGGCACGACCCTGGCCAGCGCTTCCACGCGGGACAAGGGCGTCTCGGTCTCGGGCGGCACCGGGAACGCGTCCGCCGCCGAGATGGTCGGCTCGACCATCGCGGACCGGGCGAAGAAGGCCGGCGTCACCAAGGTCGTGTTCGACCGCGGCGGATTCAAGTACCACGGCCGCGTCAAGGCGCTGGCAGATGCGGCCCGCAAGGGCGGCCTCGAGTTCTGAAAAGAGTAAACGATGCCTGAGATCCTCGACGAGTCAACTAATCTTGAGTCCCACACGGTCGGTATCTACCGCACCAGCGCCACCGTCAAGGGCGGCCGCCGATTCAGCTTCGGCGCCCTCGTGGTGGTCGGCGACCGGCGCGGCAAGGTCGGCTACGGCTACGCCAAGAGCCCCGAGGTGCCCACGGCCATCGAGAAGGCCCAGAAGCAGGCCCGGCGCACCCTCACCACGATCCCCATGTCCGGCACCACCCTGCCGCACCAGATCGAGGGTCGCTTCTGCTCCAGCAAGGTCCGGCTCCTGCCCGCCTCGCCCGGCACGGGCGTGGTCGCCGGCGGCACGGTCCGCGCGGTCCTCGAGATGGCCGGCATCACGGACTGCCTCTCCAAGTGCTACGGCTCGACCGGCAAGCTCAACACCGTCAAGGCCATGTTTGACGGCTTCGAGCAGATCCGCACCCGCGAGCAGGTCGCCGACCTCCGCGGCGTCGAGATCGCCAGCACCGACATCGAGAACCGCATCGAGCGCGGTAAGCGATTCATGCCCGTCCGCAGCGAGGGCGAGAAGATGAAGGCCCCCGTC
>TARA_R110000782_G_scaffold28771_10_pt1 | contig 26895 bp, 24 predicted proteins | sample TARA_R110000782 | Tara Oceans TARA_R110000782 (sample SAMEA4397859) | marine metagenome | biome: Polar Biome; feature: [SRF] surface water layer (ENVO:00010504); material: water (ENVO:00002006), including particulate matter (ENVO:01000060) such as... | depth 5 m | reverse complement strand
TAACGTCAGCTTTGCCGAGGCGGATATCCTCGACCTGCCGGACAGCCTCGGGCCGTTCGACCTGATCGAGGCCTGCGGCGTGCTGCATCATATGGCCGATCCGGAGGCGGCCTGGCGCGGGTTGCTCGACCTGCTGGACCCCAACGGTGTGATGAAGGTCGCGCTCTACAGCGAGAGCGCACGGCAGGATGTGGTTGCGGTCCGCGAGATGGTGGGCGAGGGGATCGAGACCCTTGATCTCGACGACATGCGGACGTTGCGCCGGAAAATCCAGGCCCTGCCGGAGGATCATCCGGCGAAGGGCGTCACGCGGGAGCTTGATTTCTACTCCTTGAGCGGCTGCCGCGACCTCCTGTTCCACCGTCATGAGCAGCGCTTCGACATTCCGCGCCTGCAGGCGGCCATCGAGGAGCTGGGGCTGGACTTCCTCGGCTTCGAATTTACGGAAAGCCGGGTGATGGCGGCCTACCGCGCCCGCTATGGCGATGATCCCGGCGGACGGGACCTTGCCAACTGGGCCGAGATCGAGGCGGAAAACCCGACGCTGTTCCGCGGCATGTACCAGTTCTGGTGCCGGGTTAAGAAGTAAACTCTCGCAATTGCCATGGCTGTGTGACAATATTAAATTAACTAGTCGGGATGTTCTGACAGCAATTGGATAGTCGAATAATGACGCTTCCGCGACGCCTCGCAACAATCATGGTCGCCGATGTTGTCGGCTACAGCCGTATGATGGAGATGGCCGAGGAAGAGACGGCGGCGCATCTCGACATTTGCCAGAAGCTGATCACAGAGGCCGTAGACGCAGGCGGGGGACGTATTTTCAATCGCGCAGGCGATGCCGCGCTCGCGGAATTTCCAAGCCCCATTAACGCGGTGAAAGCGGCGGTCGGAATCCGGGAAGGCCTTGCCGGGCTGGCGCCGGAAATCGCCAGCAAGATGAAGATGCGCTTCGGCTTGCATCTGGCGGATGTCATGGTGTCGGGCGATGACCTGCTTGGCGACGGCGTCAATCTCGCCGCCCGCATACAGCAAGGGGCCGATCCAGATACAATCCATCTCTCGCAGGTCCTGTTCGATCAGATCAAGCGCAACTCGCCCTATTCCTTTGATGATCTGGGCGAGCAGCGCTTCAAGAATATTTCCGATCCGATCCGCGTCTATCGGCTGAAAGGGCATCTCGGCGCCCATGTCTTCCTGTCGGCGCCAAGCCAGAGGACGGCTTCAGCCAAAACCATCCACCCCAATTCTCTTGCCGTCTTGCCCTTTATCTCGGCGGGAGGGGACGAGGACCAGCATTATCTTGCGGAGGGGCTGACCGAGGAAATCATACTGGAGCTTGCCCGGTTCAAGAAGCTGCATGTCGCCTCTCGCAGCGCCAGTTTCGCCTATCTGGAGACAAAGGCCAGTCCTTCCGAGGTCGCCCATGATCTCGGCGTGACCTATGTGCTGGAAGGGCAGGTGCGGCGGCTCGGTGACAAGGTCCGGCTTTCGCTTGAGCTGACCAATGGCGAGACCGGTATCGCCGTCTGGACAGACCGGATTACACGTCAGTTCGCCGATCTGTTCGAATTGCTCGACACCATGACGACCCAGATCGCCGCGACAATTCTTGGCCGGGTGGAGGCGGACGCGATCGAGGCCGCCCGGCGCAAACCGCCGGAGAATATGAATGGTTATGACTTCATGCTACGGGGGTTAGATCTGCATCGTATCGGCGGTATTACCTATGATAACTCGCGTCAGGCCGTCCGCTGGTTCGACAAGGCGATTGAGGAAGATCCAAGCTATGGGCCCGCTTATGCCTGGCGGATCTGCGCGGCGTCCTGGCTGCCGGAATTCGAGTTGACGAAAGAGAAAAGCTTCATCGAGAAGGCACTTGAACTGGATGCCAACAACCCGGAGGCTCAGCGCATCATGGGGTCAATCCAGATGCTGGAGGGCAATTTCGAGGCGGCGAAATATCATCATGAGCGGGCGATGGCACTGAGTCCGTCAGATGCATATATCCTCGCCCGGTCGGCGGCCTTCTATAGTTTCATCGGCGAGCCGGATAAGGCACTGGAACTTCTTAAAAAGGCTGAGGAGCTGGACGGGCTGCTGCCGGTCTGGTGTATCGAGGAACGCGGGATCGCGCATTTTAGCGCCGGACGGTTTGATCAGGCCGTGCAGGCCCTGACGGAACTTCCTTCGCAAACGTCGCGGAGCAGGCTCTATAGCTGTGCGGCGCTGATTGAACTCGGACGGCAGGATGAGGCGGAAATCGTGATGCAGAAGGCGCTGGCTGTAAATAAGGAACTGACGGCCGCCGAATTCATCAAGAAGGAATGCTGGCGCGATCCCCTTATCCGCCACAAGCTGCGCAAGGATCTGATCGCGGCGGGCCTGCCGAAATAGTCTGTTGGCGCCCGCTGTGTTTCCGGTCAATTGCTGCGCTGCAATAAAAAGCCTTTTCTTGAGGGGCCGCTTCCCCTATGGTCGGCGCGAATTTGACATTTCCCAGACATGGAAGCCTATCACGTGATCAAGCCAACGCTTGCCGCCGTCACCGGCCTGTTTTCCGGCGGACGTAATAACGCGGCCCCCGTCCGCTTTACCCCGGACCGCCTCAAGACGGAGCTTCTCTCCGGCCTGACCGTTGCCCTCGCGCTGGTGCCGGAGGCGGTTGCCTTCGCCTTTGTCGCCGGGGTACATCCGCTGGTCGGGCTCTATGCGGCCTTTATCGTCGGGCTGGTCACCGCGCTGATCGGTGGTCGGCCGGGGATGATCTCCGGCGCGACCGGGGCGCTTGCTGTCGTGATGGTCTCGCTGGTCGCGCTGCACGGGGTGGAGTATCTCTTTGCGACCGTTGTGCTGATGGGGATATTGCAGTTGCTGGCGGGGGCTTTTCGCCTTGGGAAGTTTATCCGGCTGGTGCCGCATCCGGTGATGCTCGGCTTCGTCAACGGCCTTGCCATCGTCATCTTCATGGCGCAGCTCACCCAGTTCAAGTCCGTCGACACCTACGGCGAGGTTGTCTGGATGAGCGGCACGCCGCTTGTGACCATGCTCGGCCTTGTGGCGGCGACCATGGTGATTATCTGGGGGATGCCGAAGGTGACGAAAGCCATTCCGGCGCCGCTCGCGGGCATTGCCATTATCGCCGCGATCGTCATTGCCTTTGGCATCGATGTACCGCGGGTCGGTGATCTGGCCTCCATCAAGGGCGGCCTGCCGGACTTTCACATCCCCATGGTGCCGATCACGCTTGAGACACTGGAGATTATCTTTCCTTTTGCCCTGATCCTCGCGGCCATCGGCCTGATCGAGAGTCTGCTGACGCTCAACCTTGTCGGCGAGATCACGGAACAAAGCGGCGGCGCATCGCAGGAATGCATGGCGCAGGGCCTCGCCAATACCGTCACCGGGTTCTTCGGCGGCATGGGCGGCTGCGCCATGATCGGCCAGTCGATGATCAATATGAAATCGGGTGGGCGGACGCGGCTTTCCGGCATTTCCGCGGCGCTCTTTCTGCTTGTCTTCATCCTCTTTGCCTCGCCGCTGATCGAGCAGATCCCGCTCGCGGCGCTGGTTGGCGTCATGTTCATGGTGGTGATCGGCACTTTCGCGTGGCAGAGCCTGCGCATCATGCGGATCATTCCGCTTGCCGATACGCTAGTGATCATTCTGGTAACGGCGGTAACGGTGCTCTCCGATCTTGCGGTGGCCGTGGTCGTCGGGGTCATCGTTTCAGCGCTCGTTTATGCCTGGAACAATGCGCGCCGCATCCATGCGGGGACGGAAATCCTGCCGGGCGGGGAGAAGGTCTACAAGATCGAGGGGCCGCTCTTTTTCGGCTCCACCGACGGCTTTGCCGAGATTTTCGACATCAAGGGCGATCCGGCCATTGTCATCGTCGATTTTATGAACAGCCGTGTCGTCGATCAGTCGGCCCTGCAGGCGATCGAGGTGCTGGCCTCGAAATATCAGGCGCTCGGCAAGGAGGTGCAGCTGCGCCATCTGTCGCGCGACTGCCACCGCCTCCTCAATCGCGCCGGACAGTTGATGGTCGATTCCGACGATGACCCGGTCTATGGCCTTGCCGTGGATTATTCCGTCAAGACCGGCATAATGGGCGGCGGTCACTAGACGGCCCAAGTTCGCTCTTGCCTTTGCCGGGGCAGGTCCTATTGTTGGCTTTCCATAAAAAACACCACAATCGGGACATAACAACAATGCTGAAAAACAAAGTCATCCTGATCACAGATGCCCTGCATTTCCTGGGCAAAACCGGCTGCCGCGTGATGATCGGCGAGGGGGCCACGGTCTATGCCCACGACGAGGCCTTTGGCGATGCCGCGGCGCGGGACGCCTTCGAGACCGAAATCCCCGGCGTCCATCCGCTCGCTGAGCAGGACCCGACGGAACTGGTCGAGAAGGTCGTTGCCGCCGAGGGGCGGATCGATGTGATGATCAATAATGACGCCTATCCGGCGATCAAGTCGGCGATTGACGAGGCGGATGTCGAGGAGTTCCGCCGCACCTTGGAAGGGCTGATGGTGCGCGGCTTTCATTTCGCGAAGGCGGCCTCAAAACATATGAAGGCGGCGGGGCGGGGCAAGATCCTGTTCATTTCCTCCGCTGCGCCGAAAAACGGCATCCCGAACTATTCGATGTATGTGGCGGCGCGCGGCGGGGCCAATGCGCTCGCCCAGACGCTCGCCAAGGAGCTCGCGCGCCATAATATCCAGGTGAATGCGCTGGCGCCCAACTTCATCGAGAGCCCGGACTATTTTCCGAAGGAACTGCTGGAAAACGAGGCGGCATTCAAGAAAATCACCTCGCAGATCCCGCTTGGCCGTCTCGGCACGCAGGAGGAGGCGGGCGACTATCTTCTCTTCCTCGCCTCCGACAAGTCGAACTATATCACCGGTCAGGTGCTCTATTTCTCGGGCGGCTGGGCGATCTGAGGATCAGGCTTTCGGTTTCTGACTCAAGGGGAATAGCTTGGTGACATGGCCCATCTTGCGGCCCTCACGGGCCTCGGCCTTGCCATAGAGATGCAGGCTGTTCTCCGCATCCTCCAGAAGGGCGCCCCATGTCTCGACATCATCGCCGATCAGGTTTCTCATCACCGCGTTTGAATGGCGCTCAGGCTGTCCCAGCGGCAGGCCGCAGACGGCGCGGATGATCTGGCGGAACTGGCTGGTGGCGCAACCCTCGATCGTCCAGTGGCCGGAGTTATGCGGGCGCGGGGCCAGCTCGTTGACGAGGATCTGGTTGTCCTTGGTCACGAACATCTCGACCGCGATCATCCCGACAAGGTCGATCTTGGCGGCGATCTTCCCGGCAATCTCGACGGCCTTGTCCACGAGCCGCTTCGGAATGTCGGCGGGCGCCAGCGTGATATCGAGGATATGGTTCTTGTGGCGGTTCTCGACCGGGCAGTAACAGGCAATCTCGCCTTGCGTGCTGCGGGCGACGATCACCGAAATCTCCATCTTGAAATTGACGAACCCTTCAAGGATGGAGGGCGCATCTTTCATTTCCTTCCAGACCTCGTCAAGGTCGCTGCTGCCGGTGATCTTGACCTGGCCCTTGCCGTCATAGCCGAGCCGCCGGGTCTTCAGGATGGCGGGCAGCTTGACCTGCTTGATCGCGAGGACCAGCTCGTCGATGGATTCGACATTGGCAAAGACCGCCGTGCCGATGCCGAGATTGTTGATGAAGCTTTTTTCGAACAATCGGTCCTGCGTGATCTCCAGCACCTTCGCATTGGGGCGCACGGGCACCAGCGTGTTCAGGAATTCCAGCGTGTCGGTCGGGATATTCTCGAATTCCAGCGTCACCACATCGACGCTTTTGGCGAATTTTTCAAGCGCCGCCTTGTCGCCATAGGGCGCAACGGTGGAGCGGTGGCTGACCTGGGCGGCGGGGCTGTCTTCCTCAGGCCCATAGACATGGACGAAATAGCCCATTTCCGCGGCCGCAATGGCCATCATCCGGCCAAGCTGGCCGTCACCGAGAATTCCGATATGTCCGCCGGGCGCGATTACTGTCATTTCCGGATACCTTATTGTGGGTCTGTGGCGACGCTGTCGGTCTGCTGCGCCCGCCAGTCCTCGACGGCCTTGGCGTAGGTTTCGTTATTGAGCGCGAGAATCTGGGCGGCGAGGAGGCCAGCATTGATTGCGCCCGCCTTGCCGATGGCGAGGGTGCCGACGGGAACACCGCCCGGCATCTGCGCGATGGAGAGCAGGCTGTCCATGCCTTTCAGCGCCTTGCTCTCAATGGGCACGCCAAGGACGGGGAGCGGCGTCATCGCGGCGGTCATGCCCGGCAGATGCGCCGCGCCACCGGCGCCGGCGATAATCACCTTCAGCCCGCGCGCCGCCGCATGGGTCGCATATTCATAAAGCCGGTCCGGCGTGCGATGGGCGGAGACGATTTTCGTCTCATAGGGAATGTCCAGCCTGTCCAGTATATCGGCGGCATTCTTCATGGTTTCCCAGTCGGACTGGCTGCCCATGATGATCCCGATTTCAGCGTCCCGTTTGGTCATTCGATGTTCCCTGTTTTGACCCCTGGCGGTTTGAAGCCCGCGATTATAGGCAAGCGGTTCAAAGACGCAAGGGAAGGTTGACCCTGCGTTGCCAGGTGCCGGAAAAGCGCCTTTTATAACGAGAATTCTTTGAATTTTCAGTTAATTTACTCTAAAGTTTGGTAAAATTATTGGGATCAGGGGATCGGGGGATCTATGAAAATCGAGCCAGGCGGACAGAGCAGGCCGACGCGTGCAGCCGGGGACAGCCGGAAATCATCCACAAAGACAAGCGCCAGCTTTACCGCTCCGGCGCGGGACATCAACGACAGCGCCTCCGTCCTTGGCATCCCGGACAACGAACTCACGCCCCGCGTACAGGAGGCGATCACCACCCTGATGACGGAGGTGGAAAACCTGCGTCAGTCAATCAGGGACCTGACCCGGCGGCTCAATGATGCCGAGCTGGTGGCCGATCAGGACCCGTTGCTGCCGATCTATAATCGCCGCGCCTTCGTGCGGGAACTGTCGCGGGTGAAAGCCTCGGTGGAGCGGTACCAGACCGAAGCCAGCCTTGTCTATATCGACCTCAACCAGTTCAAGTCAGTCAATGACAGCCTCGGTCATGAGGCGGGAGATTATGTGCTCTCGCAGGTGGCGATGCGGCTCAAAGAGAGCGTGCGCGACACCGATATCGTCGGGCGCCTCGGCGGCGATGAATTCGGCCTGATCCTCGCGCGGACGAAACCGCAGGACGCCCGGCATCTGATCGACCGCCTGCCCAAGCTGTTTGCCGAAAAGCCGATCATCTGGAAAGGCGCGGCGCTGCCGACCAGCCTCTCGTCCGGCATTGTCCCGATCAGTGCCGGGGAAAACCCGGAGCAGACCTTAAGCGCCGCGGATAGCGCAATGTACAAGGAAAAGCACGGCAGCGAGGACCGCCGCGGCGCGTAAGCGCGGGTTACCTGTTTGGGGACGGCGGAAGTTAAAGATCAGGCGATGATATCGGGCAGCAGGGTATTTCGCGCGCGGTAAATCTGGTCCTTCAGGATAAGTTTGCGTTTTTTCAACCGCTGAAGCTGCAGCGAGTTGTAATTGCCGCTCTCAATCAGGGCATCGATCGCCCGGTCAAGGTCTCCATGTTCGGTTTTCAGCTGTTCCAGTTTCGCCCTGAGCATTTCCTGCTCATCAATTTCCGCCATATGAAAGGCACTCCGACAACTTTTTTCCAATGAAGCGACAGCTATGCTACCCTATAAAGGGTATTGCATCAGGATTATCAGTATTTTACCGCTTTTCCCGGGACAATCCTAGCATAGGTCATATTACTTGAAGAAGGGGCGCTGTGGCAAATGGCGATTTTTTCCTCAGCGGTTTTTCCGCCCAGTCAGCTTTGGGACTATGCCATCCGGCTCTATAGCGACGCGCCCGTCGCCGAGGCCTGCCTCAGATTGCAGGAGCGGCGCAGCCTCGATGTCAATCTCCTGATGTTCTGTATCTGGACGGCGGCGAGCGGGCGGGGCCGTCTCGCGGAGGACGAGCTTGATGCCGGGATCGCAGCCGCCGCGCGCTGGCAGGCCGAGGTGGTGGCGCCGCTGCGTCATGTCCGCCGCTATCTCAAGGGACCGATTGCCCCCGCCGATGCCCGTCTTGGCAACGAGCTCCGGCGCGGCATTGCGGATGGCGAGCTGTTCGCCGAGCATATGGAGCTAATATTCCTCAATGATCTGCTGACGCGACCCGCGACCGGCTCCTTCGGCGCGAGTGAGCGCGGAGAGGCAGCGGCCGATAATCTCGCGGCCTATCTCGGCCGGGTCACCGATTCCCTTGATACCGACGATCTGTCGGACCTGCTGCTGATCTGGCGGCAGGCCTTCCCCGATGCCGAGCCGCGGCTGACCGGCCTGTTCGGCCCCCATATCTAGTCCCCAACAAGAAGAAAAGAAGAAGAGTTCATGAGACAGCGTAAGACATTCCTTTTGATAACAAGCGTTCTGTCCCTGCTGGCGATCCCGGCGAGCAGCCAGTCAGTCGGTCAACAGCAGCCGAAGGAACTGGCTCTTGTCATGCGGGATCAGGCACGATTCTGCGCCATCCATAAGGACAAGAGCTGCGCCCAGGCCTGCGCGACGGCCACCAAGAATGCGGAAGATGCGACCGCCGTGCAGCAATGCAACGCTGAGCATCAGCGGGTGCTTGCCGCCAATCCGCCACCTCCGCCGCGCCCGGAAAAAAGCATGACGCTTGCTCAGCGCATCGCCCTGATGCCGGACAAGGTTGCCTATTGCAAGGCGAAAAAGGCAGTGAAGACCACGATAAAGATAGGCCGCCCGCTCGACGCCTGCATTGGCACTTGCAGTAGTAGTCGGGTGAGTGATCCCAATTATCCAGAACGCCAGCGGGAGGGCATCGTCCTCACATGCGAGAATCTCTATTATGCAATCTTCCAGAAACTCGGCAAATAGGGGAAGGGATCAGGCGCCGCCCTTCAGCCCGGCCCATTCCCTGGCAAGGGTATTCTCCAGCCCCAGCAGGTTGAGCAGATGGCCGGTGAACTGATCGACGATCTCGCCGGTCGTTTCGGGCTTTGTATAGAAGGCAGGGACCGGCGGCGCGATGATCGCGCCCATCTCGGAGAGCTGGGTCAGGGTGCGAAGATGGCCTGTATGAAAGGGCGTTTCCCGCACGGCCAGCAATAACTTACGGCGTTCTTTTAAAGTCACGTCTGCGGCGCGGGTCAGCAGGCTGGACGTGACGCCGGTCGCGATTTCCGACATCGTGCGGATAGAGCAGGGCACGACCGCCATGCCCATGGTCGGATAAGAGCCCGAGGCGATGGCGGCGCCGATATCGGCGGATTTATGGGTATGGGAGGCGAGGGCCCTGACCTCGGAAACGCTTCTGTTCGTTTCCTGCGCGATGGTGATTTCGCCCGCTTTTGAGATGACCAGATGGGTCTCCAGATCGAGCTTCCGGCAGGCCTCGAGCAGGCGGATGCCGAGCACCGCGCCGGAGGCGCCGCTGATCCCGATGACAAGTCGTTGATTTTGCGCCATATTATAATTTTCTTTCAAAAATTATGCCCTTCAGGCATTGAATCATAGTCAGTTTATTCATAATTCTGTAATATAAAGTTGTCTATCGCTGGCCTGCCAGCGTCCTGCCGTTTTTTAACAAAGGAGATACACTATGAGCACAGCAGATCATGTTGCACAGCTGACCGAAAAACACCACCGCATCGAAGAAAAAATCGAAAATGAAATGGCCAGCCCGTCCGCAGATCATGTGCATATCAGTGAACTCAAGCGCGAAAAACTCAGGATAAAGGAAAAGATAACTATGCTCTCGGCGGAGGGTAAAGTCACTCATTAAAGAGGGACTTATCCACCGTATTTAACCTCCCGTCACGGGAGCATCCTGGCGCCGAAATCAGTTTCGGCGCCTTTTTTTATGGTCCGGCTTTGCACTTCGATCCAAGTGGCAAAAGGGAATAAAATTTTTTCCAAAAAAGACGGTGTGAAGGGTATCAAAGGGCGTCCGGTTGCGGTAGGATCACGGCTTGCTCATAACAGTAGAATTTGTCGAATTCCCGCGTAAATTCCTTTTACCGATTCGTCAAGCGTAATAATTTTCAATATTTTTCCACAACCAGTTGACGGCTTGTCAGCCTTTATACAATATGTAGTGGTTAATGTCGTGTTTGAGTAGATATTGAGTTCCGCTAACGACACCAAAAACGGCGTATTCTTGTAATTACCGGAATAGACAACCAGCATACCGGGAAATTATTACAAAAATATGGCAAGTGGTACGAAATATTATTATTGGAATCGAGCCCAATCGATTCCGCAGTATTAGTTGAGATCTGGAAGGGGTAAGAAAAATGCTGGATACAGTTGAGATGCTAACGGATATCGTTCAGGTAAAGGATGGCGCGCGGGTCCATATTGACCATGGTCGCGACAAGTATCTGACGGAATTCGGCATGGCGGTATTGAAAGACCGCTATCTCCTGCCCGAGGAAAGCTTCCAGGATCTGTTCGGCCGGGTGGCCAGCGCCTATGGCGAGGACGACGCCCATGCGCAGCGCATCTATGAGTATATCAGCAAGCTCTGGTTCATGCCTTCGACGCCGGTGCTCAGCAATGGCGGGTCGTCGCGCGGTTTGCCGATTTCCTGCTTCCTCAATGAGTCGAACGACAGCCTGAAGGGAATCGTCAATCTCTGGACGGAAAATGTCTGGCTGGCGTCCAAGGGCGGCGGCATCGGCAGCTACTGGGGCAATCTGCGCTCCATCGGCGAAGGTGTCGGCGCGGTTGGCAAGACCTCCGGCGTGGTGCCCTTCATCCGCGTCATGGACAGCCTCACCCTCGCCATCAGCCAGGGGTCTTTGCGCCGCGGTTCGGCGGCCGTGTACCTGCCCATCTCCCATCCGGAGATCGAGGAATTCATCGAGATTCGCCGCCCGACCGGGGGCGACCCCAACCGCAAGACGCCAAACCTGCATCACGGCATCCTGGTGTCCGACGCCTTCATGCGCGCGGTGGAGGAAGATGCGGAATGGGCGCTGACCAGTCCGCATGATCACGCCGTTGTCCGTACGGTGAGCGCGCGCAGCCTGTGGATCCGTATTCTCACGGCGCGGGTCGAGACCGGCGAGCCCTATATTATCTTCAACGACCGGGTGAACTCCCTGATGCCGGAGCATCACAAGCTCGCCGGGCTGGAAGTGAAAACCTCCAACCTCTGCGCGGAGATCACCCTGCCGACGGGCATCGACCATCTCGGCAAGGAGCGGACGGCGGTCTGCTGCCTGTCCTCGCTGAACTTGGAGAAATATGACGAATGGGAAGGGCAGGACGGCTTTATCGAGGATGTCATGCTGTTTCTCGACAATGTGCTGCAGGATTTCATCGACCGCGCGCCGGACGAGATGGAGCGCGCGAAATACGCCGCCTTCCGCGAGCGCAGCGTCGGCCTTGGCGTCATGGGCTTCCATTCCTTTTTGCAGGCGAAGCGCGTGCCCATGGAATCGGTCATGGCGAAGGTCTGGAACCGCAAGATTTTCACCCATATCCAGAAGGGTGTCGATGCCGCGTCGAAATCCCTCGCGGAATTGCGCGGTGCCTGCCCGGACGCGGCGGATTACGGCTTCAACGAGCGGTTTTCGAACAAGACGGCGATCGCGCCGACGGCTTCCATCTCCATCATCTGCGGTGGGGCGAGCCCGGGGATCGAGCCCGCCGCCGCCAACAGCTACACCCACAAGACGCTCTCGGGCAGCTTCAATGTGCGCAACCCGCATCTGAAGCGGCTGCTCGCGGAGAAGGGACAGGACACGGAGGAAATCTGGAGTTCCATCACCGTCAAGGAAGGCTCGGTGCAGCATCTCGACTTCCTCGACGATCACGAGAAGGATGTGTTCAAGACCGCGTTCGAGCTGGATCAGCGCTGGATCATCGAGCTTGCCGCCGACCGCACGCCGATGATCGACCAGTCGCAGTCCGTCAACATCTTCCTGCCCGCCGATGTGCATAAGCGTGATCTGCACCAGATCCATTTCATGGCCTGGAAGCAGGGCGTGAAGAGCCTTTACTACTGCCGCTCCAAATCCATGCAGCGCGCGGAAGTCGTCGCGATGAAGGAGGAACTGCCCGAGGAACTCCGTGAACTCGCCGCGAGCCTTGCGCCCGCCGTCGCACGCGCGGTCGAGAACGCCGGCGAGACCGTCGATTACGAAGAATGCCTCGCCTGCCAGTAGGGCGGAGAGCGGTGGCGCCTGCCACTGCTCTTTATCCTCTTATTGTACATGCAGCACGGCCATGTTCTTGCCGGTGCATTTCCAGTTATCGACGTCAATCCGGTCGGCCGACTTGACAAGATTGCCGATGGAATAAATTCTGGCATTTCGCCGCTGTGGTGCGGGGTCTTCAGGATCACGTGAGTTCCAAAGCTTGATCGACATGCAATATTTAATGGCATCGGTTGTGCTGTGCTCGGTTACATAAAACACCAGGGTTTCATTCATTTTCAGGTTTCTTTTTTTACCATCGATCGTCACCTGCTTTTTTGGATTGAAGCGGCGGCCATGGTAGAGAGCCTCTATTTTTTCGAATTTGCCTCCGAGTTTCTTATCTATTGTTCCGCCCCAGCCCTTGCCGCTCACCAGACTTTCCTTCTCGACAAGTTTCCACAGCGCTGCGTCGAAATTGTTAAGGGTTCCCTTTTCTTTTTCCAGGTGCTGCAAGAGCTTGTTGCCATTGCCGATGACCTCGTCGCACGCTAGAAGTTGCTGATTTACCTCGGAGAGTGTCCATTCTTCGGCTTCCGCGATAATGCTCAGGCTTTGTTGTTGCGCAAGTGCTTGTTTCTTCAGTTCAGAAAGTTGAGTATTGACATGGTCGTCGTTGGTTTTGACCTTTGTCAGCCTCTTGACGAGACTGGTGATCTCGTCGAGCCGGAAATCTATCCCGCGCAGGACGCCGACGGAAATCAGGATGTCCTCGCTGTCTGGTTGCGGAGCGGGTTGTTCCGCAGTGTCTTTTATCGGCGCCATGGTCATTTTCTTCTTTTTCTTTTTTTTAGGCGATACATAGGTTTTGGTCAGATCAAACTTCCGCTTCTTTGCCTTCCTCTTTCGTACCGGCTTCTGGTCCTGCTCGTCATTTTTCTTTTCTTCGTCGTCTGCAGGTGCGAGAGGCTTCTGCTCTGCGGCAGCGTCCTCAAGAATTTCCTGAAGCAGTGAATCACATTCGCCGGATACCCTCATAAGATCTTGATCTTGCTCGTTATAGGTGCTTTTATTTATACCGTCGCTTTTCAGCTCTTTCTCGCTTGTGAGTTTCTTGGTGCTGTCGTACAGTTCTTCTGCCGTAAGCCCGTTGTTGCGGACAATTTCCAGGCTGGTGGACAGTTCACTTTCATCTTCAACACCCTGCGTCTGCATCAAACCCTTAAAGCATTTGCGGGTCTCCCTGACCTCTTCGCCATCAAAAATATCTGTCCGTATGAGCCGGATGACAGAGGGGAAAAGCATTTCGTTTATCTGTATGGACAGTGTGTCGTCGTATTCTCTTTCGATTTGCGAATTTAACTCGTCAAGCCCAATGTTGCCCTTCTTCTCCAAATACTGGGTGAGGAGTTTGCCGCCGCACTCTATTTTCCTTTCCGGTGAATGCATGGTCTCAATACTATATTTTTCGTCATAAAATTTTTTGATTCTGGAAAGAATGTCATAATTTTCTCCAATCAGTTGCGCGAGTTTTTGCTCTTGTTGCTTTGGCAAAATAACAACAATTCCCATAATATTTGCGATATCCAGGCAGGCTTTCTTGTATTGCTCGTCGTTGACGGTTTTCCCCGTTTTAAGAAAGGTTTCTTTGAAACATGGCGTGATTTTGTATAGCATTGATTTTTGTCGAACTTTTAACTCTTGTTGTAATTGCTCGGGCACGCCTGGCTTATTGAAAAATGACCGCCAGATTTCGTTCTTTTCATTGATGTCTTTCACAAATGCAATTTCAGCGGAAACTTGCATGCATGCCATTTTGACGAAGATATCGAGATACCTCGTCGGACACGAAAAACAGATGTCATTTATATATTCTGCGACTGAACTGGCGAAGGCCTCTGTGTAGAAGTATTTCTTACAGTATGCCCTGATAAATCTCTCCAGCGGATCCTTTTTCTTTTGCGGAATTGTTTTGTAATAGGCGTAAAGCTGTGCCGCAAATTCAAGGCTCTCCTCCGGATAGTAATCGGCTATCAGGTTCATTGCGGGTGTGATGACATCATTATGTAGCGTCAGATTGTTGTTTTTGAGTTTCCCTTCATAGTCTGAATTTCTTATGCTGTAATTTGTGATGATTTCGGCTACTTTATTTTTGTTCTGTTCACTTAATTCTTTGTTGTAGGGAATTATACCTGTCCTTGGGCCAATTACTTTAATTGTATAGATATTTTCTTGTTCTTTTTTAGGCTTCATAAGCGCAAACATATCATATTCCTTGAATAATAAAATATGAATACAGACGCATATTTTGTGTAATTGTGATTTATTATTAGTTTATTGTATTTATATTTTTAAATGGCGTTTTTTATATTAAAATGATCGAAATCTTCAGCCCCGCGCAGCGGCGCTTACCAATTCAAATGCGCCATAGAAGCGTTGATTGACGACCGCACCTGCCATATGATGGCGGGGCAAATACGCGATGAAATCCAATCTGAAAGAATAGATATCCGCCATGTCCCTGCTCGATGCCAAGCCCGTCTACAAGCCCTTTTCCTACCCCTGGTGCTATGATGCCTGGCTGAAACAGCAGCAGATTCACTGGCTGCCGGAGGAGGTGCCGCTCGCCGATGACGTGAAGGACTGGCACAACACCCTCTCGGAGTCGGAGCGGCATCTGCTGACGCAGATTTTCCGCTTCTTCACCCAGTCGGATATCGAGGTGAACAACTGCTACATGCGCCATTACAGCCGGGTGTTCAAGCCGACCGAGGTGCAGATGATGCTCGCCGCCTTCTCGAACATGGAGACGGTGCATATCGCCGCCTATTCGCATCTCTTGGATACCATCGGCATGCCCGAGACGGAATATTCCGCCTTCCTCCATTACAAGGAGATGAAGGACAAATACGACTATATGCAGCAGTTCAATGTCGACAACAAATCGGAGGTGGCGAAGACCCTCGCCGTCTTCGGCGCCTTCACCGAGGGGCTACAGCTGTTCGCCAGTTTCGCCATCCTGCTCAACTTCCCGCGCACCGGCAAGATGAAGGGGATGGGGCAGATCGTCACCTGGTCCGTCCGCGACGAGAGCCTGCATTGCAACTCCATCATCAAGCTGTTCAAGACCTTCATTTCGGAAAACCCGGAGATCTGGACGAAGGAATTCTGTCAGGAGCTTTATGCGACCTGCCGCGAGATCGTCACCCATGAGGACGCCTTTATCGACCTCGCCTTCGGCGCCGGCGATATCGAGGGGCTGACGGCGGACGAGATCAAGGCCTATATCCGCTATATCGCCGACCGCCGCCTGGTGCAGCTCGGCCTCGATGAAATCTACCATATCGAGAAAAACCCGCTCCCCTGGCTCGACGCCATCCTCAACGCCGTCGAGCACACCAACTTCTTCGAAAACCGCGCCACCGAATACTCAAAGGCGGCAACGAAGGGGACGTGGGAAGAGGCGTTTGCTTGAGGGGGTTATTTGGGAAATAAGACCAATATTACAGGAGCAGTGATTACTGTTGTATTGCCAAGTATCTTTGGGTTTATGGAGAAACCTACGGAAATGGGCATTTCCCTTGTTGCATGCGCTATTGCCTTGTCGTTCCTAAACCTCGATAAAATTCAAAGATTTAAGGGTGCTGGTTTTGAAGCCGAAATGAAGAAAGCTGTCGACGAAGCAAACGCGACTGTCAAACAATTGCGAACAGTTGCATTGACATCGGTAGAGGCAGCTTTAACAACTCTGATGTCTAGCAGTTTTTTGGGCGGAACAAATTTGGAAACTAAAATCAAGATTCAGGATCAACTGATTAATAGCTTGAAAGAAATAGGAATTTCGGATGCTGATATAAATAAAACTAGTGAAAGATGGCATCGTGGAGTAGGTATGATTTTTTTTCGAGGCATAAAAAAATGCCTACGTGAAGACAAGAAAAGCTATGCTTCAGAATCTGAACATAGGGTTGTTTTAGATGATGTTAAAGAGAAACTAAATCCTGATCGTTCTTGGAACGTTCCTTCATCAGCAGAAATTCGGGCTTTTATAGAACTTAAAGCGCATATGACACCAGAAATTGAAGAGCTTCTAAAGGACTACGAACACTACGAAAAAACGAAGACATTTCGACGTCAAAATGTATTTGTTAATCTCTGAGACTTCCAAAAGAATTTATTAAAGGTACCGATAACCTGATAACTCTCGACCAAGTAATGTAATATTCCACTTTGTTCCATTTTTTTGGGCAATATGGTGTAGATGATTGAGGCCAGAATTTGCCAATTCTTGCGCTGTATTTGGTCCTAGTGCAATTAAAACATCTGTCTCAGTGTTCGGCAACTCATGCTCAATGTAAGGTATGAATACATTGCCTTTATTAGAAATGCGTAGCTTCCTTTCGTTCCACCCCACCGAAGTAACGAGCCTTACTTCATCTTCCGTGTGGAATTCAGAGGATTTGTGGCGTACTGAAAGATTATGCAGCTGTCCGAAAAAACGGCCTTTTTTAAGGATTTGGTTAGAAGCTTCTTGCGGACTAAGTTTCGGATCGCCTTTTTCAACTAGATCCTCAACTAATTGCTTCAAGAAATCATATGTCTCTTTTTGCTGAACTTCTTTAGTGTACTCCATATCTACTAGGCGTGTATTGGGGACGGTACGCAAATATTCTCGCTTGAATCCAATGCAATATCCTCCTTCTGGAGGACCATATGTTCGATACATAGTTAAACTATCATATCTATTCACAAATGAGGTGACGTAAGCATGTTTCCGAGCACCTAGGAAACTTTCTATTGCTTCTGCGATCGCATCGGTCATTTCGAAATCTGGCGATTTCCTCTTTCTTCTCAGAAATTGGCGAATGTAATTTCTCGAGACATTTCCTTCTCTCTTGTCATTCAAGAAGTTGATGTCGGTCGCCCATATTGTCCGGTTGGATATTATGCTTAGTAGTGCATGAGCATCTGTGTAGTGATATACGTGATCGCTTAAATCCATGGAAATGTTATCCAAATACAACGTTGAAATTATGAAGTGCAATTGTAGCCAAAAGTCTAGTGTATGTATGCTCTCAATCAATCTAAAATAGTTCCAATAAATATATATAGGCTTAAACCTCCCCCGCCGTTTATGATGCGCGAGTGTGCGGGCAGGAGGAGGTGGGGATGAGGCTCTGGAAGAAGGTGAGTATCGGCGTGAGTTCCGGGGTGCTGCTGCTGGTCCTTGGCGTCGTTGTCGTCGGCTATTACTTAAGCGCCCATATCGCCGGGGAGCGGCTCGCGCGCGTCCAGGCCTCGCCGCATTATCATGAGGGCGGCTTCGTCAATCCGGAACGCCAGGCCCCTTACGAACTGACATGGGACTATCTGCGGGAGCAGTTCTTCGGCGAGCAGCAGCGCGTGCCGCCGGCGCCGCTGCCGGTGATGATGCTGCCGACCGACTATCTGAACGGGCCCGCGCCCGAGGCGTTGCGCGCAACCTGGCTCGGCCATTCCAGCGTCCTGATCGAGATGGCGGGGCTGCGGCTGCTGACCGATCCGGTGCTTTCCGGGCGGGCGTCGCCGGTGCAGTTCGCCGGGCCGGAGCGCTTCCATCCGTCGCCGCTGCCGCTTGCGGCGCTGAAAAATATCGACGCGGTGGTGATCTCCCACAATCATTACGATCATATGGATGAGGCGACGGTGCGCCATCTGGCGGCGCAGGGCACGGTGTTCTTCCTCCCCCTCGGCGCGGGCGCGCATCTGGAGGCATGGGAGGTGCCCGCAGCTCAGATTATCGAGCTTGACTGGTGGGAGACGCGGCCCTTCGGCGAACTTGCCCTCGTCGCGACGCCAACGCGGCATTATTCGGGGCGCGGGCTGTTCGACTACAAGGCGACCTTCTGGTCCTCCTGGTCGATCCTCGGGCCCGACGCGCGCGTGTTCTTTAGCGGCGATAGCGGCTATTCGAAGCTGTTCGCGGAGGTGGGAGATCGGTTCGGCCCCTTTGATCTCAACCTGATCAAGATCGGCTCCTACGGGCCCGGCCAGTCGTGGGAGGATATCCATATGACACCGGAGGATGCGGTTGAGGTCGCGCGCGATCTTGGCGGCGGGCCGATGCTGCCGGTGCATTGGGCGACCTTCAACCTCGGCATTCATGCCTGGGATGAACCGATCCATCGCACGATCAAGGCGGCGGCGGAAAAGGACGTCGAGCTCATCACCCCGCATCTTGGCGAAACCGTCGAGATGACCGCCCCGTTCCAGAGCACCCGCTGGTGGGAGGCGGTCGGTAAATAGCGGGGCAGGCCGCGGGCGTCAGGGCCGGGGCGGGGTCTCCACTTCTTTCATGTCCCCGTCGGCCACCGCGAAAGGCTCTCCGCCTGCCGTCAGCACGGCGCGGTCCTTCATATTCCTGAAATCAAACATGGCGTTCAGCACCACGTCATCGCGGCCCTGATATTCCGTCGGGCGATAGATACAGATGCCCATCTCGTCATCCAGCCTTTGGTAGCTGTAAGTCGCCTCCCCGACAAGAACGCCGTTCGCCGTGACATAGCAGCTGGTCTCGGTCTCGTAGGTGACCGTATGGGTCGTGAGGTCGGTGAAATCGCCTTTGAGGGAATGATGCACCCCCGTCCATTCAAGGCTTTTACCGACGAGGGAATGCGGGGCGATGGCCATCGGTTTCCTCCTTTCAGCTGTGCTCGGCGAGAAAATTCTGCACGTTGCGCTCCAGCAGGGGCCAGGCGGGATCGTTTTCCGGCACCAGATGGTTCGGGCTGTCATAGCTCACAAAGCGGGCGTTGGGCAGGGCGGCGGCAAGGCGCTGCCCCTCCTTCAGCGGCTGCATCCTGTCATGGCGGCAATGGGCGACGAGGCAGGGCGCGCGCACCTCGCCGAGCAGTTCCATGATGTCCATATTGTCGAGGACTTCTCGGTAGCGCCCGAGATTCTCCGGCGAGATCATCTCGCGCATATCCTCGGCGAAGCGGCGGCGGTCTTCCTCGCTCGCGCCGGGCACGATGGTCTGCGCGAGCAGGTCACGGAGCGACGGGTAGTCATCGTCCCAGCCCGCCCGCATCATCGCGCGAAAGGCTTCGGCGAGCCTCGCGTCATGCTCATTGCCGCGTTTCGCCCGGCCCTTGGCATAGCCGCCGATCATGACGATGGCGGAAACCCGTTCCGGCTGACGGGCGGCGAAGGCGGCGGCGATGGCGGCCCCTTGCGAGAAGGAGATGATAGGCGCACGGTCGATCCCGGCGGCATCGAAGACGGCTTCCAGATCATCGACGAAGCGGTCAGCGGAGATTTCCGCCACCTCCCAGTCCGAGAGGCCGTTGCCACGCGCATCGAAGCGGATGAGGCTGTATCTATTCGCAATCGATGTGGTCATCGGCGCGAAACCGGGGCTGCGCCAGTCGAGCTGCAGATGGCTGATCCAGTTGGGGGCCTTGACGATGGGCGGACCGTCGCCATTCGTCGTCCAGGCGAGGCGGACCTTGTCCTTCGTGGTGCAAAACTTGATCTCCTGCGCCTCGGAAATGCGGCGGCGTTTCTCCTGGGTGCCGAGATCGGACAGATCGACCGACAGCACCTCGATCGGCTGCTCGATCCCCTTGTAGCTATGCATCCCCTCCCGGCGGAGGCGGGCGGTGATATAGCTGCCCGCAAGGTCGCGGACAATGCGCGAGATAAGAATGCCGCCCGGTTCCGCCGCCGCCTGAAGGCGTGCCGCGATATTCACCGCATCGCCAAAGACATCCTCCGCCTCGACGACCACATCGCCGACATGGATCCCGGCGCGGAGGCGGATCGGTTCGGCGTGAGAGAAGGGCAGGTCCGGGGAGCGGAGCGCCCTCTGGATGGCGACGGCACAGTCGAGCGCCTCGATCGCCGCGGAAAACTCGATCAGCGCCCCGTCGCCGAGCAGCTTGACCACCCGGCCGTTATGCGCGGTGACGGCGGGGGTGACGATCTTGCGAAAGACGATGTTGAGCGTTTTCAGCAGGCCGGGCGAATCCGATTGCATCATCCGGCTGAAGCCGACGACATCGAGAGAGAGTATCGCCGCAAGGCGTTGTTGACGCATCGTATTTGTCCGGCCTGTCTCTGTGAATGACAATAAAGGACCTAGCATTTTTTCGGGAGCCTGCCTAGCAGCCACCGTAGAAAGCTGCTTGCCGGTGGTTATTTGTCGGTAATCCGTCTAGGCTTGGGGCGTGGAGAATAGCGCGCACGAGGTGGATATGGACAAGAAAGAATACAAGAGAGAGCTCAAGTCCCTGCAGATCGAGCTGGTCAAGCTGCAGCGGCATATCATTGCCAGCAACCTGCAGGTGCTGATCCTGTTTGAAGGCCGGGACGCGGCGGGCAAGGACGGCGTGATCAAGCGGATCACGCAGCATCTCTCCCCGCGGGAAACGCGGGTTGTCGCGCTCGGCAAGCCGTCAAACCGGGAGCAGGCGAGCTGGTATTTCCAGCGCTATAACACCCATCTGCCGGCCGAGGGGGAAATGGCGCTCTTCAATCGCAGCTGGTACAACCGCGCCGGCGTCGAACGGGTGATGGGCTTTTGTACCGATGCGGAATATGAGAATTTCATGACCACGGTCCCGTCGTTCGAACAGCTTCTCATCGCAAACGGAATCCAGCTTCACAAATATTACCTCGATATCAGCAAGGACGAACAGGCGGCGCGGCTGGAGGACCGGCGTGTTGATCCGCTCAAAACCTGGAAGATCAGCCCCATTGATGCCGTTGCACTGGAGCATTGGGACGATTACAGCGCCGCGCGCAACGACATGCTGAGGCGAACGCATACGGCGGTCAGCCCCTGGCATATCGTGCGGACGGACAATAAGAAAGAGGCACGGCTGAATGTCATTCGCCATTTGATGGCCCATGTTGACTGCCCGGAAAAAGACCTGAGCCATACCCACCCGAACCCGGAGATTGTCTTCGAGTTTGACAAGAAACTTCTTACGGACGGGACGATGGCATCCTAATCCGGAAGGCGTGTGCCCGCCGGAAAAGGTCCGGGTTTATTTGGTGCCTTTGCGCGCGATATTCAGCGTTACCTTCCCGGCGTTGGAATCGTTGGTCGCCAGAACCTTGGCCTTTACCTGTTTCGGTTTCTTGATTTCCTTGTTTCCGCGCTTGTTGTTACCTTTGGACATCTGATTTCCCTTTCAAGAGAAGTTGGTCGCTATATACACGGATAAAATCCTGCCGACGTCGGGCGCTTGCTGTCGCGTCCTGTGCGGCGCTTCGTTGCCTCAATCCGGGCGGGGCAATGAATTCGGGTGAGATGATGGTCGCGGGCCCTGAACTCAGGGCAGGTCCCTCCGCTCAAGGCGGCGGTTCGCCGGGTATTCCGGGCGGGTGGCCAGTTTCACGCAGTGATTATACCACAGTTTTACAAAATACATCCGTTATTTCGCGTTTGCCCGCCTCACGGAATCGGCGACGCAATTTTTTTGAACTGAACTTTTTTCGGATCGCTCATCGTCCAGAGCTTTTCATTTCCTTTCCGACCGGCCGGATCCTCGGAATAGATTTCTTGCAGGCGGTCAAGGAAATACATTTTCTGGGGTGCCTTGTTCCTGACTTCGATCGTGCCCCGCAATGTGTAATCAAAAAACGGTGAGGTTTGGTTGAAGACGCGGTCCGAGACGTTGATTTTTCCCGGCTCACTGTTCGACTCCAGCCGCGCCGCCAAATTGACGACATCGCCCCAGATATCATAGGTAAACCGCTTGCGGCCGACCATGCCCGCAATGACCGGTCCGCTGTGGATACCGATGCGGAATTCAAAAAAGGGCAGCCGCAACTTCTGTCTTTCGGCTTTCAGTTTTGCCACCGCATTTTGCAGGGCCAGGGCGGCGAGGCAGGCTTTCAATGTATGGAGACGGTCAGTGGCCGGCACGCCTGCAACGGCCATATAGGCATCGCCGATGGTTTTGATTTTTTCAAGGTCAAATTGCGCCATCACCTCGTCGAATGCCGCGAAATAACTATTGAGCATGCCGATGAGCATGGCCGGCTCGGCTTTTTCCGCGAAGGCGGTAAATCCGACGACATCGGCGAAGAGAATGGTCGCATCATTGAAAAACCGCGGTGCGACCTTGTCATTTTCCATCAGTTCGCGGGCAATTGATTCTGGCAGTATTGTCGACAGCAGATTATCGGCCCGCGCCTTTTCCGACGCGAGCGCCGAATGGGCGGAATCGAGTTCGCGCATTGTCTCGTCAAGCTCGATGATCCGGCGGCGGTATTCCAGCTGCGCCATGGTCTGATGCGCGAGGCGGCGGATCGCTTCCTGGCATTCGAAGGAAAGTTCGCGAGGCTTGTAATCCATGACGCAAATGGTGCCGATGGCAAATCCGTCCGGCGTCACCAGCGGCATGGCGCAATAAAACCCGAGGAAGGGATCGCCAACGACAAAGGGGAAATCCTTGTAATAGTCGTCCTGTTTCAGATCGGGGACGAGCACCAACTCGGAGCCGCAGACGGTCACAGAACAGAAGGCGATCTCGCGCGGGCAACCTTCGAATTCCTCAGGCAGACCGTATTTCGACTTGAACCAGAAACGGTCGTCCTCGATAAAGCTGACATAGGAAACAGGGCAGTCGCATATCTGTGCGGCAAGCTGGCTGATTTCCTCAAAGGCCGTTTCTACCGGTGTATCCATTACACGGTAGGTGCGCAGGGCCTCATTGCGTTCCGCTTCGTTTTCTGGGGTCGGGTAGGTCAATATCAACGCCTCCTTTAATTCGGGATCCCCTTAAAAAATGAGCCCCGTAGCGCCAATCGCCCTCATTGCATGGTCACATCGTTTTTCATGCCGTTGTGGATGAAGACTACTTCTTTCTCGTCCTGCTGGCTAACATTAGTTTTAAGCGGGAGCGGAAAGACCCGGACACAATGGTAAAGCGATCCGACGGATCAATTCCGCTCCTGCCATTTGAGATGAAGCACGGCGATGAGGGAGATGATGGAGACCACGAGGATCAGGGTGAGAAAAGGGACGGCGCCCGATGTTTCGGTCACCAGCACGCCGGTCAGTGCCGTCAGCGCCCCGCCGGCGCCCACCGCCAGCGCCCCCATGAGCCCGACGGCGGACCCGGCGAGGTCCGGCCGGATCGACATCGCTCCTGCATTCGCGTTCGGCATGGTTAGGCCGTTGCCGACGCCGATCAGCATTAGCGGCCCGAACAGGGTATAGGCATTGCCCATTCCGGCGAGGAAGAAGATAAGGCTGGCGCTCGCCCCGATGACCGAGGAAAAACGTCCGGCGAGGATCAGGCTGGTCAGCGACACGCGATGGGCGAGGCGGCTGGAGGCAAAGGCGCTGCAGCTAAAGCCGATGGTGATCGTCCCCATGCAAACGCCGAGGAGGGCCGGGGACAGGCCGAGCATTACCACCGCGATTAACGGCACCCCGGCGGTAAAGATGTAAAAACCGCTGTTGGAGAAGGCCATGCAGACCGTAAAGCCCCAGTAGCGGGCGGATTTCAGAAGATCGGGATAGCCGCTGAACTGCTGGCGGAAACTTTCGCTGCGGGTCTTGTTGGTCTCGCCGAGATCAATCCAGCACAGCACCAGCGCGAAGGTGCCGAACAGGGTGTAGGTGATAAAGTTGGCGCGCCAGCCGAACAGCTCGTCCAGCAGGCCGCCGAGCATCGGCCCGAGCAGCGGCGCGACCGACATCGCCATGGTAATGAGGCTGATGCGCCGCGCCGCCTCTTTCGGCTCGGAGGTGTCGCGGACCACGGCAAGGGCAATGGCCCAACCGGCGATGACCACCCCCTGCAGTACCCGGAAGATCAGGAACACCCAGACATTCGCCGCCAGCGCGCAGACAAGCGAGGCGACGACGAACATCGACAGGGCCACGAGCATGACGGGCCGCCGCCCGAAGCGGTCAGAGAGCGGCCCGAGGATCATCATCAGCACCGCCGTGACCCCGAGATACCCCGCAATCGCTAGCGTCAGCAGGGCGTATTCCGCCTCGAAATCCTGCGCCATATTGGCAAGGGACGGCAGGAACATGTTCAGCGACAGGGTGGAGAGCGCCGTAAAGATAACCAGCGTGATCATCCGGGGCGGGGTGGTGGCGGCAAGGGGCATGTCGTTCTCGTTATTTTACTGCAAAAAAAAGCCCCCGAAGGATCGGAGGCGCATGGGGGTCCGTTTCGGCGTCCGTTACCGGCCCCCCCGCGCGTGTCCCATCACAATTACCAATGGCTTTTTCTGAAAACTTTTGATCATGGCGATAGGCTAGGTTCGGCGTGACGCCTAGTCAACCGAAAAGCAGCAGCGGCAAAGTTGCGCGAGAAGGCGCTTCCTCGTCGGGCGTGCTTTCCTTTGCCACCCCCTATGCGGCCCCGCCGGAATCGTTCCCGCCGTTTTACCGTTTTAACCGTCGTCGCTCAAGTCAAAGTAATCCATACCCGTATCTATGTTATTTTCATTATCGGGCTGCATGGAGCCATGCGAGTCTTCCTCTTCCTGCGAGTCTTTCTGGGAGTTAATCCGATCTGCCAGCGCTCTGAGAAAACTGTCAGTCGGATCATTCCTGTTTTTCTGGTTTCCTGTAATAGACGTAAAATATAAATATGGTGAAATATCTTTAATATCATTCATTTTAAAATATAAATTCATTCTTTCAATCAATTTTCCGAAATTAAGGCCATTTTCTTCTTTAAATATATTTTCAAAATTTTTGAGCGATTTATCGGCCACAATGTAATCGATAAAGATTTTATCGAGAAAATATGTGTCAAATGCAGAGAATTTTTCAAGTAAATGCTTGTTCAGGTAATTTGGTTTTGCATCTTTATTTTTGTCATATTTTGCATCGTTATCGTTATCGTTATCGTCTTCGTTGCTTTTAATATCTGAATCTTGCTTCATCAGAGATGTCATCAGATCTAAATCAGCCTCGTCCCAATTTTTATAGGATTTTGTAATAATGACTTTAGGATTTGTTAGATGCCGCTTTGCGAGGTCACGGACCGACCGGTTGCACACGATAATCTCGAATTTGTCCGTGTCGAATGAAAATTTTGGAGCTTGCTGCGAGAAAGCCGATTGCCAAAATCCGTTAATCGCCAGAATTCCAAATGTGGGATACTTCTTGGCAAAATAATCGACAAGGCCTTTGGAATCAGTCGGTATAACAACCATACCCAATTCTTTATCTTCCATAACCTTCGTAAATGTTGCGGTTTCTGTGCTGTCTGCGGCTCTGTATTCCCCGCTTCTATGCCTTGGATTATCGCCCTCGGAAACCAGGCACATGGCATATTTGTTTTCGTCATCCGTCATCTCGAATAAATGCGCGGATCCTATCGATATTACAATGACTTCTTTGGGTTCTACTGTCGCAATCGCGGCGTTGAGGGTTTTCCTGGTGAACTCATGATGGTCCCGGCCAAATGCAAATATCTTGTCAGAGTTATTGGTAAAGTACAGATATGCCTCGATATCTTCATACTCGTACAAATGCTGAGGAGTTTTCGGCTTGTCGTTATCGGAGGCGGTCGTTTTGTATTCTTGAATTATTTTGTTCCGGTACTGTGTGCTCTCGACTACATCATTCATGTCGGGGACTTTGTTGACGCATTCGAAATAGACGCCTTTCAAATTTATCTTTTCACTGTCGCAGAGGGCCTGAATCAGCGAAACAGGTAATTGTGTATCCCTGTCAGTTTCGAGATGGGATTCGCCGTAAAATATAACACGGATATCGTTATCGAGTATGAAGTCGACAACCTTTTCCTGAAATTCCTTTGTTTCCTGGACCGGGGTGTGCTGGTTTTTCTGATCCGACATGGGGGCTCCGTCATTCTGATTGAAGGTTATCAGCTAAGACGCGCGCTTGCCGGGCTTGTGAACGGACGAGTTTTCCTGAACCTTAGTGCAACGGCTACGCCTGCTCTGGCGGGCGCGTGGCAAGCCCCCGCGCGAGAAAGATATCCGCATCGCCTGCGAAGACGATCTTCACGAAGCTTCCCGAAATACCACTTAGCACCGATCTCTCCTCACATGATCAGGAATACCGGTCTCATAGCCAGAAAACCATGGCGGCGCAACTGGGGGATTGCAGGGCGCAACGGAGGCGGATAAGCTGCCCGGACATTTTCAAGGATAGCGACCATGATAAGCGAATTGCATCTTCCCCTGATCCTGATTGCCGCGTTTGTTGCGATTGCAAGCCCGGGACCGGCGACGCTGGCCATTGCCGGCACCTCGATGAATGCCGGGCGCGGACATGGCCTCGCGGTGGCGGCAGGGGTGATGACGGGCTCGCTGTTCTGGTCCTCGGCGGCGGCATTCGGCCTCGGCGCGATCATGCTCGCCAATGCCTGGGCGTTCGAGGTGATCCGCTATATCGGCGCCGGTTATCTCCTCTATCTTGCGGTCAAGTCGGCGCGCGCGGCATTGTCGCGGGCGCCAATGGCGCAAAGCCGCCTGACGGTCACCAGCTATGGCGCCGCCTACCGGCGCGGGCTCACATTGCATCTGACCAATCCGAAGGCGGTGCTGTTTTTCGGCTCGCTCTATTCCGTGGGCGTTCCGGCCCAGGTGCCGCCTGCGGCGTTGCTGGTGATCATCGGCTCCGTGGCCCTGCTCGGCGCCGTTATCTTCTTCG
>TARA_R110000782_G_scaffold222678_1_pt1 | contig 26906 bp, 37 predicted proteins | sample TARA_R110000782 | Tara Oceans TARA_R110000782 (sample SAMEA4397859) | marine metagenome | biome: Polar Biome; feature: [SRF] surface water layer (ENVO:00010504); material: water (ENVO:00002006), including particulate matter (ENVO:01000060) such as... | depth 5 m | reverse complement strand
ACTAGCTGATGCACTTGATGCACTGGCTGAAGCACTAGATGATGCGTTCGTTTCTGATGCAGCCGCTGTAGATTCAGAGCTAGCTGCTGCCACTGCACTCGCAGAAGCCTCAGAAGCCTTTGTGGTGGCTATAGAAGCTTGAGTGGTAGCAGTAGTAGCACTAGTCGCTGCGCTTGTCTGAGAGGCTGCTGAGGCTGTCTGAGAGGCTAAGGCTTCAGATGCTTTAGTTGTTGCCGTAGTTGCTTGAGTTGTAGCCGTAGACGCTGATGAAGCGGCTGATGTGGCTGAGTTGCTTGAATTAGTTTCGCTTCCTGAAGCAGCATTCTCACTTGAAAGGGCGTTAGCTGCTGATGATGCTGATTGTGATGCTGATGTTGCTGCATTTGACTCACTTATTCCTGCGTTAGTTTCACTAGTAGCTGCTGCTGTTTCACTAGCGGCTGCATTAGTCTCTGACGTATCTGCTGCTACTTCACTAACTGCTGAGCTTACTGCACTAGCTGACGCACTAGCCTCAGAAGTAGCTGCATTAGTAGCATTAGTAGCTGTCGTAATAGCAGCAGCTAATACAGCATTATATTTATCTATATACTCTGGTGTTGAAGCCCCATCTATACCTTGAGGGCCACGAGTAGTTGCATTGTAATCGTCATCGTCAATACCTAAAGGGTTCGTAGATACTGTGGTGTTTAAACCTCTATCTATAGCCATGTGTATGTTACCTTAATGTTAAATTTATTTACGTGAGACTATAGACTGACCGAAGTACATACCTACTACAGCCATAATTGCATGAGGTAGCCACTCAGGAGTAACCATTCCCTTTAGAGGTGTCCATTGAGTAATTGTATTAGTAAAGTCTAAGAATAAGAACTTGAACCCACTGGTTACTTCTACAGGGACTACTGTGTCGTAGCCTAGTATAGGAGCAGTTAGTATAAAAGCAGCCATAGCCATGAAAGAAACAACTAAGAAACGTCTAATCCACTGGGCATTAGCATTCTGATAGTTACGTGCATTAGATACACTACTCTCAGAGTCCGAGAATCGCTGTGTGAGAGCATTTTGATGATCAGCCTTATCAGACTGTGACTGTGACCACATCTTCATTACAGCACCACCTACGGTGCTTAGAATCATGGTGATGACTTCTACAGGAAAACCAAAGATAGACTATCCCTCCCTTTTCTTCTCTAATCGTATTTCTTGCTTCATTTGCTTTGCTCTGTTACGTTCCCAAGTCATGTACGTACCAGCGAAGGCTGGATCAGTTGGATCTAGGGAGACCTTAACAGGAGTGATAATCATATGCGCATCTTCTCTACAGAACTTACATACTTTAGGTATGGTACGTTCGGACATTGGACATAAGTGATCTGTGATATGGTCGTCTTCGCACTTATAAGAGTAGATGGGCATATAATTTCCTAAATATAATGAGTAAAAAGAAGCCCCTACCGTAGTAGGAGCCTCTAGGTATCAACTACTTAACTAAGTTAAGCTTATGAAAGATCAGTGCGCCTCGCACTAGATTAAGCTGTTGGAACAAGGAAGCTGATGCCCGCATTGTCACGCAACTCTTTAACACCGTAGATAGTATCAGCAGTGAACAAGTCACCAAGATACTGCTGCTGGTATTGAGTCTGTGAGCGAACGCCCTGTTGCTCTGCAAGTACCAAAGCATCCTTATGCAACAATACACCTACACGATCAGAACCAACGGTAGGACAAGCGTTAGATACAAACACCTCTACACCGTATACGTTACCCATCATGCCAGTCTTGATAGCGTCACCACTACCAACATAAGCTTGCTCAGTGAAACGTGCAATGCCCAACATGTCGCTCTTAGCAACAGGAGGAAGCACCAATGAACGACCTGTCATAGGAACGTCAGCATTGTCTAGCTCAAGCATAAACTTACGAATACCAGCATCAGTAATATCAGCAGTAGTAGCACCACCGTCACCACCTAGTTGAGTGCCACCGTTAAGTGCAGAAACTAGAGCGAATAGATCAGCGTCTACCTGTGCAGCTAAGGCATAGCCAGCGTCATCAGTGTAGAAACGACGTAAAGAAGAAAGTGCTTGCTTCTCTACAATGTCTTCGATCATAGTTGAATATTCATAATGCTTGTCGATAGTAACGATTACTTCACTGTTAGCAGGTGAGTTAAGGGTTACTTGAGTTGAAGCAGCCTTAGCGTTTGCAGCCCCACGAGAAGGTGAAGGAATGTGAATTGAATCACCTTTCTTACCAGCGTGGTTCATACGAGTTACTAAGTTAGCTAGTACAAGATTGCTCTTATAGCCAGCGATTACTTCGTCAGACCACAATTCTGGGATGAAAGTAGCTGATGTTGCTTTTGTTACGTGATTAGTACCTAATGCCATGTGAATTAACTCCAGTTAATTATAAATTATATTATTTAACGCGACCATCTGCGTATGCTTGATAAATCTCGTTACCAAGGGATTCATATCGTGCAGGGTCACTTATTTTCAAACGAACGAGGTCAGACCTACGGTAAATCTGCTTACCTCCAATAGAATCCCCAGAAGACCTACTCTCCGTCTTGCCTGCTTTAAGTGCATTTGTCTTAGACTCGTTCTGTGCATTCTTAACTTCTTGGGTCTTGGAGATCATAGAGCGATCTTTCCAATTACTAAGTAGTTCGTCTGCGGCTTCGTAGTCATAAGCATTAGCATCTTGAAACAAACGCTGTCGGATCTTACTCTGAGAAATCCATTCCTGAAACTCAGGTGACTGTACTGTAGTCTGAGCATCTGGATGTTTTGAAGCAATAGCTTGTAGAGCAGCGTCTTGACGACTCTTTGTGTTATTTGCTTCAGCTTCCTTTATCTTTGGATGATTGTCAATTTCTCTTCGGATTGCCGCTTGTGGGTCTTCGTAGAAATCAGGAGCCTCTTCCGTAGGAGCAGGATTGGTCTGTTGATTGGCCTGTGTTTGAGATCTTAGAAAGTCATCTGAAAGTTTACGTAGTTCACCGATTTCTTGCCCCTTGCGACCTAACTCTTTTTCGAGTTCTGCATAGGAGTTAGCAACTTCTTCGATGCTCTTGCCTTGAAACTTACTAGGCATTTCATACGACTGTTCCTGTTCAACTTCACCTGTGCCCTCTTCTTCAAAGGAGGTGATGTCGCCAGCTACTTCTAAATCCTCAATAGGATCAACTACAATGTTATTTACCATAGTGTTACTTCTCCGTCTATATAATAGATTGTGGAGTTAATTTTATGACACAGGCCCTATAATGTAATAGAGTTGTCCGTGTCGATGAGTTTTGTCTGTTCCTCTAATGTGATCAGCATATTGAGGATAGACAGTTGCCCTTGTACTTCATATAGGGACTTTTCATCTTTAATAGTAGATACGTTATTCAAAGATTCAGCCATTTGGGTCAGTTCTTCAACTAAGTCCATCCAACCGTCTACTTCAAATAAACGATACCTACCATCAAAGAATTCTTTATCTTCTTTCATTACTCGCTTAGTGCCTTTCTTGCGTTAGCTATATTGAGCATAGTCTCTGACTCAAGATGCTTCATCTCAGGGATGGTACGTACAATCTTAGACTCTAAAGTAGTGACTTCCATCTGCTTCTTCTGCAAATCCATCGCTTTACTTTGTAGTTCTAGAATACGTTCTTGTGCATCAGTGTCGTTAGGCATCTTCAGTGCAGCATCAGCTTGTTTACTGTATGCAGAGGCTAGAGCATCCTGTGTCTTAGCAGAGACTAGCTTAGTATCTGCCTGCTTAGCTTCCATCTCCATCTGCATGTGTTGTTGCTGCATCTCTTGCTCTTGTTGCTCGTTAGGATTAGGCTCCATCATCTGCTTAACGGCTGCCATCATCTCCTCACGGTTATTTAAGCTAGAATTCTCAAAGATAGACAACAATAATAGGTTAAACGCTTGTGATTCAGGAGGAATCATAGACATTAACTGTGTAGTTTGTGTGCTCTCTAGCTCTTTAGCCATGATACCCATAGTAGAGTAAGGAACAAACTGATAATCCAACACAGGATAACGTTCTGTATCAAACTGCATCTTACGATAAGCTGCTTTCTGGATGAAAGGCACCATAAATGTTGTTTGGAAGTTACCTAGAGTACGCTTCTGACGCTTAATAGATGCTGCTTGCATCATAGACATACCAGAAGCAGTCCCGTTACGGGCGTTTCCTGCCATACTGGTCGCTGAGTCCATTGCACCAGTAGCCATCTGAATCATACGCTCTAATTCAGCAGATTCTTGGAAAGTATGCTGTTGTAATTGACCGAAGTTGAATGGCTGGATGATAGAACGTGGATCACCATTAGTTAGGATGGTTTTACCAGCTCTAACGTCTAGTTTAGTACCACGAGGGATACGTGTAGCGTCCATAGCCATCATTGGGTGTGTAGTTAGTGCTAGAGCGTCTATACGACCACGTAATTCAGCGTCTAATGCTTTCTGTGGGTTATATCCCTTCTCACATACACCACGACCCCAGAACTTATTAGGTACTAAGTCATGCTGATAAGCGATGAAAGGACGATCCTTCATTAAGTAAGGATTCTCTTCTGCTCGTAATACGACATTATCGTTAGCTAGAGTGACTACTGCCTCTACTAGCTCGTCTTTGTCGTAGTCAAACTCTACACCTAAGTCAGCGCCTTTAGATAAGTAACGCTTAGGGACTAAACCCCAGTATTCAGTGATCTTAACACTGTCATCTTCAGAGGCAACGTGATCTTCTGGATCAAATCCAAAGTCATGTATACCATTACTACTCGCTCCTAGTGGAACGTCTCGATAAGTCCCTGCTTCAATGCCCTTGACAACGTGGTAACGGGGTTTAATAACCTCCTGCGCTACTCCTAACGCTGAATCAATAGACAAGGCAGCAGGATCAATTATGAATTCCTTCGGGGATACTGCTTCCAAAGGAACTGCCATTCTTTGTACTTCAACTACTTTACGTTCAGTTGTACCATCTAAGGTACCTTCTACTTGTGTCTCTACTATAACACGCTCAGTTTTCTCTTCTAAGCATACTTTAGCGATACCAGTACCGTAGATAGCTCCATTCAAGAAAACCTCACAGATGGCAGCTTTGGCCCCATCACGCTCAAGATCTTCTTGTAGTACCTTACGTAGATAAGCAACATCATCAGGATTCTCATCTAAGATGTCATCACGAATGTCGAACCACTTATCACGACCGAAGGTGGCTTCTTCTAATTCAGCTACAGTAGACTCAACAGCCTGTTGTAGTGCTGGGTTGATTAGACGTGAAGATTCAGAGTCACGTAGTTTATCAGACTCTGCCCAAATACCACGCCATAGACGATAATATTCATCCCACTTCTTCTGGTAGTTCTGGTCACGATGGTTCTTCCATGTTTCTAATCGTTCAGACAACCAAGAGGCTAGTCCTTTAAACTGGTCTTCTTCGTTCATCATATTTAATATCCTGCCTCAATGTCCATTGGTTCCCACTCTTCTACTTCGATAGAGTTGGTAAAGTCAGCTACTGATACTTGGTCTATGTACGCTAAAGCATCTAGTAGGTCATCGTGTACTTGGGGACTAGGGAAAGACATCATTTGATCTTCAAAGTGCTTCCAGTCCCTGTCCTCATTAAACTTAATCTTACCGTGTTCCATACGACCCTGAAGAGACCATGTAATACGATCAGTCTTCTTCTTACCACCGTGGGTCACATCAGTGATAACTACCCATCTTCCGTTGATACGCATCAGGTCTTCTAAATAAGGCATGATAGCATTCTTTAGTGCACCTGCTTCAACACCTACTGTAGATGCTTCGTTATCCATAGAAGAGTTAAGGATGTTCTCCGATGTCTTCTTGATGTTCCACCTACCATGTAGGATGTCCTTTACCCACCATTCATCACCACATATCTTAACGATTGCAATGGCTGTCTCGTCTAGCTTAGAGCCTTTAGAGCCACGATCCTTAGAGGATTGCTCGAAGCCAGCAGGGTCAACTGCGATGACGTAGTGACCGTAGTCAGGCTCCTTAGATGTTTGAAACCATTCATCCTTGAAGATACCACCAGAGAAGGATTCAAATGAAGCCTCGAACTCTTGACGGAATGCTTGTGAAGACATGCTACGTCTAGCTACTTCTATCTCTTTAGGATCTATGAGTGGATTGTCAGTAGAGTTAAAACTAAATGCTTCCCACTCAGGATCTTCTTGTGCTGCTTTAAATATATCGTAGAAATGGTTACGTCCTTCAGGTGTTCCGATAAACAGAGCTTCACCTTTGACGTCAGCTAAGGTAGGTCGAATGATCTGCTCGAAGACCGAAGGCTTCATAAACGCATACTCATCCATCACTACATAAGCCAGACCTACGCCTCGTAGAGTATCTGGTCTATCACTACCCTTCAAATAGATCTTTCTATTATTGATTAGAGTAATCGTAGCTGTGTTCTCGTGGGTAGACTTTATCACATCTCTGCCCAAGTCCTTCAGCAATCCCCATAGAATGTCTTTCGCTTGCTGAAAGGTTGGAGCTATATAGAATATATCCTTGCTTTCTGATTCTAGACCTTTGATGAGCAAAGTCCATGCTGCAAGGTAACTCTTTCCGAAACGTCTACCACACGCTGCTACTTTAAAACGAGCTTTAGAGTTAAAGATCTCCATCTGTGCAGGAGTCAGACTAACTTGTATATCACTCATCTTCTTCTTCTTCTAATACAGACAATGCAATTACATCGAATGCTTTACTACTTTCTTTCTTATCTTTCTTAGTAGCTTCTTTTAGACTATGTTCAATGACTTGACCACCTACGTGTTCAATAGCCTCTTGAGCTTTATTACCTAACTGAGCTACAGTGATGTTGATAGACTGACCACCTTCATGCTTAACTTCAACATCTCTCTTAGGCGGTAAGATACGATCTAGACACATCTTCAGACATGTAGTATCCCCTTGCATAGCCATCTCTAATACTTTGTTGACTATCTCAGGGCCTCTCTCAGACATAAGTTCTCTAGAGAGTTGTGTGTATTTGCCTACACTTCCTTTAGGCCTACCTGCTGGATTAAGAGGAGGCATACCTTTGTATAGTAGTGGACTGCCCTTGTGTTTATTCTTAGGCTTACCAGTGCGTGGACTGATGTCCATCTCTTCTTCTTTATTGCTCATTGGGATATAGACTCTTGGCCACAGTTAAGAATGTGGGGATTCTAATTGTAAGTGTGTGTAGACATACAGACATCAATAAAGATATAGACATCCAATTGAGTAGTTGTAATGATCACTTTAGTGATTCAGCTCTACCCGTATACTTACTTAAGTAGTCTTTAGAGCAATACTTCTTATTATTTTTATATCTTTAAGTATTAACTCTAAAGAGTACCTAAGCGTCTTAAGTCCTTATTATAACACATTTGGAGACAGAAGTCAACCTATATTGTGTCTACTACTGTAATACAGTCTGTTTGGTCTACAGATTCTACTTCCGAGCTATTAAATATACATTGACTGTCTGGATATTAGGTCTGCCCTATTACTCCCCGTTATACCCCGTTACTCCTAATTATACCCTCCTCCCCTATTTTCCTTCTCATGTGTCTATGAGCCTATATACATATCTTTACTTATCTCACAGGGGCCCCCCCCATAGGCACATGGGTATTCATCTGTCAAATCAGGTGACTAATCCCTCACAATGTGACTTAATCACACCCAATAGTCACACGGGTTGACACGGGTGTGCTAGGTGTGCCTATCAGGCCGTGTGTATCAGGTAACATAGGTGGCTAGTGTGTGCAAGTGTGACTTGTGAGTTCTTAGTTTGCTGAGAGTTTGACATAAGAGAGGCCATGAGCGTGGTATTCTTAGGTATTCTAGAGTACACATATATATACTCAATACCCTTTACTCTGCTTGTATCTTATGTTACTCGTGCGCGCCCGTCTCTTTATATGGTATACATGAGTGTCGTATTTAGACTAGTGTCGTGTTTGAGTATGTAGGTGTCTCATTTAGACATACTCCACTGTATAGTCTATATATAATGGTTGTAAGTTAAGTCAATCAATAAACAGCTAAGGAATACAACATGAATACATACGGTGTAGCGAGTAACAAAGGTAACTATACAGACGTGTCTAGCAGCGAGCGAGGGGCCAAGAGCTTCGCCACACGCAACGGCTACACCGAAGTATACATAAGATTTAATAGTGGCTATAACATAGCATTAGTATCAACTAAAATTAATAATAAGTGGAGTAAATAACATGATAGTTACAACGATAAACGAATATGATTTCATTCAAGGTTTTAAGACACTACGCCCTGAGAACTTTAGCACTATGGCACTCGTGGCAATGTATGAAGCCTTTGAAGAGATAAGCAACGATTGTGAGATGGCCTACGAATACGATGTGATAGGCATGTGTTGTGAGTATTCAGAATACGATAGTCTAGCAGAGGTGCAAGCTAACTATGATAGTCTAGAATTGAATGATGTAGATGATTTACGTGATCATACCTTTGTAATTGAGCTACAGAACGGTGGCCTAGTAATACAGGACTTTTAAGCTATGACAATCAAAGAACGCATTACATACGCTAGACAATACCTAGCCATTGGCAACGTGTACGCCTATAGAAGAGTAATGGCTAGTAACCTACGTGGTAGTTTGTCTGTACGTGCCACTAATGCCTTTAAAAAGGCCATGCAAGAGGATAGAATGCTATGATCAATAATAACTTAAACGACTTTAAAGTGGGGTCTGTGGTGCGCCTAGAATACGGCTCTAATCCCTATGGCATTGTTAGTAGTATCAATTATAATACGGGCCAGCTAGCGGTAAAGTTTGCCGAAGGGCCACGGGTCTATAAATTTACAAGCTTAAAGGTGGTGATGTAATGAAGAAATTTAATAAGTGGTTTATGGCTTTAGACTGGGATTGGATATTCTTAGTTATGACAGGGGGTGTGTTATGGTTTGCACTAATTAGCGGTGTATTACTAGGGTATGCAATCTAATGAGTATAATTAAGTCTAAAGCATTCAGGGCTCTAATAAAGCCTATAGGCGCTGATTCGTTTCACTGGTATATAAGTGGTATACTAGATGCCAAACAGCACTCACAGAGCGATTCTGAAGCTCTCAACAAGTATCAAAGGCTTGGTTATAAGATCAGGGCTAAACTAGAACAGCAAAAGGTGTATTAAGATGATTGAATTTAATTTAAATAATGAGAATGGTGATGTAGCAATTAAGACACGTAATGGCATGATCATAATTGATGAGGCAGACAGGGACGAACTAGCGGCCCGCTTAGCTCATACAAGAGACCAAGACAGGTCTGCCACTACTAACGCAGAGACATATCAGACTAGGGCTGCACTACAATCTAAGCTAGCCCTGCACGAGCTTATGCAAGATCAAGAGTATTGGCGCAAGAAGTGGTTAACGACTAACACTAGGGCCATGAATGAGTATATTAATTTCCATACGGCTGATAAGGCCCGTAACGCTGCATTACGTAGTGATCTAGAAATAGATGACCTATTGTTATTCTAAGTGAAGGGGTAAGCTATGAAATGCAAATCATGTGATGTATTACTACTAGATGATGATGATATAGAATTATGTCGTAAATGTATTAAGCAAGGAGACAAGCTATCAGGAGCAAACGCAGAGGATGCAGACGTTTACTACGAATCTGATATCGACACCTCTTTAGACGATTCATTAGAGGTAGAGCTATATACTAATATAACTGAATCAGACTATTTACTAATGGAGTGATCCATGCTAAACTAAAAACAGTTCTTAGGCACTTAAGCACTCTTAAGTATTAATACTTAAATATATCTTAAAGTATAAAACAAAAGAGTTTCACTTAAGAGCCCATAGAACTATAGATAGAGTGATGTCTATCAAAACTAATAGATTATACATAAGGTATGTCTATAAACTTAATCAGAAAAGAGAGTAAAGAATTATGTTATCAGTAACAGAAGGTTATATCGCTTTTAGTAACACTTTAAAAGAAGACCAGTACCAAGGTCAGGACGTTGGTTATAACGTCACTCTATGTATGGACGCAGACGAAGCAGCTAAGCTCTCAGGAGCCGAAGTAATCGTCAAGAGCTATAAAGGTGTAGCACAACGTAAGTTTAAGTCTGGCTATGTTATAGGTGTCTTATCAGATACTGGGCAGGATATGCAGCTAAGCGAAGAGCTACCACGGGGCGCTAAAGTACGCGTACAGTGGAAGCATGGAACTAAGCATCCTCAGCATGGTGTGTCTACTTATGCTAATAAGATCAAAGTATTGGATATGGGCAATGGTGACATCCCATTAGCTTTTGAAGAGTCTGAAGAAAGCCAAGACTTCTAGGTTCCCTGAAGTACATCCTTAGCATGATGTCAAACTGCTATTTTTATCCTCTAAAGAAAAAACCATTGCAGATCTTAGTTAAATGCTAAGGAGATAGTAGAATGAGCAAACGTAAAGCAAACAACCACCAAAAGCGCATGGAGCGTGTTGGTAAGTCACTATTAAAGGACTGTGCTGTAAGCTTCGTAGCTGGTGGTAGTGGTCTATGTAACCTAGTGAACATAAAGAAACAGAATCAATTCACTGTAGGCCCTCACTTAGCTAAAACCATAGCAGCAGGGCGTTATATGTGGTCTGTGTACTGTGCTGTATTCTGTAGAGATCAGACAGGCAAAGAGTATATGCAGAGTGTCGTCATTAACACTCAAGAGCCATGCAGACAAGATGAGTTACTGAGTGTATTACATGAGAATCATTTAAGCCTACTTAATGGCTGCAATGAATCACATACACTCAACGTAGGGTGGCTAGCGTCCCCTGTAGGGCACGATTGGAGCGAGAAGGAAGCAGGCTCTATCTTTACCAAGTTGAACGCTTGGGACTTTAAAACAAAAGCGGAAGGGGTAACAGTAAATGGATAAGATAGAACCAACATTTAGTTTAAATGAACTAGAATATAGTTCAATAAACCAAACCATAACAGTAGATCTAGAGTATTTCAAACTCATTGAGAGAGATAGTCATCTACTAGAGTACCTAGACGCACATGGTGTCGTTGGTTGGAAAGGGTACGATGAAGCATTAGAAGAATATGAGAGGGATAAAACATGAGTCTTATTTTCACACCTAAGATAGACGATAAGTACAAGATAGACCCTGCTGAGAAGCTCAGAAGATCAACTAAGAAAAGAGTAACATGGAATAAAGCTGAGATGGATCAGTTAATAGCACTTAGAGCAATGCACATACCTTACACAGAGTGTGAGAAGCTCCTTAATAGGACTCAAGGGTCTTGTGCTGTTAAGTTACACTTTACTGGTGGTCTGGCAGAAGTTGAAGCCCTAAGAAAGAAATTAATTAGCGATATTATGAGGAATGACGATGACTGAGTTACAGAAGAAAGTATTTGCAAAGAAGTCCCTAAAGGAAAAGCTAGCATTGTCTAAGAAGAGATTAAAGATAGAGACTGAGATTGCTAATTATCAAGAAGGTGTTAAACGAGGTAGTTTTGTATCTTACAATCAAGCTAAGATAGACTCCCTAACTAAAGAGCTGGAGGCATTATGATGTTATTAGAGTTAACAGACGAGAACATAGATAATCTTGTAATCGCTGAATTAAAGAACTACTATACAATCCTTGATGAGGCTGTAGCAGATGAAGGATGGTATTCAACTGTAAGGGAGCGAGATCAAGATAGGGTAACGTTAGTCGCTATAATCAACATTCTAAAGCATTACATAACAACAGAGGAGCATGACCAATGGCTACTGACTATAAAGCAGGTAACTCAGAAGTAGAGAGCAGAGGGCCTTGTTCACAGTGTGGTTCTAAAGATAATTTAGTTAAGTATAAAGATGGTCACTCCACTTGTTATTCTATAGGGTGTGGTCACTTTATCAAAGGGGATGGAGCAGTGAACAATACACCAGCACAAGTAGTACCACGTAAGTTAATAAACCCTGCTGATCTAGCTAAGGGCACTAGAGGCGCTATACCAGAGCGTAGGCTATCACAGGACATCTTAGATAAGTTCGGTGTTACAGTTGAGTATGATGCTAATGGTAAGATCTCTAAGCACCACTACCCATACTATGATTCAGACGGTAAGTTAGTCGCTTTAAAGACAAGGGTAGTAGAAGGTAAGAAGTTCTTCTGTAGCGGTGACTTAGGTCAGGCAGGTCTATTCGGACAGAATGTATTCGATGGACGTGGTGGTCGCTATGTAACTATCACAGAAGGAGAGATAGATGCTCTAGCAGTAAGCTCTATGTTCCACGGTAAGTGGCCTGTAGTGAGCTTAAAGAATGGCTCAGGTAGTGCAGTTAAGGGTGTTAAAGAAGCACTTGAGTTCCTAGAGACCTTCGATAGTATCATTCTATGTCTAGATCAAGATGATGCAGGACAAGAAGCAGTAAAGAACATAGTAGATCTATTCTCGCCTAACAAAGTAAAAGTAATGCGGATGCCTCTTAAAGATGCTTCTGAGATGCTGATGAAAGGTAAGGTTAAAGAGTTCACTGAGTGTTGGTGGTCTGCTAAAGCACATCGTCCAGCAGGTATAGTGTCACTATCTGATAACACTCTTTGGGATAAGTTCTTAAAGCGTGGTACAGAAGATGTAATCCCTCTACCTAAGTCTTTTGGTGGTTTGAACAAGATGATGAATGGTGGTATTGCCGCAGGAGAGATAACTGTATTAGGTGCTTTAACATCTATAGGTAAGAGTACAGCAGTCTACAACCTCACCTACGATATGCTGATGGAGTCTGATAAGACCATAGGCTGTGTGTTCCTAGAGGCTCAGCCAGAAGAGATCTTAGAGAAGTTAGTCTCTCTACACGAAGGTGTTAATATCTCTAATGTGCCAGCAGCAGACCGTGATTACGAGAAGATACGTAAGGGTTATCTTGAGATCATTGAATCAGACAGACTACACATCCTAGATCACCACGGTTCACTGAGTGCTGATGCTCTATTCTCTATGATGAGATACTTAGTTAAAGGTATGGATTGTGATGTACTTATAGTAGATCCTCTACAGGCTGCTGTAATCTCTAATGAGAATGGTATCATAGATGAGTTCATGGACAAGTGTCTAAAGCTAGCAGCAGAGACAGGTGTTAGTATCATCATCGTAAGTCATATGCGTAAACCAGCAGCTAAGGACGTACATGATGTGAATGAATACGACATGAAAGGCTCAGGCTCTATCAACCAGATTGCATTCAATACTATTCTACTTAGCCGTGACAAGTTAGCAGAAGATGAGTATGCAAGGAACTGTACTAAGATACAGCTAGTTAAGTGTAGACGTACAGGTAATACAGGCACAGGTGGATGGCTATACTATAACCCAGCTACAAGTAAGATGGAGGCTGGTGCAGCTCCACATATACAGGAGACTGCTAACTATGACTTCTAAGCAGATAGTATTAGATATTGAAGCTAATGGTTTCGAGCCTGATAAGATATGGTGTATTGTGTCATTAGACATAAACACTAAAGAATCTATTAGCTACGTCAATAACCTAGACCAGCTAAAGAAAGACTTAACCTCAGTGTCTGAGATCATAGGTCACAACATACTAGGATACGACATCCCTGTATTAGAGAGGCTACTAGGAATTGATTTCAGTGGTATTAAGCTTACTGATACGCTAGTGTTGTCTAGGTTGACTGATCCAGCACGTCAGGGAGGTCACTCTTTAGGCTCTTGGGGTGAGAGACTAGGATACCCTAAAGGTGACTATACTGACTTCAGTTATTATACCAATGAGATGCTTGACTATTGTATAAAGGATACTGAAGTAAACCTGTTTACATATCGTCAACTTATCATTGAATCTAATGGGTTCTCACAGCAATCTATTGATCTAGAGATGGATGTACATAAGATTATCTGTCAGCAGACTCGTAGTGGTTGGTTACTGGATGAACAGAAAGCTTTTATGTTATTAGCTGAACTCAAAGAGAGCATGTTAAATGCAGAAGCTAAAGTACATGAACGGTTCGTACCATTACCAGTATGGGTAGAGAAGAACTACCCTAAGAACCCTATTAAGAAGGACGGTACTGAAGCTGCTATAATGGTTAGGCACAGGGAACAGGGTTTTCACTATAACTCAGAAGGTAGCTATGGTGTCTTTGAATACCCTATCTTTAACTTAGGTAGTCGTCAGCAGATTGGTAGGTATCTGATACACTTTGGTTGGACTCCTACTGAGTTCACAGAGACAGGTTTACCTAAGATAGATGAGAAGGTTCTAGAAGGTGTAGACGTCCCAGAAGCTGTGATGATCAAAGAGTTCCTATTACTACAGAAGCGTGTAGGCATGGTACTAAGCTGGATTGAATCAGTAGCAGACGATGGTAGAGTACATGGCTACGTTAACTCCATAGGCGCTCAGACAGGACGTATGAGCCACAGTAGCCCTAACGTAGCACAAGTACCTGCATCCTATAGCCCTTATGGTAAAGAGTGTCGTGAGTGCTGGATAGTGCCTAAAGGATACAAGCTAGTTGGTTGTGATGCTTCTGGTTTAGAATTGAGAATGCTTGCACACTACCTCAAAGATGAAGACTACACACATCAGATCTTAGACGGTGATATACATACCTACAATATGAATATGGCTGGCTTATCTAACAGAGATCAAGCGAAGACTTTCATCTATGGTTTCTTATATGGTGCAGGTGACGCTAAGATAGGAGAGATTGTCGGAGGCACATCGAAGCATGGTAAGAAGATTAAGGCTACGTTCTTTAAGAGCATACCTAAACTAGAGAAGCTGATCACTCAGATCAAGAGTGCTTCAGGACGTGGTTATCTTAAAGGATTAGATGGACGTAGAATTAAGGTTAAGTCTGAACACTCAGCACCTAACTATCTTCTACAGTCTGCTGGTGCAATTGTTATGAAGAAGGCCCTTGTGTTATTATATGCAAGTGCTAGTAAAGAAAACCTTGACTTTACATTTGTAGGAAACATACACGATGAATATCAGACTCAAGTTCTAGAGAAGCATTCAGAACGGTTTGGTATCCTAGCTGTTGAAGCTATAGTCAATGCTGGCTTAGCTTTAAATATGAACTGTCCTTTGGATGGTGAATCTAAAATAGGGAACAACTGGTATGAGTGCCACTAAATATTGTTCAGACTGTAGTATGCTTCTTACTGAAGGGTCTAATTGGTTATCTAGTTGTGTTAGGAATTATAAATATAGGTGTATGACTTGCAAAAGAGCAGATAGTAGAACGTATGTGAGAGATCATAATAGAGTAAGATCAAAAGAAGCGCAGGAGAATGAAGCTCTCCGTAAGAAACAATGGAAGTTAGATAATAAAGGATATGTGAATTACATCGGAAATGAGAGACGGATTGCTAAGATAAATAGAACACCTAAATGGGCTAACTTAGATGCAATTAAGGATGTATATGAAGAGTGTGCTGTTTTGATAAAGAGACATGGCCCTCGCAGTTACCATGTAGATCATATAGTACCGCTTAAAGGTAAGAATGTATCAGGCTTGCATGTGGAGTATAACTTGCAAATACTAGAAGCAATAGAAAACATAAAGAAAGGAAATAAGTGGAATGATGACTAAGAAGTGTATTAAGTGCTATGCAAACAAAGAGATTGATAAGTTCTATAAGACCCCTGCTAACAAGGACAGAAGGTTTAATACCTGTATGTTGTGTTTGTCAGCAGCTAGGAAACATAGGTGGTTTGAGATCTTCAAGTATAAAGGATCTAAATGCCACCATTGTGGTATTAGTGATCTTCACCACCCTGAGATATATGAGTTTCACCACCTAGACCCTACACGTAAAATACGTACTGTGGGAGGTATGCTCAATAGTGCTAGTGATAAGACACTTTATGCTGAAGTAGATAAATGTATTCTAGTTTGTGCTAACTGCCATAATATAGAACATAAACGAATTAAAGATAAGGAATCTGAACAAGATGACTAAGACATTAGACACGTTAATAGAAGATATTTATTCGGTATTGAGTACGAGTAAAGCAGATCCAGATGTAGATGTAGATAAGATCTTTGATCTATTTGGAACCAATGTTAAGGAGGCTGTATTTAAGTCATTGTTTGAAGAGCGAGGAGACACCACACGCTTGCGTATGTCGTCCGTAGGCAAACCTGATAGACAGGTATGGCTCAACTCTAAGAACTACCCTAGAGAGGAGCTAGAGCCCTCTACGTTGATTAAGTTCCTCTATGGACATGTGATAGAAGAGCTAGTGCTATTGTTAGTACGCTTAGGTGGTCACACAGTGGCTAATGAGCAAGGTAAGGTAGAGATCAATGGAGTTAAAGGCTCTATGGATTGTACTATTGATGGTAAGCTCATCGATGTTAAATCAGCTTCTAGCTTTGCCTTTAAGAAGTTCAAGGATAATACAGTAGAGTTCGATGATCCCTTTGGTTATGTAGCACAGTTGAAAGGCTACGGTGCTGGCTTAGGTGTTAAGGAGGGAGGCTGGCTAGCAATGGACAAGGGTAATGGACATTTAGCTCTAGCAATGATAGACTTAACAGAAGGCGAAAGTATTGAAGACAGGATCACTCACTTGAAGGATATTACTTCTAAAGATGAAATGCCTGATCAATGTAGCTATCCCGTAGCAGATGGTAAAAGCGGGAACATGAAGTTATCTACACAATGCTCTTATTGCCCTTACAAGCACACATGCTATCCTGAGTTAAGAACATTCTTATATAGTACAGGCCCTAAGTTCCTTACGGAAGTGTGGAGCGTCCCACGCGTAAATGAAATAACAGAGAATAAGTAAAATGAAGTTAACATATAAAGTAGTAAAGACTCCTCGTTCAGAACGCTTTGAGCAACACATCAATGAACTTCTAAATGATGGGTGGAATCTCCACGGCAATCCTTTTATTGATGGAACAGGCCAAATGGTTCAAGCTCTATTGAAGGAAGAGAAAGATGCCAAGCAAGCAACTGCCAAAGTATCGAAGTAAGTTAGAAGCTAAGATAGCTGAGGGTCTGAAAGATTGGGGGTATGAGTCTGAAAAGATGAAGTACACCATACATAGAACATACAATCCTGACTTCATCAAAGGTAAAGTCTTCGTTGAAGTTAAGGGGTTCTTTAGATCAGGAGACACTCAGAAGTATAAAGCTATACACGAGCAGATGCTTAAAGAAGGTAAGGTGTTTGCCTTTGTATGGTCTAGTCCACATCAGAAGATACGTAGAGGAGCTAAGCTCACCAATGCAGGATGGTGTGAGAAGCAAGGTATCAAGTGGTTCGCTAAAGACGATATGGCTAGCTTGAATGACTGGAGTGAAACGATCAATGGCTAAGACAGTAGAAGAACTAATAGAAGACATCATCAGAGACTATGATATAGACCTGTTAGTTGAAATATTATGTATCTCTACTGACGAACTATTAGAACGATTCGATGATAAACTAATGATAGCAATAGAGAAAGGAGACTTTGACGATGGGTAGTCAATCAGCACTAGATGTACAAGTAGGGGGCGCTCATTACCGTAGCTCAGCTATACAACCTATTATGTATATCCATGCTAACAAGCTATCCTTCATTGAAGGTAGTATTGTAAAGTATATTACACGATGGCGAGATAAAGGAGGTGTTCAGGATCTAGAGAAAATCAAGCATTACGTAGACCTTTTAATAGAGCTAGAAGACAATCAAGGTAATATTGGTTAGCAGTAGAAACACAAAAGCCCTCTTGGATCACTCCTTGAGGGCTTTTTATTGCTTATGGTTTAACCTACATCATACTTAATTCCTAGCTTACTTGTTTCAGTAGGTACTATTGCTTTAGTAGATGTTACTGTTTTTATAGGAGTGTCTCCTCCCTCTTCAGTAAAGTAGTCTATCTTAGTTCCCGTACCTTCTTTAGATACCCTGTATTCAGTTATTTTATCAGCTCCTAATGCCTCAGCAGCTAAATTATAATCTCTGCCTCGTCTATTAGCTAAACCTGCTTGTACATAGCTACCTACTGTACCGTCAGCTTTCTTTATTTTAGCCCCTACAACGTCTAGTAAATTATTAAGTAACTCAGTAGCATACTTACCTTTCTTTACTTCCTGAGTGTCATCAGATTTTGCTATAGTGTCTAGGTTCTTACCTAAATTATACTTTTTAAAAGCGCTTTTTCCCGCGTTCCACGTTAGACTTAATGCCACATCATAGACTTCTTTAGGCATCTTTTTCCATGAGGGTATCTTTGATGATACTGCTTTATGAAAAGATTTACCTACTTCTTTAGCAACGGCTAGGTCATCTACTACACCTTCTTCATTAGCGTAATCAGTCCTTTCAATACCTAGATCTGTTAAAGTGTCCTCTTCAACCCCGTAGTTGTATGTCCTTCTGCCATTAACTAACTTGCCATCAGACCCATGATTTAATCCTTCTAGTCCTCCAAATGCTTTTAGGGCATTCTCTATATAGCGAGGGGAAGCATCCTCTGAGGTCAAAGAGTCTGGCCTACGTTCTAGTTTAATACCTTCTGAGGTCAAAGAGTCTGGCCTACGTTCAGGAGTAAACCCTTGAGCATCTAAAGGAGAAATCTCTACAGCCTCAGCAGTTAATCCTTGAGTCCCTAGATTATCAGCAGTGTCTTGGAAGAGACCAGCCTCTATCTCCACAGGAGTATTACGAGCCCTTGACTCTTCTATAGCCTTAACCATATTAGCATTCTCAGGCACACCCATAGCAGTCTTGATTGCATCTGAGGCTTGAGCTGCCATCTGAACTGAGTCTATAGAGTCCCAGATATTAGAGATCTCTTGCTTACCTCGTTCATACATTACCATCATGTCTTCAAACATTATTGTTGTTCCTCTGTACCATAGGTACTAAAAGCTTCTAGTTGAGTTTCAGACTGTACGATGTCATTCACTAATGATTGGAACATAGTAGCTCCCTTCTCTGAAGTAGGGCCTAACTTCCTGATAGATAACATTCTAGGTTCCCATTTAGGGTTAAGTAATGCGTCAGTAACAGCAGCTATCTTAGTGTCTGTTAAATGTTGTACGTGCTTAGCGTCCATAGATAAACGACCCATATCACGAACATTGCCAAATAACTTACCATATATACGAATAGGTAGATTAACACGTTGATCTTCTAACTTAGCAACCGTCTTAGCAGGACGCCCCACAGAGGCTCTCCTAAGAGCTCCTATAAGGACGTCATAGTTCTTTTGTTGTGACTCACCCATAGCGCCGCGTAGTAGATCATCCTTAGATGTCTTACCTCCTGTTAACGCAGTTAGAAGTAACTGAGCTTCATTACGTGTAGTAGCTGCATCCACAGCTTCAGAGCGCACATTACCTAGTCGTTTCTCCATCTCATGAGTAACAAGAGAATCCCATGCTTTAGGGTCAGTCTTTTGAATGATACGTTTAGAGTGAAGTAGTGATGCTTTGTTAGCTCCTGTACTGAACAATGTATTAGTCACCTGTTCGATATTCTGAGGCTTTACATTAGAAATGGAGAATAGAGGAGACTCTATTAAAGATGACACAGTTTCAGACTGTTTAGCATACTCAGCACGAGCAGCTCCGTAGCTAGGGATAGTATTATCCATGTCATTAACTAGAGACTTCTGTGCTTGAGCTAAGAGACTACGAGTAGTGTTGTCTACAGCATTCTCACCTGTCTGGGCTAACATAGCATCAATTTCTAACTTAACAGAATGTAGATGTTTAGGATTAGTGACAGGAGAACGTACAGTGACGTCCTTACCAAACACAATCACTCCTTGAGGATCAAGATACGTCTTACCTTTCTTAGTGGTAGTCTTCTGTAGGAGACTTTGTACTTTACTTAAGGCATTATACATCTTAGTGCCTTTCTTATAGTCAGTCTTTAAGCCTTTCACTAATGAGATAGTACCAGACACTTCACCTACAGCACCTGAGTCCAAGGCTTGTGTGTAGATAGGGGAAGCTGCTTCTTTACGCTGTAGTTTAGCGACATCAATTGACTTCTGTGCAGCAGCTTGAACTCTAAAAGGAGCTTTCATTGCTTGCTCAGGAGTAGCTAGTTGATATATAAAATCATTAACAGCAGAGCTTACTTGTTTGTTCTGTCCCTCTAGTGCTTTACGTGACATTGAGATACCTACATTAGTATCTAACACAGACCGTTGTGCTGCTAACATCTTAGGAGCTAGTGTTTGCTGAGCAGGAAATAGGTCAATACCTGTAGCTTGCATTAAAGGTTTTGCTTCTGTAACTGCTTCTTGAGCTGCTCCTACCTCACGCCTAGTAGTACCTAACCCTTTTGCCATCTTACCAGTCTTCATCCAATTTAAGAATGGAACTACTGCCTCTCCTCCAGCACCAAAAGCAGCCGATATTGCTGCCCGTTCTGTATTGATTCCTTCAGTAGCACCTGCTTCAGCAGCAACAATGTCTCTTGTGATAGACGTGGAAGCAAAGCCCATTGATGCTCTTGCTGCCTTATCTACCATACCTACTCCTTTAGATACAGCAAACATAGCAGGAACGTCACTAGACATATGGATAGCTAATCCTTTAACATCTCCTGTAGAAAGTCCGGGCTTATTAAGAAACGATACCTTGCCTCTATACTTAACTAACACATCTCCATGCTTGTTAGTATGAAACTTCATCGAAGGTATGTTTTCTTTTAAAATGTCAATTTGCTGCTCTGGAGTAGAAGAAGCATAAAAGCCAGTAGCAATAGTGTTATAGGTTCCCGGATTATGTTTTACTATTTCTTCTATGACAGGATCATTAGCACTAAATAGCTCAGGCATTTCCTGTAAATAAGGCTCATCTAAACGATCAGTCCCTAATACAGTGTTCTTCATGTTATTAAATAACTCTTTACCTCGCTCACCTGTAGTTTCTAAAGCAGCGGCCCATCTTTCTTGTACAGTAGGGTCTGCGCCGTTTGCTTGTTCTAGTCTCATCCTTGCGGCAGCTTTGGCGTGTGCCTTACGTTTTTGTAGCTCTAAATCAGTCATTGCTTTTCCTTACTTGTTGTAAAGTGCTTTATCTTCAGGAGTCATATACTTCCACAACAAACCATCGCTATCGCTATCAGCAGCATAATTATCAAAAGCAGCAAGCTCTTCTTTGGGAACCTCACCTCGGTAACGCTCTGTTTTACTTAAAGTTTTATTAGTTGAGGTATCAGAAGAAGTAACAAAGACCTCTGTAGGATCTACTCTGCTAAGATCTACGCCTTTAGTGTTTGTTACTTGAGTGCCATTATTAGCAGCGGTGACTTCAGCAGGGGTAGGTGCAGACATTTCGTTATCATCTTCCCATTTAGCTATGAATTGCTCACCTTGTAAATAGTTAGGTACATTACCATCAACAGAAGCTTCAGTCGCCCAGTCATTATAGGCAAGGCTACGTGCTTGTTTCCATTCAGCTACTCGTTTAGCAGTGCTTAAGATTAAACGGTTGCCTTCAACAGTACGTGATAAAGATGGAGAGGCTTTAGCAAACAACGCCATTTCCTTCTCAGAAATAGCACCCTTAGTGCCGCCAATCCAATCCATAATGTTTTTCATGCTGTTCACTCGGAACTGTTCTGAGCCAGCAGCAGCATCAGGGACTGCTATCCCAAGAGATACTCCTAATGCAGTTACATCTGCCACAAAGTCACCAGCAAAGCCTGTGTAGACTCCTTGATCTAACAGTTCAAGAGATTGGTTGATAGTAGACATCTGTTCTGCTGAGGTACTTAAACCATCTGAGTATAGCTCTTGCTGCTCACCTAGTTTAGCAACTTTTAACTTAGAATATTCCTGAGATGCTACTGTTTCATCTATGTTAAAGAGACTACGGGTTTCCCTTATCTTAGTAGCTAGTTTATTAGGGTCATCTGCATATAGCTCCTCTAACTTAACTACTTCTTTGTTGTAGGCATTTAGATTCTTTTGCGCTGAAGTAAGAGTACCATCAGCTCCTGCACCTACTACCTCACCCTCTCCACCAGAAGACTTAAACTCACCTGTTCGTTTGTTTATTACGCCTTGTACTTTCTTACCATCTACAACTCTGAATGAAGTAATCCAGTCATCCTCTACTACTTTAGGAGCCATAGAAGCAGCCAAAGACCTACCTTTATCTATCATAGACAAACCAGCTTGTGGATCAAATTGCATGATCTGCTGACCTGCCCTAGCGTAAGTCTCTGGCTTAGACCAGTCAGCGTCTTTGAAGTCATTCTTAAAGTTAGTCATGCCAATAGCTTTAGGGCTAATAGCTTTACCGAAAGCACCCATAGCCTCATGTGCCGCTTGTCCCTTCTGCTTCTCAGCATTGAGCATAGCAGTATAAGAGCCTTGTACTGTATTCAATATGTTTGATTGTGGGCCTGAGCCGAATAATCCTGCCATGTGTTACTACTCCGTATGTATATGTTGTTAGGTCTTAGGTATGGACTTACGTTTAACCTAGTCCAGTGAGCCAATCCCACCCCTCAGCTACAATATCCTGACCACCCTGAGTACCTAAAAGACCAGTACCTAGATCCCACCAGTTCTGGGTACTATTAGCATCACGTTGTGCAGCAATACCCTGCTGAGCTAATGACTCTTGGAACTGAGGCTCTTGAGCAAAACCATAGATCTGTTGCAACATAGGTACAGCAGCCATTGCTTGCTGTTGTGGTAAGAACTGTTGATTAGCTACCTGAGAAGTAAGACCGAACATACCAGCTTGATTACGCAACATACGATCTTGCATGTCTGCACCATACTGAGTAGCCTGTACACCTTCTTGGAAACGCTGGTTCTCTTGCTCTGATTCTAACTGAGCTAAAGCTTGTGTACCAGCAGTAGAGCCTAGTTTACCAGACTGGACTAAACGACTCAATGCCGTCTGCTCCTGTCCCTGTCTCAGAGGCTCTCTAATGGCATTTACACCACGTAGGTACTCTGATGCTGCATCTTGTGGATCAAAGCTCTGATAGGCATCCTGAGAGCCCTGAAGCTGTCCTAATAGCCCCTGTTGGAACTGTTCGTACTCAGGCGCTGTGGTTGTGTCCATCTGACCTGTTTCTGGATTAAAGCGTGTACTTCCATAGATACTATCTATAGCCATGCCACGAGGAGCACGCGCTTGTGATAGTTGATCTACTGCACTACCTGTATAACCACCATTAAAGTATTGACCGTTATCACCACTTGTCTGAGCTTCTGTAACACCTGCATTGCCATATAGAGACTCTGGCCCCTGTCCATATAAAGACTCTGGCCCCATAGTGTGCATCATGTTAGTACCATCCCGACCACCATTGTTAGTAGGAGGTAGAGGAGGCAGACCGTTTGCTGCACGTTGCTCATCTAAAGCTACACGTTGAGATCTATTCATTGCTTGAGGTAATTGATTATTTATCTGAGGCGCTCTCGCCATTGAGACTAGGTCTTTTGCTGACATTCCACTATTAGCGGGGTCAGCTAGTAACCGTTGGTATTCTGTTGCCGCTTGGTCATTCATACCATAGTTAGCTTGATTCATGAAAGTCTTACCCGCCATTCTTGCCATTCCAGACATAGGGCTAGCAAGCGCTCCTAACATACCTAAAGGGCTAGAGGGTAGTTGGTTAACAGAGTTTTTGTTGAAGCCTACAGGGTACTGTACGTTAGAACCTTGTGTGCGTGAGTTAACAACCGTAGGTGCTGCGTTTGTACCGTAGCTGTATGCTGAGGGGTTTCTAATAGCAGGTGCGCTAGAAGAGCCAGTTTGATAGTTACGTTTATTAACTGCTGCTCCTGAACCTGATTTAACAGGGTTTCCTTTTGAGTCTAGTAATGCCATTATGCTGTCCTCTTCCAAAAGTAAACTACGATGTATGGTTGCATTATATCGTGTGTGTGAGCTGCTCCACTACCTGTAGCTGTTGTGGTGTTGGCTGTAGGCGGACTACCAGCTTGGCCACTGTTTGAAGGTATGCCGTTATAGGCATAACCCAAACCTGACGTGTACCCGTGTGTGTGTGCTGGCATTTCAGCAACAGTAAGAGCGTGTGAGTCAGTTGTTACACCACCTGAATCACCAGCGGTATAGCCACCACCAGCACCTAGCATGACACGACCAGCACTAAATGCTGCCCAAGTACCCACACCAAGTAAGGTAGCAGGGTTAGTAGCTACCACTGATGTATACACAGATCCTACAGGGTATGCTGCACTATTTATAGTTGCTGCTGTTGGATCTACTGGTGCAGGCACAGAAGCTTGTACAAAAGCTGTAGTGGCTACTTGTGTGCTATTAGTACCAACAACTGCTGTAGTCGCACTAAACGCCTCACCAGCATTCCCGTTTAAATCAGCTTTAGTATTTACAGCAGACTGTACGGCTGTGAACTCAGTATTAAATAGCTCACCTGAGATTACTTTCTCTGGATCAGAGTCTGCTAGAGCATCTTTACTTGACCACCCTACTTGAATTGTATAATTACTCATCGTATTTTACCTTCTTTAGCTAGGATGGTCATGCTCTGTAGTGAGCCTTTGAATCCATTAATTATGTTTATCATTTCTATCTGAACTACTTTAGCTGACTTACTCATGTTTAAACGATACTCTTTAGGATAGAAAAGAGGAGAAAACTTAGAAGTGCCAAATAAACTATTAGGATCTCCAAAAAACGAAGTTCCTCCAGATGCTATAGGGGACAAGTAGAAGTTAGCTGAGTCGCCTAATGTACTGTAGTCCCTGTACCATTTAACAGTGATGTCTTGTTCACGTCCTCCATCTATAACACTAATAAACTTCTTTAAGATCTTAGCTGAATGAGGACGTTGGAAATCCATCCAAGTCGTTTTAAACTCTGATTGGTAAGTGCTAGTTACAGGAGTAGCGCCTGAGTAATCTAAATCCAAGTAGTTATCATATTTAGCGATGACTCCATTGAACTCACCTAAACTACCCATACCTATGTATAAGTCACCTGAAGGAAGAGATAAAAAGGACTTAGGGGATCTTATTTTAGATGTTTTCCACTTAGTTATTCTAGGGGAGCTATCTGGGTTTATTGCTTTGAAATCTAAGATGTATGTTTCATTGATGCCTGTGAAGGATAGAAGATAGTAACCTCCTGAATGGTTATACTCAGCTTTAATATCCTCAGAGTTAGATGTTGAGATATTCTTTATAATATCATTCTTGACATTCTTAGTCAAGTCTGTTAGTGGCATCTTATCTTGTATCTTAGTACGATTAAGTGACCTAACACCATCAGCAGATAAGAATAGAACATCATCACCAAAGGCTTTTACAGAGTCCCTAGCTACACATCCAATACCTCGTATTACTTCATCTAAAGCAAATGTAGCAGCAGAAGGATCAAAGGGATCATTATAGATGGCAATGTTGTTCTTACCGAAGATAATTAACTTACCATTAAAAGATTCTAGAGCTACTACTTCATCGAAGCCCCATACTGATTTCATGTTGATTTGACCAGAGCCTGTGCCATTCCACTTATGATGCTCTAGTGTCTTAGAATATAAGACAGCTTGTTTATCTTCAGTAAAACCAGCAGCCCATAGACGACCATATTGAGATAAGATACAAGAAGGATCAAACACAGTTACATTAGCAGAAGCTGTATACTGAGCAGTATCCTCTAAGTCTGCCCAAGTGTCTGTGTCTGAAGTATAGTGTATAGGCTTATGTCCTGCTTGTACTCCTATAGAGTCATCATCATACTGAATCCACTGCCAGTTATCCCCAGTAATCGTCTGAGGAGTGCCTGTAAATACTTGCTCAGTGCTTACTTTAGGAACTGCTGTAGAATCTGTTTTCCATATCTTATTATTAGCAGATGAAATCAATGCTGTAGTTGTATCAGCGTACTGATGCTGGTGGATAGATTTAACTGGGTAATCACCTACTGTAGCAGAGATAGCCTGAATGCCCTTACGGGACGTTAGACGACCTGATGCGTCAACCATTATATTATCTGCTTTGACTAACCAGCGATGATCTAGACTAGACGCGTTAGCCTGAGTATTCAGACCAAACACACCTACCGAATCTAATACTAAAGGGGCTAAAGGTTTAGTTGGCATACCAATCTGTCTCCATTTGAGTCTTACCAGCATCTAACTGTACAGCTCTAGTTAATACGTTATTGTATTCCTGTGCTGCTACAGAGACTTGAGTACCACCGTCTTCACCACGCTCTCCTAGGGCCCTTACATAAGCTCCTAAGATGACTACCTGCTCAGACACATAACAATGAGTAGAAGCTAGTTCTAATCTATCTTGTGGTTTGACTATGTTAAAGTTGATCTGACGTACATCATTAGGTAGAGGCCATAGGTCTACTACAGAGTCTAAGTTGACATCAATACCATTGAAGCCATATCCAGTAGGTTGTCCTCTAGCGATGTCAGTAGTAGGAAATGCTCTTTTGTTTAGCTCTGCACTAGACATCTGAGTCAAAGGTAGACCAGTAGTTGTGTCTACTACATCTAAGACCTTGAAGTCTCGATCAGCACCTACTAAGGAATAAGACATTACACCATCTACTGTAGCGATAGCAGAGGTCACACGTAGTGCCTGCCAATCCCAGTAGTGCTCTATTTCATACTTAGCATCATTAACGAAGTCTCCTATCATTTTCTGGTAGTCAGAGGGGCTACTGGCTGAAGATAGATTACCAGACCAATCTGCTGTGATTTGATCTTCACGTAACCTACGCAATACTTCATTGATTATGTCTACATATTTCATACTGAATGCAACTCCTTCAAGTTGTGTTGTACTACCATTTAACTTTATCAGCCCAGTAGGCTGCACTCATCTTACCCTTGGCAATGTTC
>TARA_R110000782_G_scaffold265569_1_pt1 | contig 27098 bp, 21 predicted proteins | sample TARA_R110000782 | Tara Oceans TARA_R110000782 (sample SAMEA4397859) | marine metagenome | biome: Polar Biome; feature: [SRF] surface water layer (ENVO:00010504); material: water (ENVO:00002006), including particulate matter (ENVO:01000060) such as... | depth 5 m | reverse complement strand
CTGTTACCTCACCACTAGCACCACTCCCGCGCAGCGGGTTCGTGCGCCGGCCCAAACCGGACGGCGAATCGGTCGTAAACGCTCCCGACCGGCCTGCTTTCAGACTCGAACCATTCCGTGAAAAAGTCCCTTGGTATCGGTCATGGTATCGCTTGAAAGCGTCAAAATTTAATCTTTTAAGATCAATTGGATAGATTGCCACTTCGAGTCCGACCGGGCTCGATGTCCATAAGCGTCCACATTTGTCCATTCGTGTGCGAAGCGGTTGCGTCGTTGTCATATCACGTGAGGTATGCCGACTTGCCGTTTGTAAATTTAAGAAATGTAATTTTACAATTACAGAATTTCATAAATAAAATGTAATAATCAATTTTTAAATTGTAACCATTTTTATGATTAATGGTCATTTTTCTAATTTAGATTTTGGTTATGGCTTTTGCGTATATTTATACTGATGTTGCCCTTCGAATATTGAAAGTGTTTTAATTGATTCTGTCGCGTGTAGAATGAAATCGAAGCGATCCACGCTTGGGTCTATAGTTTTAAATAGGATGGTTCCATCGGGGTTCTTTTTTGTGCCGACCTCAGACGACCAGGCTCCAAAATCAAATATCGTTTTACCCTCTCTGCGAACGACATTAATGTATCCAAGATCAGCGTTTTCGTATCGCTGAGCAAGGAGCTCTGCCAGATTTGGGTCCGCTGGAACAGTGATGGACTGATGACTGCTGTGCCGAGATTTTAATTTCGTTGCAGCGCTGGCAATCTCTGCCGCTGCTTCTGGTCGGCTATCATAGAGCAACTCAATAAGCCGACGCATGGTTGGTTCTAGCAGTAAGCCTCCCGAAGAGGAATTCGTGAGAATAACAGCGCCTACATTCGCAGAGGGAATGAAAAATATATTGGATGTATAGCCCGGCAGGCTGCCGCCGTGATTGTAAACGGCAATGCCGGAAACATCGATCTCCTCGAGCCCGATACCGTACCACATGCCCCTGCCGCTGGGGACGATGCGATCCCTGCGGGCTTTGACCGCATCAGCAGCAATAACCTGACGACCATCATACGCTTTGCCCAGAGAAAGTTCAGCCAGGACGTATCGCGTCATATCGCGAACGTTAGACCACGCGCCGCCAGCCGGACGATAGGGCGTAATTGCTGTGTTCAGCCCGAGGCTTGAAACGGCGGAGTGTCCTTCGGCATCCAATCCATGTGGACTTGCATGCTTCGAAGCCAGCGCGCGTTCTGTTGAAAATGTCGTGCTCGTCATGCCAAGGGGGGCGAATACGCGCTCTTGCATGGCTCTGTCGTATGCGGCGCCGAATTCCAGGTCCGGGTACAGTCTGTGGCCACCGATATAGCCGCCGGCGGAAGCCATCAGGTTGCTGTATTGAAAGACCTTGCCAAAGTCGCTCGTCGGCTTGGTGTTTGCAAGCTGAGAGAACGTATCTGTCGTCGGCGTGTCCGGACCGCCTTTGAATATCCAGCCGTAATCCTTACGTGGAAGGCCCGTGCAGGCGCAGACAAGATGCCTTACGAGAACGCGCTTCGTCGTAGCCTCGTCGCCTAGCCTGAATGATGGCAGTATATCAACAACCGGCTCATCCCAGGCGAGTTCGCCTGTCGACACCAGCGACGCAAGCATGAGGGTGGTAAGCGGCTTCGTATTCGATGCGATCATGAAGAGCGTATCGGCGTCTACGGGTTGCTTTGTTTCAATGCTCTCGACGCCAAGCCCGCCTTCAAAAACGATTTTGCCGTCGCTTATGACAGAGAGCGCAACGCCGGGCACATCCAGCGCGACCATTGCCTCCTTGACGAATGCCTTGAGCATGTGGACTCGACGGGCTTGAAAAGGATGGGCCTTAATCCCAGCGAGATTCTCTTCATGATAGTCTGCTGTTTGAACGCCATCGAGTATTTCATCGATTTCCGCACTTCTTTTGCTAATCGTTGCGTCCGAGCCGTCCAAAACCACGATGGTCCACGATTGCGCACCTTGAAGGACGATCGCTTTTGCGGTGCGTCGTTCGGCAGGCGATTGGGTAAATGTGAATTCTGTTCGCCCTACCCAGCCGTCTTTGGGTGGCAGAGGAACAGCTGTCACTATCGCGCGAGTTGCTACAGGAGGTGATTTTGTCGCTGCGCTTCTAAGTGCCTCGTTCGCGGAACGTGCGGAGCTTGTCTGCGTGATGGTGACGAGCGTATCTCCCTCGGGGGCATTAATCGTCGCAACTGCCCCGTCAACAACTCGCCAGGAAGTCGGGACTTGAATGCGTACGCCGAATGCAAGCAGGTGTGAGTTCGGAGAGCTCGAGAGTTCGGCGGATGCACTCGCTGCCGATCCGACCAGCATAGGCGCTAATATTAATAACCCTAGGGAAACGCGTATGACAGCGGGGTAAAGTGATTTGATTGGCACAGAAAAAGCCCTTCGGCTCCGAAGCGGCCGCAGCGCCGAGACACAATGCAAGCCTGACGTCGCGGACACTAGCCGAGTTCTCGCTGGCAAGCTATGTCATGGATATGACGGGCAAGAGCATAAGTGTTGGCGATGGTGAGTTGAACGACGCTCACAATATTGTGAGCGCTTGGGAAGGCCTTGTCGGCGCTGCGGCTGCTTCCGTTTCGCGCCTTCTCTCCGCGGTAAGCACGCCGAATGGTCTCAGCATATTAGACAGAGATTTGCAGGCTCTTTGTCCATATACGAATTTCATCGTTTATGTGTTCGAACTAGGGGCAGAACCGCAGGTGCTATATTCGAACCATGGCGTGATTGAGATGCGCCATAGCATGGCGGACTATATCCGAGGCCTTTATACGTTGGACCCATTTTACCAAGTAACTATGCAGAAAGGTTCCGGACTTTATCGTATGCGCGATATTATGCCAGAGGCTTTTCCTAAATCTGAATATTACCGACGCTTCTACAAGTTCACGAATGTGATCGATGAATTTCGGTATATTGTTATGCCTGACGAGCGACGATCAGTTCACATTTTTGTCGAGAGAGAAGGGGACGGCAACGAATTTTCGCCACGAGATTCTGCCAGGCTGAAACTGCTTGAGCCCGCAGTTTCTGCTTACGTTAAAACCCATTTTCGCTTGTTGACACAACCGTCGGGTTCGCAAGCGTCTGCGACCGGACAATTTGATTTAAGAGCGCAAGTCATGGCCATGGAGTCAGGGGTTCTCACACCCCGGGAGGTCGATACAGTCGAGCTTATGCTAAAAGGCCATTCGGTAAAATCGATGGCTACACTCCTCAATATCGACAATGGAACTGTCGCAAATCATAAACGCCATGTTTATGCCAAGCTAAAGGTTCACTCTCAGGCACAGCTTTTCAATCGCTTTCTGAGAAGCCTGTCGGATTGATTTAGCTCTCATATCTGTACTTCCCGCACCCAGGCTCCTCCCGTCACATTCGTGATGGTGGGCAATTTTGCAAACACGCCGTATCCCTCAAGAGTGCGTCATTGGCGTCTGAGAGGGAGACGATACAGTGCAAAATTCGAACTCGAGAGAGCGAGCGTGGGAAGGTCTGGCCTCGACAGTTGGACAGTCATTGTCACGTATCGTTTGGGAGATGCAATATTCCCTCCCTCGGTCGCATAGATGCATACCAGATTTCCAGAAGATCGATAGGCGCTGATGCTGCTGCGGACGATGCACGGCCTTCGGGCCACGGGGATTGTCCTCTGCCTTGTATTTTCTCGACATGCTCACGCGGCGGCTGATCCAGGCCAAAGCGAACCGTATACGCTCGAAAATGTGCAGCAGTTTGATTTGAAATCCGAACGCGGACAAATCTATCGTGTCTCCATTGCTCTTCCGTCCGCCAAAAAGCCGGAAACAGGCTTTCCTGTCATTTATGTGCTCGACCCCGACACCGCGTTCGCGACCTTGTTAGATTCCGCTCGGGCACAGGCGTTCTCGCTTGGCCCGGCCGTGATCGTCGGTGTCGGGTACCCTAAGCCCGACACATTGGCGCGAACATTCGATTTGACGCCATCCGATACTGATAGGAGCAGTCTGCCGGCAAGCCGCTTTGATCCGCCCTACGGTCCCACCGGAGGCGCCGAACATTTTCGTAAATTCCTCGTAGAATCTGTAAAGCCGGAGGTGGAAAGACGCGTTGCGATTGACCGAAATCGCCAAGCCTTGTTCGGTCACTCATTCGGGGGGCTTTTTGTCCTCGATACACTGTTTTCCACACCGGATGCTTTCAACACATATGTGGCGGGAAGCCCTTCCGTTTGGTGGAGTGATCGCCTGCTTCTCCGCAAGGCTCGTGGTTTCATTCAGGACACCGACCGCCTAAGTAAGCGAAGGCTCCTCGTAACTGTTGGACTTCTTGAGCAGTCCGTCGAGCCATTCGAAGACCGCGCGATCCGTGCATCCGCAACACCGAAGGATGCTGACGAGCTATCGGCATATAACCATGGCTTCGTTCGCAACGCAGCCATGGTCGATGGTGCCAATGCAATCGCAGATATACTGGACACCGTAGACGATGCTGCGTTGTGCGTACGTCTGGACGAGATCTCGGGCGAGGGACATATGTCGGTTATCCCTGCCTATCTCAGCCGCGGATTGCGCTTTTCGCTGTTATCAGGTGACAATTCCCGCAGGCCAGATTGCGAAGAGCCTTAGGGGGAATGCGTTGATGTACGCACTCTCCGGGCAAGGCTCGCGTCACGCCCGATCGGGGTGCGGGCGGGTAGACTCCTTCCTCGTAAAGACTCCCAAGGACTGCATGGTAGGGAATTGAAACAATGACGACGAAAAGAATACTACGTTATGTAAGCATGTTATCTATCGTCGTGGCGACAACGGGAAGCGGTCCGGCAGAGCCGGATATGTCGTATGATCTCGTTATCTTGCATGGTCGTGTTATCGATCCTGAAAGCGGACTTGATGCCGAGCGGAACGTCGCGATCCATAACGGTTCGATCGTTGCAGTGACGACGGCTGCCATCAAGGGCAAGCGTTCGATCGACGGCACGGGATTGGTGGTGGCGCCGGGTTTCATCGATATACATTCCCACGCCCAGCAGTTGCCCGGCGCCCGTATGCAGGCTTTCGACGGCGTAACAACGGCTCTGGAACTTGAGCTCGGCATGTTGCCGATCGACCGATATTACGAAGAGACGGCCCGCGAGGGACGTCCGATAAATTTTGGCGCGTCCGCTTCCTGGGTTCAGGCCCGGCAGGCGGTGATGGACGGCGCCAAGCTGGTGCCCTCCATAAAAGCCTTTCAGGATGCTGCTCACCTTCCGAACTGGTCGAGCAGAATCGCCGGTGAAAAAGAGATCAGCAGTATGTCGGCACTTATGGAGGAGGCGATCGGGCAGGGCGCGCTCGGTATTGGCTTTAATGTGGGCTATTCCCCACCCAGCGGCCGCAGGGAATATTACATGTTGAACAAGCTTGCCGCTGCCCACAACGTTCCCACGTTCACGCATGTACGCTTTGCCAGCACCGAAGAGCCTCACAGCTCCTTCGAGGCCTACGAAGAAATGGTGGCCGTCGCGGCATCAACAGGCGCCCGTATGCATATAAGCCACTTCAACAGCACCGCGTTGCGCGATGTGCCTAAAATCGTCGAACTCGTGAGGGGGGCACAAGAGCGTGGAGTTCCACTGACGGTGGAAGCCTATCCGTACTCTGCCGCCTCAACCGTGGTGGGCGCTGCGATGTTTCGGGGACCTGACTGGCAAAAGCGGCTGGGGGGTGTACGCTACGAGGATTTCGAGCATGCGGGAAAGAAGCTGGATGAGCCAAGTTTCAAGCAACTTCAGAGTACTGATCCTGGAGCGATCATTGTCTACAAATACCTGCGCCCTGATCACTCGGACGATGACCAGCGCATGCTCGATCTCGCGGTGCTTTATCCAGGCGGCGCGGTTGCGTCGGACGCGATGCCCTGGATGGTCGATGGCCGGATTGTCTCCGGTGATATTTGGCCGATGCCGGAGAATGCCTTCTCTCATCCGCGCAGCGCGGGGACATTCTCGCGCTTCATTCGCGAATACAGCCGAGAGCGCAAGCTGGTGAGTCTACCGGAAGCTATTCGGAGGATAACACTGGTTCCGGCACGCATTCTTGAACCCAGCGTACCTCAAATGGCGCGCAAAGGCCGGATTCGCCCCGGCGCTGATGCGGATGTGATTGTTTTTGATCCGAACGTGATCTCCGATAGGGCGACGTTTGCAGCACCTGCCCAGCCTTCAATCGGGATGCGATGGGTGATCGTTGCAGGAACCCCGGTCATCATCGATGGCCAACTCGACCGAAGCGCGATGCCCGGCCGCCCCGTCAGACGCCCTGTCGAAATTCGCCCATAGGATCGCCGTGGAGCGCAGTGGAGATTCTCTATCTTTCGATTGAGACCTGATCGGAGGGGCGAGGGGACTTCAATATCCGCCAAAGCCCAATCGTGAGAACAGGGAAAACGTAAATTGCGAGAAAGACATATGAGAGTGCGCCGTAGCCTTCGGAAATGAGAGTGACGAGCCCAAAGCGATCAGCAATGAACATGCAGAGGGTCAGCAGCGCCAATCCGACTCCAAACCGCGCCCTATGCGACAGCTCTGTCCCTCGCCTTGTCGACCAGGCATTGCTCACACGTTCATTGATCGAGTGTACCGTCCCGGCGCCACTTTCCAGAATTGCTGCGAAGATCATGATCTGGAACAGGATATGAAATGCCGGAATATTTAGTCGTCTCAGCATAAAGTCAGAGGGTAGCGCCTCATTCCCGATGCCCGGATAGAACGCCATCATGCAGACGAAGAAGATAAGGGCAGGAAGCATGGCCAGCGGACCCGCGAGAAGGCCTGCAATGAACGCATCTCTGCTGCTTGTGAGGTGCCGAAGAACTGCAAGTACAGCCACGGCGCAGACCACGTTGTATCCCGAGTACTTAAGCCCTCCCTCGACCCATTGTCGGGGAGGTATTGAGCTCCCGAAGCTCACAAGAATATCGTCACCGAAACGGCTCAGTGCGAGTGCGGCAAAAATGGCGTAAACGCCGTACATCACGAAGGTGACGTAACTGAATAGCCTCTCCACAGCTGTGTTTCCGAGCCCGACGAATGCAGCGATAAGGATCATCAGCGCAAGGGTGCCCCACGTGGGCGCAATGCCGAACATGGCGGCTGCCAAGGATCCCGCTGCGGCTCCGAACACGGAGAGCACGAGAACCACGAGCAGAATGTAGGCGACCTCGAACACGACCCAGCCTTTTCCGAGCATCGCCTTGAAAAATAGACGATAGTCGAAAGCTTGGGCACGCCACGCAAAAACGAATGTTATGGCGCAAACAATACTCCAAAGAACTGTCGAGAGCGCGATGGCGGCAATACCGCCCCATGGGCCGCTCGGTACGAAGAACTCTGCCAGTTCGCGCCCGGTTGCATAGCCCCCACCGATTACAATTGCCTTGAAGGCGAATCCAGGGAGCAGAAAACGTTGAAATGCGCTTGGTTGAAGAGCTTTTGTCATCGTTCTAACCGAGGCAATCGTTGATGGTACGGCTAAACGTGGCGTCATCGGCTACAAGGCGCATGGCGATCGCTCGTGCTGGCCCATGCTTCCCAAGCATCCGAGGCGCTTCCCTGGATATTATCCAAGACGGCACCTGATTTGGGTCATCTTGGTAACAAAATTAAACGCGTTCACGCCGCTTTGTCAGGTTTCTGAATGCGCGATTTAAGACCCTCGATGACATCGTCTGCACTCGCAACGACGCCGAAGATTCCATCCTCAACCGTAACCATGTGAATCGCGGCATCATGCGCATAGCCATCGCCGCTGGCACAAGCGTCGGCGACGAGCAGGCACTGATACTTGCGATCGACAGCTTCGCGAAGTGTCGTGTGAACGCAAACGTCAGTTGTGACGCCGCTGAACAGCAGATGCGTGATACCCTGTGCGCGAAGAATCATTTCTAGGTCTGTCTGGTAGAATGCGCCGTTGGCGGTCTTATCTACGATGATATCGTCACTTGCAGGCTGCAGTTCAGGGACCAAGTCATAACCTTCGCTACCCCGAAGCATTGCTCCACGACTTCCCCCTGCCAGATTTATCCCGGCGCGCTCTGCACGCCAGATATCGTAGGGTGAGGCATCGGCTACATCTGCGCGATATCCCTGACGTGTCCAGATGATGCGGAAACCGGCTTCCCGGACGGTTTGGACCAGTCGCTGCACAGTGGGAATTATGGTGCGTAAGCGGGCAGGATCGTATCCTTTGCGCGCAAAGTAGCCGTTGGGAGAAAGAAAATCGATTTGCAGATCGATGACAAGAAGAGCGGTTTTCTCTGGGTCAAGGTTGCCATCATACGGGTAGTTGAAGGGTCTCGCCCTGATCATTTTTGTGTCTTTCGTACTAGAACTGGAATCCGACGCGCGCCTCGACAATTCGAGGTGTGCCGAAGAACTCGGTGTCTGCAAAGCCCGCATAGAAGAACCGCTGGGTCTTGTAGAGCGTGTTGGTAAGGTTCCGACCAATCAAGGCTACATACACCTGCTCACCCGGGAAGTCGTAACGCAGGTTTGCATTGACGAGCGCGTAGCCTGCCTGCCGCTCGCGTTCGAAGTCCGTAAACTGAGGAAAATTGACCTCGGACTGGTAAGTGACTTCCGCGCGTGCAGTGACTGAGCCGGAATTCCCGATATTAGCTTTGTACTGGGCGCCTGCCGTGAAACTCCATTTGGGTGTCAGGGGCATGGGAAGGCCCGAGATTTCAGCATCAGTGACCGGCGAGATGTAGTTCTTCAATTCAGTATCGAGATAGGCACCGTTAAAATCGAGGGTCAGACCCTGAGCCGGGCGGACCGTGGCGGCGGCTTCAATGCCGTAGATCGAAGCTTTGGCAGCGTTCGTGATCCGCGTGATAATGCCGGTCGGCGTAAAGAGTCGCGTGCGAAGCTGGAGGTCGGTGTAGTCATAATAGAAACCTGCGAGGCTGAATTCGGCAAGTCCGTTCGCCAGGCTGTTTTTTGTGCCGATCTCATAGGCCCAGATTCGTTCTGGCTTATAAGTCTCCGCGATGGTAGCAAGGTTGACGCCGCCGCTCTTGAAACCGCGCGTTACGCTTGCGTAAAGTCGACCCCCGTCATAGGGCAAAAATTCAACAAGAAGCTTCGGTGTGAAAGCGTCCCCCTTCGTCGTCGCATCGGTTGCAATCGGTGCAGGGATGAAGAGCGGGGCATCGAATATGCTTTCGCCCCACTGTTTTTCGTCAGTGTAACGTGCGCCTGCAAGGAACGATATGCGGTCGTTGAGAGGCACGGTTACCTCGCCGAAAATGGCCTTGCTTCGACTGCGTATCGTCAGTGTCTGATCGGTGTAGAGATAAGGGTCATCGAGTGGATAGTCGCTATCGATTTCGTATCCATTGCCGGACATCCGTTGTCGGGAGTAATAGGCGCCGGCGGTCCAGGTAATGCCCCCTGCGTGGCCGCCCGAAATTTGAAACTCCTGAGAAAAAAAGCGATTGACGGCATCGGCAACAGTGTACCCGATAAAGCCGCCGCTGCCATCAATGTCGCTGATATCCAGAGACTGATAATCGAGAAATCCGGTCAAGGACTTCAGAGTGACGTCACCTAGGTCGAGCGATAGCGTTCCCGAGAGAAGCCAGGTTTTTTGATCGAATACCGGCGGGGTATCGTTGCTGATTCTGCGCGGACTTTCGCGCTGCGGCGCGATGCTGGCATAAACCGGGGAGTCAGGGTTGTTGCTGAAGCCAAATCCGACCGTGCTCTTATCATGTGAGTATTGTGCCGTGATGTCGGCGGTCAAGGTTTCCGTGAGCGCGTATTGGCCGCGAAGACGAATACCGCGATAGCCACGAGCATCAATCTCGCCGCCGGCAGGGTGGATGTTCGTGGTGTAACCGTCATCATTTGCATATAGACCGCTGAGACGTATGCCCCCGCGATCATCGAGAGGAACGGTGACGCCGCCTTGCAGGGTGACAAGGTTGTTGCTTCCGTAGCCGATGTATCCGTCCGCCGCGAAGTCGGAGCCTGGGGCCTTCGATATGATATTGATGGCGCCTCCGGTCGCATTGCGGCCGTAAAGTGTGCCCTCCGGCCCCTTGAGCACCTCGATGCGTCCGAGGTCGAAGGTTTCTGTAAGCGCAAAGCGCGTGTCTGGAATGTAAATTCCGTCCATATGCACCGCGACCGATGGGCCGCCTGATCCGATATTCGTCCCGACGCCTCGGAGCGAGATGCGCGCGGAACTACCGCCGACGGCAACTTTGAGTCCCGGTGTTTGATATTGGAGATCCACAAGGGATTTCACACCGGCGGATTCCAGCGCCTCACCGGAAAACACATTCAGCGAAGCCGGAACATCAATGGCACGCTCCTCGCGCTTGCGCGCTGTCACGATGATCTCTCCAGAGAGCTGATCCTCACCCGCTGCCGTCGTCTGCGCCTTGACGTCCTCGGACCATCCGTAAAATGTCGTCACTGTGATTGCCGTGAGGGCGGTGTTCCGCATCCACGCATACTTGCGTTTCACGACTTCGGTTTTCGCTTTCATATGTTACCCCTCCGCATTTGCTGGCAAATGGGCTTTGCCTTGCCCCCAATCGGCCTTCCGCGGGACCGTTGAGGTAACTTAGAGACGCAAGCGCGCGGGTGGCCATCGTCATAAACATGATGGTTGGGGTGCCGTTGCCTTGGTTTGGAACCTGAGAGCGCCATAAATGCGCATGAACATGACAGGTTATTGCGCTGGAGTGATCAGCACTCTTTGCGTTGATCGCTCCGAATGATTCGAAGCAGTCTGGTTTTCTTGAGCGGAACTCCAACCAGTTGTGCAAAAAAGCGCCTTGGTATCGGTGATGGCAACATCAACTGACATTCATGTAGTTGATTGGATTTCTTCGACTTTCAAAAGTAGCTTCTAGTGCGACCGGTCCCTTGGACATCCATTCTCGTCTGCCGGGTGACTGAAGTGGGGCTGCCGCATCACCATCTGTGTGACTGGTAGGTATCGGGCACTTGAAATGGACTATTAAATGGTCTAAATAATTGATCTTAAGAGTCTCAAATGCTAGGACGCGCGCGATGCATGTATCTGTCACGGAAGCAAAAGGGTTGCTTACCGATCTTCTGAAGCGCGCAGAAGCGGGAGACGAAGTCATACTGACGCGCCACGGGCATGCCGTCGTGCGATTGGTGCCGATCAGGCCGATTTCCACTGCAACGTCCCGCAGAACTCTCCTCGATAGCATTCGGGCGTCTGCCGCGAAAAAGGCGGCTCTTGGTCCTCGCGCTGCGCAGAGCCAGGATTTCCTGTATGGGGAAGATGGTCTGCCCAAATGATCGCGGTAGACACATCAGCTTTGATGGCGATCATGCTCAATGAGCCGGAGGCAGACGCATGTGCTGCCGTCCTCGAAGCTGAAGAGCATCTGCTGATTTCGGCTGGCACCGTCGCAGAGGCGTTGATTGTCGGCGCGCGGCGCAATGTCGGGGAAGAGGTTGCCCAGCTCATTGACGGTCTCGGTTTCGAGATTGTCAGTCTGACGCCAGCTTCGGCCCGCCGCGTTGCCCAGGCCTATGAACAATGGGGCAAGGGTATTCATCCTGCCGCGCTGAATTTTGGTGACTGCTTCGCGTATGAGGTCGCCAAGGAACATGGATGTCGGCTGCTTTATGTCGGCGAGGACTTTAAGCAGACGGATCTCGAAGGCGCCGTTGATTTTTGTTGAGCCCCGAAAGGGCAACAGTGCGAAGCAGACAATTTTTGGGTTTGTTCGGTTGTGATATTTTGTAACATGCCATGTACAAGATCGCCCCTCCTTGTACGCCTGTTATCGAATGCACGGCTTGGTCCTAACGCGCAGAATGCAGCACCAAAATTGGACGCGAAGCGCGCTGTGAAGGACAGGTAAAAGTCTCTTTAGGACTCGAACCGGCTGAACAAAAAGTCCCATGGTATCGGTCATGGTATCTACAATTTACATTGTTGTAAGTTTGTTGATTTTCTGCACCTTTCCGAGGCAAGTTCGAGTCCGACCGGGTCCGTAGCCGTCCATTCTCATCCGCCGAGTGACCGAAGAGAGGCGCCCACACCGCCATCTGTGCAACTGATATGAGTTTGCAACGCGCGCGGAATTTTTGCGTCAGTTTACTAGACAAGGTGCCGGGCACTTGAAATGGACTAATAAATGGTCTAAATATCCGATATTTAAGAGACGCAAATTCTAGGGCATGCGCCATGCATATATCTGTCACGGAAGCAAAAGGGCTGCTTACGGACCTTCTAAAGCGCGCAGAAGCTGGCGATGAAGTCATTCTGACGCGTCACGGGCACGCCGTCGTGCGATTGGTGCCGATCAGGCCGATTTCCACTGCAACGTCACGCAGAACCCTCCTCGATCGCATTCGTGCTTCTGCCGCGAAAAAGGCGGCTCCCGGCCCCCGCGCTGCGCAGAGCCAGGACTTCCTTTATGGTGAGGATGGTCTGCCCAAATGATCGCGGTAGACACATCAGCTCTGATGGCGATCATGCTCAATGAGCCGGAGGCAGATGCATGTGCTGCCGTCCTCGAAGCTGAGGAGCATCTGCTGATTTCGGCAGGTACCGTCGCAGAGGCGTTGATTGTCGGTGCGCGCCGCAATGTCGGTGAAGAGATTGCCCAGCTCATTGACGGTCTCGGGTTCGAGATTGTCAGTCTGACGCCGGCTTCGGCCCGCCGAGTTGCCCAGGCTTATGAACAATGGGGGAAGGGACTTCATCCTGCCGCGCTGAATTTTGGTGACTGCTTCGCGTATGAGGTCGCCAAGGAACATGGATGTCGGCTGCTTTATGTCGGCGAGGACTTCAAACAGACGGACATCGAAAGTGCAGTTGACTGTTCCTGAGCAGAGAGCCCAGGAATATGATTGGACAGGGCTGATCTCTGCCGATCTCATGCTGCGTGGAGCGCACTTGACCAAATGTGCCGCGATCAGCTTTTATCGAGCATCAATGTCACGCCGGGAGTTGACATGGCAGCAATAAAAAAGAAGGCAAAACATAAAAGTGCTGCCGACGAAGAACTGGGCACCCATGCGCTCGCGATCGTCAGTTTCCTGTATAACCGCGTCATTGCCGGCGCTGCCCCCGCCTTGCGTAAGCGAACGGGATTGAGCGTGACCGAAGCCCGCATCGTCTTCCATTTGGGTACGACCTCGTGGACCACGGCAAACAAACTCGCCAAGAATTTGGGCATCGACAAGGCTGCCATCAGCCGCGCGACGAATCGCCTTGTCGAACTGGGTCTGGTAGCCTCCGAGCGAGATCCCAACCATGCTGCCCGTAACATATTGACATTGACCGGAGCCGGTGAGGCGCAATGCAAGCAGATCGCTCACTTTACGTTCGCTCGGGAAAAACATCTGCTCAATGTCCTGGATGACGAAGAGCATCGACAATTTCTCAAGAGCCTGCGGAAAATCCTGACGAACGTCGAAAGCGTGAACAAACTGGTCGCGCAAGGGCATTTTTGGGAAGAGTGATCGTTCCTTGAGTCATTGCTGACCTCCGACGCACTGATGTCAGTTGACATGTCAACGGAATCCATGGCATCGGAGGTGCCTCAGAATTGCTGACGGCCTCTCTTGGGGGCGGGTTGATCGGCCAAGGGCGCAGCGGGAAACATGACTCAAGTCATTCTGGAAAATGCACGGATATTTGACGGCGTGTCTGAAGATTGCGCCAAAGGCATGTCCGTACTGATCGAAAATGGCACGATCCGCGAAGTCTCCGAGCGCCCGATCACAGCGGATGGCACTCGGCGGATCAATGTCGCCGGCAAGACACTGATGCCCGGGCTGATCGATCTTCACATCCATGCTTATTTCTCCGATTTGAACGCCAAGGTGGTCGACGGCCGCGATGCGCCCTACCGGACGGCCTATGCGGTCAAGAAGCTTGGCCATGCGCTCGATTGCGGCTTCACCACCGTTCGTGACATTGGCGGAGGCGATTATCCCCTGGCGTCCGCGATCGAGGATGGCCTCATCCGGGGGCCGCGCTTCTTTTACGCCGGCAAGGTTCTGTCGATGACCGGCGGTCATGTCGATTACAGGACACCCACCGAACAGCATCATACCCACGGCTATTGTTCCTGCGGATCGATGAACTGGGGCGGTGTCGTTGTCGACGGCGTTGACGAATGCATAAAGGCTGCGCGCGAGGAACTGCGCCGCGGTGCCCATTGCATCAAGATTACCGCGTCGGGAGGGGTGATGTCGCCAAGCGACCCGATGTGGATGAACCAGTTTCGAGAAGACGAAATCTGCGCGATCGTCAACGAATGCGCCGAGCGTCGAACTTACGTGTCTGCACATTGCCATCCCGTCAGCGCCATTCGCCGATCCGTCGAGTTCGGTGTCCGTTGCATCGAACATGCAACCCTGATCGATGCCGAGACCGCACAATGGGTCGCCGAACGCGGTACCTATGTCGTTCCCACCATGTCGGTCATCTTCGTCAACATGGAGGTCGGCGCGAAGCTCGGAATGGGGTCCGAGAACATGGCCAAGCTCAAGGTCGCCGCGGATTTTGCGATCGAGGGTCTCCAGCATATGCGCGATGCCCGGGTGAAGCTGGGCTATGGCACCGATCTGCTTGGTTCCACCTATGACCAGCAATGTCGCGAGTTCACGATTCGGTCGGAAGTCTTCACGCCGCTCGAGATGCTACGCCAGGCCACGTCGATGGGCGCGGAAATCTTGATGCAGGAAGGAAAACTGGGCTGTGTAAGCCCAGGAGCCCATGCAGACCTCATCGTGGTGGACGGTGATCCGTTGAAGGATATCGGACTGCTCGCGGCCGATGGTCAAAAGCTCGATCTGATCATGCGCGCCGGCGAGATCGTAAAGAACAGATTGAATTGAGACGCGTCGCCACCCTTGGAGCAACACCAATGAAAACTGTCGGAGAGATTTCGCGGCGCCCGGGATTGCCGGCCGCAGCGCGCGCCGCCCTCGATGACCGATTGGGCGAGCGGGTGAGCTATTCAGAGGCGGTCCGCTCACAGCATGGCCATAGCGAAACGCACTTCCCACCGTGCCTGCCGGACGCGGTCGTCTTTGTGGAAAACACCGACGAGGTCGTTTTCGTCGTCGGCTTATGTGCAGCGCACGACATCAAGCTTACGGCCTATGGCGCCGGTACCTCGATCGAGGGCAGCGCGCTCCCGATTGCCGGCGGTGTTTCTCTCGACATGAGCCGGATGAATCGCGTCCTCAGCGTCAACGCAGACGATTTCGATGTCACCGTCGAGGCCGGCGTAACCCGTATCGCGCTCAACAATCACCTTCGCGATCAGGGGCTGTTCTTTCCCGTCGATCCCGGTGCCGACGCGACGATCGGCGGGATGGCATCAACGCGCGCCTCGGGCACCAACGCTGTCCGCTACGGCACGATGCGCGAGGCCGTTCTTGGCCTGCGTGTCGTCACCGCCGACGGCCGCGAAATCCGTACCGCCCGCCGTGCGCGCAAGTCTGCGGCAGGCTATGACCTGACCCGGTTGTTCGTCGGCGCGGAAGGCACGCTCGGGATCATCACCGAGGTGACGCTTCGCCTTCACCCCATTCCTGAGGTGATCTCGTCGGCCGTCTGCAGCTTTGAAACGCTTGAAGGCGCCGCAACGACCGTGATCCAGGCGATTCAGCTCGGCGTGCCACTGGCGCGCGCGGAGATCCTTGATGACGCCCAGATGCACGCGGTCAATCGCTGGTCCAAGCTGGACTATCCTGAGAAGACCACATTGTTCTTCGAATTCCACGGGTCGCAGGCGTCAGTCGACGAACAGGTTGCAACGGTTGGAGAACTCGCCAGCAGCAACGGTGGGGGCGCATTTTCATGGTCGTCCCTTCCCGAGGAGCGGTCGCGGCTCTGGAAGGCGCGACATGAAGCCTATTACGCCACGCTCGGCCTGCGTTCAGGTTCGGTTGGCTGGGCGACCGATGTCTGCGTTCCGATCGGCCGACTAGCCGAATGCATATCGGAGACGAAACGCGACCTTGCGACCTGCTCGGTACCGGCGACGATTTGCGGGCATGTCGGCGATGGCAATTTCCACGTCTGCTTCGCCCTCGATCCAAACGCGCCCGATGAGTGGGCGGAAGTGGAGGCGTTCAACGCCCGCCTGGTTGCACGCGCGCTGACAATGGATGGAACCTGCACCGGCGAGCACGGCATCGGCCTCGGCAAGCAGGCAGCGCTCGTCGACGAGCTCGGTGATGGCGTCGATCTCATGCGTGCGATCAAACGTGCGCTTGATCCTGCGGGCATTTTCAATCCCGGCAAGATCTTCGCGTCAAACTAATGGCAGACGTGCCCACGAGCAGCGATCCCGCGATCGCACAACCCTGGCTGCTGTTTTCGCCCACGCGGCGCTGGACGATGCTCGCGGTATTGTTCCTCGTCTCGACAGTCAGCAATATCGATCGCCAGATCATGAGCGTCGCGATCGAGCCGATCAAAGCCGAATTTCAAGCCACCGATACCCAGATGGGGTTGCTGACCGGCGCCGCGTTTGCCCTGTTCTACGCGACCTTGGGGTTACCGATCGCACGGCTGGCTGATCGCGGCAATCGCAAGCTTATCATCGCGATCTCGATCACATTCTGGAGTCTCATGACCGCGATCTGCGGCGCGGCCCAGAATTTTACGCAGATGTTCCTCGCCCGCCTCGCAGTCGGCGGCGGAGAGTCCGGAGCGCTGCCGACTTCGCAAAGCCTGATCGCCGATTATTTCCCGCCGGAGGTGCGGGGCAGGGCGCTTGGCATCTTCATCATGGCCGGCGTGGCCGGCTATGCGGGGGCACTGATCGGCGGGACGCAAATCGCGAGCCATTTTGGCTGGCGTGCCATGTTCGTGACGTTCGGGCTCACCAGCTTGCTCATCGTTGTTGTCGTTCACTTCACCCTGCGCGAGCCGCGCCAGATGTTGCCGCGAGCCGAAGATCGGACGAAGCGCGAGCGTTTCGGTCCTTCACTTGCGGCGCTCGTGCGAAAGCCGAGTTTCTGCTGGCAGGTTACAGGTAGCGTATTCTTCGGCATCGTGAGCTACGGGGCGCTGATTTTTATGCTTTCGCACCTCATGCGCAGTTTTGATTTTCCGCTTGCGCGCGCTGGAGCCGTTTTCGGCACGATCTCGACGGTGACAGCTATCTTCGGTGCGTTGGTTGGCGGATATCTCACCGATAGGCTGGGGCGTCGCAGCCCCGCAGCGGTGCCGTTTCTTACCGGCGCATTGATAATCGCGGCGCTGCCTTTCTATCTCGCCGCGCTACTGACGAGCGACTTTACGATTTTTTTGATCGGTACGCTAATCGGAGGATGCGTGATGTTCAGCGCTGGTCCATCGATGTTTGCGGGGATACATATCATTTGTGGATCGCAGCGTCGGGCGACGGCGATCGCAATGCTATACTTCATGATGAACTCGATCGGGCTTGGGGGTGGACCTGTGTTGACTGGGTTGCTCAGCGACGGCTTTGGCGCCTCCTACGGCTCGGCGACGGGTCTGCGCATCGCGATGGTGATCTCCTTTGCTTCGCTGTTGCCGGGGGGCATTTGCTTCCTTCTCGCTTCTCGCACGATGAAGGCGGATGCCGAACGCTAGGTGAGCGCTGGATCGCCCACAAATATGTTGACATCTCAACTGATTTTTCTAATAACTTAATTCCGGAAAGAATAAGCGGGTCTCTATCAAGATCCGCGTTCGGAAAGGCAACGACCGCTGGCTCGCATCATCCGGCGCAGAGGAATCTGCGTTCTCGGGACGACTGCGGATGAAGGCTTCTGCCTGAGACGGCAGGAGAAAAGGCCCAAAAAGGTTCGGGAGGTTGGGGAAGCGCTGTGATGGAAAGAAGAGAGTTTCTTGGATCCGGTTTGACTGCGGCCGCCATGATAGGCGCGTCACAAGTGAACGTCGCGTCGGCCCATGCCAAAACGGGCGGAGGACTCGAGAGTACCGGCTCGCCCTGGCCCCTTCGGAATAGTGAGGCGTTTGAATATCAATCCAGCGCGGTCGGCGACAAAATGGCGGTCGGCGTTTGGTCCCATCCAAAATCAAACCCTTTGCGTTCCGATGCGAAGGGCCCGCCCCTTGACGTGGTCTATGTTCTGGATGGATCGTTTGCGCTGGCGGTGGCGGCAACAATTTGCACACTGCAATCTGTCGATTTGATCAACCCCGGCTACAAGCCTGTCTTGCTGGTGGGCGTCGACTATCCGGTAGACGCCGAAAATGCCCGAACCCGCGATTACACGATGAAGGACTCTATTCCTCTTTCACTTAGCGAGCGCATGGCGCAGGCTTCGAAAATTGTTCCGGGCGGCGCGGACAGGTTTCTCGAATTTCTTGAAAACGAGCTCGATCCACTCATTCGCGCAAAATACAATACAACCAACAGGCCGGCCGGCATTGTGGGTGACTCCTTCGGCGGAACATTCACATTCTACGCCTTCTTGCGCCAATCGAGGCTTTTTGATCGATATTGGCTGGGCAGCCCGGGCATATTCACAACGTCAACGGACTATGTCGCGCAATTTGAGGCGCGCTTGAAGGAGAAACTGGTTCATCCAACCAGAATGTTTCTTTCAATGGGCTCCAAGGAAATGTCCGGGGGCATGGATTTTTACGAGGATATGGGCAGGAGCTTCAATCGAATTGTGAGCGCATTGCATAGAAACAAATCTTCGGACCTGACTTGGGCGTCGAAGATATATGACGGAGAAACGCACACGTCTGTTTTCATGCCGGCGATGAATGACGCCATGATTTACCTGTACGGAAATCATGCGCCGTAAACATCGAAAAAATCGATACGCGGTTGCCAATATGGGTTCAGCTTTGCGCAAAGCCCATCCCGAGTTGAGGGCAGGTATCCGTTTATTCGGCGGAACGTGTTTGGCGCCGCACGGCATCGCAGCAGCGTTTTAGTAGATAGATTTTTTTGGGAGCGCGCCGGAGTGGGCGTGAAAGGGAGGAATTGTCGTGCAACGGAGTTCGGATCGGCCTGCGATGGGCCGCAAAGCTACTTTGTGGATTGCATCAAGTGCGATTGCGATTGGGAGTGGGGCGACTGCCAGTGCTCAGGGCGCTGCGGCGGCATCAACTGCTGCCCAGACGCCCGCATCGGCAGCAGAGCTGGATCAATTTATTTCGCCGGAGATCATCGTTACCGCGCGTAAGCGCGAGGAAAGGCTGAAAGACGTTCCGATCAGCATCAGTGTTCTTGGGGGCGAGCAACTGACGGCAATCGGTGCGGAAAACTTCGATGACTATGCGAATCGCGTGCCAGGACTTGCATTCAGCACCCGCGGCCCGACCAGCAGTCGAACAGAGGGTGTAACGCTCTCTATCCGTGGCGTGAGCGGCGGCCTCAGCGATCCGCCGGTGAGCTTTTATATTGATGATACACCCGTCGGTAGCGTCAACCTAAAGCTGTTCGATATCGAGCGCATTGAGGTTCTCAAGGGTCCGCAGGGCACCTTGTACGGAGCCCGGGCCATGGGTGGTCTCATCAAGGTCCAGACACGCAAGGCGGACCTGAACGAATTCGAGACGACCGGCGGGGTTGAGCTGTCGGATACCAAAGGTGGCGGGTTCAATTATCGCGGTGACGCCGCGATCAATTTGCCGATCGTCACCGATCAGCTTGCCTTGCGCGTCGCCGGCTATGGCGTGTTCCGAAACGGCGTGATCGATCGTTTTCCCCGCGCGCAAAATGTGCCCGCCGCTTATCCGACGACCATACCGGAAGGTGGGCTCGTGATGAACGAGGACGATGAGAAGACCTACGGTGGGCGCGCCTCGCTTGTCTATTCGCCGGACGGCAACCTGCGGATTACCGCCGGCTATATCTACGAGAAAGCCAAGCTGGACGCGCGTTCGGATTGGGATGTGCCTCTCAGTGATGCCCTGGACCGGCCTCTCACCAGTGGCGGATTTTTGGCAGAACCCAGCGAGGCCGAATTCCAAAATGCTTCACTGACGGTCAGCTATGACTTCGGCGACTTTGCAAATCTTAGCAGCAACACGTCGGGAACGTGGTACAAAGTCCTCAATATTGAAGATTTGACCTACTTTCTGAAATCGACCTTGATGGGCTTCGGTGCGGAATGGAACACGCCGAGCCCGCATGTCTATAATAACAATCGCGACGTGTTCACACAGGAGTTGCGATTGTCGTCGCTTGGCCGTCATGCAATTGATTGGCAGGCTGGCCTGTTTTACCAACATACCCGTCAAGTCAGCACCTTCTATTGGAACACGCCGGGTGTAGCGGACACAATCAATGACGCACTGGGTTTTCCCTTTGCGACGAGTGACATCTTGATCGATCAGAAGGGGACGTCGACCACCCGCGAATTCGGCGCTTTCGCTGAGATCGATTGGAACATCACGAGCGAATTGACCTTCACGGCGGGTGCGCGCTACTTCAAAAACAAGTTCAAGAACACCGATGTTCGCGCGGGTCTGTTCGGTGCCCCCACGAGCAATCTCAAGGCCAACGACGACGGGGTCAATCCCCGGTTCGCCCTGGCTTATAAACCCAGCAATGATTTGCTCTTCTACGGTTCGGCCAGCAAGGGCTTCCGCCGGGGCGGTGCGAATAACATCGTCGCGATCCCGGCGTCGTGCGACGCCGAAATTCGGGCGCTGGGTTATAGCAGCGCGCCCGCAAGCTTCGAATCCGATAATCTCTGGCACTATGAGGTCGGCACCAAGGGCAGCACTGGAAACGGCGCCTTTAGCTTTGATGCGGCGGCATTTCACATCGACTGGAAGAATCAGCAGCAGAACGTCTTCCTTCCTCAGTGCGGCTACAGCCTGGGCGCAAACATCGGAGGTTCGAAGATCGATGGCTTCGAGCTTGCCGCCACGCTGCGCCCGACCGAGCGCCTTTCGGTCGACCTGTCGCTCGGGTATCTTGATGCACGTGTCGCCGAGGACACGCCGCAGGCGAACGCGTTCAAGGGCGACCGCCTGCCGCTCGCACCGCCGTGGACGGTCTCGACAGGTGTCGCTTACGAAGCGCCCTTGTCAGATCGCAGCTCCGCTTTCGGACGCGCTGATGTCATATTCCGCGACGAGGTGATCGAGCCTACCTCGAGGCAGACGCTCAATGACTTTGTCACGATCAACGTGCGGGGCGGGGTCAAGCTCGGCGACTATACGTTGACCCTTTTTGTCGACAATCTGACCAATACGCTGGGACAACTCGACGCGGTGGGAACGGGCTTGCTTGTTGGACAGACGGGGGCACTACGTGTGCATACATTAACGCCGCGCACCGTCGGCGCGGAGCTTCGTTTCGCATTCTGAGGAGAAACCCGATCGTTGGCCCTGGCCATGGCGATGGTGACTTCGATCCCGACGGGTTCGTCCCGTCGGGATCTTCGAGGGCGCGGCCGGAGGCCGACCTCGGCGCACCTGATATGACGCAAGCGCCCGGTTTCATCGAGCATCCGCAACGCCCGGAAATCGTTGGCGAGATGCACCTGCGGCGCTTTCCGGCTTTCAAGCTGCCGGCACAGGTGATCCAGCTTGTGAGGACGGTCGATCAGAGCCAGAGTTCAGATGAGCAATTGTCGCTCGCGGCTCTTCCCGACCAGTGCGGGATAACGGGCGAGCGGCATCGCGAAGGTCGCTGGTCGTCCGATGTCCGGGCCTCCTGGGAGCGACATAGCGAGGCGAGCACGATTACCGTCACGATGACCGGGGCCGCCGCACATGGCATCGGCTGGAATCGGCCCGATAGAATCGATGGCGCCGCTGCGCTCGAATGGGCGGAAACAGTGCCGGGTTATGTCATCCGTGCGACCCGCCTTATCGTTGTGACAAGCAACGAGGCTGCCGGGCCTTTTGTCGAGACTGCAGATTTCACGCAATCGCACCTCGTTTCCTGCCATGTGGCCGACGGCGCGCGAATCTGGAGCGATTTCCGGATCCACAAGGATGGCTATGGGCGGATTGTGATTGCGGCCAACGGGTTGCCACCCGTTGAACTGGCGAGCTGCGTTCAGCGGCTTCAGGAACTGGGCAATTATCGAAATCTCGCCTTGCTCGGTCTGCCCGTGGCACGGACGACCTGGGCGCGGCTTGACGAGATCGAACGGGCGCTCGCCGAAACCGGGCGGGCTCTGCTCAATGGTGATCAGCGTGACGATGACTTGCTGACGGCACTTACGACGCACAGCGAGGAGTTGCTTTCGATCACTGCCGAGACGGAGTTCCGCATGAGCGCGACAGCCGCCTATGCTGTCATCGTCGCCGATCGCTTACGGGAACTGAAGGCCCAGCCGGTCAAGGGGTTTCAGTCGCTGACGGATTTCACGAGCCGGCGTTTCAACCCGGCCATACGGACTTGCGCTGCCGTGTCCCAACGTCTCGCGCTTTTGAATGGGCGGGCCGGGCAGTTCACCGGTCTGCTGCGCACACGTATTGAAACCAACATCGAAAATCAGAATGGACGGCTGCTCGCTTCGATGGATCGGAGCGCACGAATGCAATTGCGGCTCCAGCATCTTGTGGAAGGCCTGTCTGCGGTCGCGATCAGCTATTATCTGCTGGGTTTGATCTCTTATCCCGTCAAGGCGGCCGAGCATGTTTGGGACGGCGTTTCTCCGACGTCGCTATTGGGGATCGCCGCGCCCCTTATCGTCCTTGCCGTCTGGGTGGGGCTCCAGATCATGCGGCGGCGGCTGTTTCGAGAAGGTGAGAAACTTTGCGTTTAGCCAAACCACGCCGAGGGAGGTAATCTCGCGGGTGCAAGTATCGATATTGTTACTCAAAACAGTATGAAAAGGAAAATCATGGATAAGTCAGTCGAACTTGCCGAGTCCGCACCTTTGTTCGGCTCGCTATTTCCGTCGACCCGCTATTTCGAGATCGAATCAAAAATAGCAGGGGAACGTTTTTCAGCCTGGGTCACGCTTCCAGCGCAGTATGACGCCGACGAGACACAGAATTTCCCGGTGGTCTACCAAGTCGATGGAAATCTCTTTTTCCCGGCGACGGCGCCCTTTCATCAGGCCATGCCGAGCGACAGCCTATCGCCCTTAGTTCCTTTTATCCTCGTCTCGGTCGGCTATTCCAACGCGGAAAGTCAGGATTGGCAGTGGCTGCGTGTTCGCGATCTGCTCCCACCGGGCGAAGCTGTTCCGGAAGCAATGCTTCAGGCGGTGGAATATTCGGTCCAGGCCGGGCTCCTGTCCAAGGAGAAAGGCGACCATTATCTCGCCATGTTCGGCAAGCCGGCCGCTGACAAATTCCTCGGTTTTCTGGAAGGCGAGCTTCATCCGGCGCTGGCGGCCACGTTCAGAATAGATGAGAAGGACGTCGGTCTCTGGGGCGATTCCTATGGCGGGCTGTTTGCGGCCTATGTCGCGATCAAACGGTCGAACCTCTTCAAGCGTATAGGCGCGGGCAGTCCCGGCATCATCGAAAACAGCCAGATCTTCAAGCTGTACCAACAGGCTGTCGATTCAAAAGAGGATTATTCTGGTCGGCGACTGCACGTCACGATTGCAGCGCGTGAACTCACACAGCCAACCATCTACCAATGGCTCGTGGCTCGCGGCACAACCGAACTCCTTTCACAAACCACGCTTCATCCGTTGCCGGGCTTGCAAGTATCGACAGAGATCATCCCGTTGGAAACCCACCTGACCGCAGGTGTTCCGGCATGGTTCAGCTTCTTGCGCGCGTGCTATGGGCGGTCTCCGCTAGCTTAGTCTGAAAAGCTGTTACAGTATCGGTCATGCCATCACGAATTTACACTTACGTAAGTTCATTGATTTTCTGCGCCTTTTAGTCGCAAGTTCAAGTCCGGCCGGGGCCAGATACTGTTCGTGGACGCTGAGGCGACGGATTTCGTCCCTTCAGCGCTGAGCCATCTCCTGTCCCACAAGGGTAAAGAGGAGGGGCTCCTTGCGCAGGTTGCAGCCCGGACAACCTCCGTACCTAAAAATCAAACGCTCGAATGCGGGGGCTGAACAACGCAACACCGCCGTGACGGCACTGCAATTCGGCATGAAATGCCCAACATCGGGTATACCGTAGGGAGGACAAATCCAAGCCATACGGAGGGAGACACCGATGACGAATGGAGCCATGCCTCGCATTTTGCGACGGTCAGTTTGTGCCGCGACAATTGCTGCAACCATGACCATTTCGGTTGCCGCCGAAGCGCACGGGATCTGGTTCGCGCAGCGCGCCAAGCAGCTTGCGCTGATCTATGGCGTGGGGGCTGACGACCTCGATATGGTTCGGCGCCTGCCGCAGGTGGAGAGCATTGCCGCCTATGACGCGGAATACCGCCCGATCAACGCCGCGGCGCGCGTTGCCGGGGCGATCGTGCTGATCGATTCCGATGCTCAGCCGACCCTGGTCGCTGCGGTGATGCCCTATGGCGTGTGGTCCCGCGTCGGCGATGGCGATTTCGAGAAGAAGACGCTGCTGGAAATGCCGAACGCCACATTTTCTACCAAGAACGTCAAATACGCCGTCACCATCCAGGGTCCGCTGAGCAAGCCGATCCCCGCGCTGGCCGGCCATACGCTGCAGGTCGTGCCGGTGGGGGACATTCCCGCAACTCTGGGAACGCCGATGACCTACCGCGTGCTGTATAACGGCGCGCCGCTGGCCGGGGCGCGGGTGATCAACGATCTCGTCAACGATCCCGATGCCAAGCCACTGCTTTCAGCGGCAGACGGAACGGTCACCCTGCCTGTGCGTAACCAGGGCCTGAATGTGGTCCTCGCGGTCTATGAGGGGCCGAGCGATAATCCCAAACTTTACGGCCAGGTCGAGCATTCTGCGACTCTGGCATTCACTTTGCCCCACCTCCCGGAATGAGGAGAAACCCCATGAAACGCGCATTGACCATTCTTGCAGGCTTATCGCTCGCCTGTGCTCTGCCAGCATCCGCGTTGGCGCATGGTTCCACCAAGCCGCAGCACGGCGGGGTCGTGCAGATGAACGGCGAAACGCTGTTCGAACTGGTGCGGGCGCCTGCGGGCGTGTCGCTTTATGTCATCGATGAGGATGAGCCGGTTGTTGCCAGCGGCATGACTGCGCGGCTGAGCGTCACCGCCGGCGACAAGCGGCAGGACGTCGCCATGGTGCCGGGCAAAGGCAACCAGTTCGTGGCCAAGGGGCTTACCCTGCCTGCTGGGGCCAGTGTCGGCGTGCAGGTGATCAACCAGACGACGAAGGCGCGCTACGGCACCACGTTCACCATCGAGTGATGCTGGCAGGCGCCCACGCAGGAACAGATTTTGCGTGCGCTCCGGGGGGAGGGACGATGACACACACCGGCAATCCGGCCTGGGCCGTCAAGGCAGCCTTGTTGCTCGCCCTGGCTTTACTGGCGCTACCGTTCGAGGCGCTGGCCCACGGCGTCGCCGATAGCGACAAGGCCTTTATCCAGGCCAACCCCGGCATCAATATCCTCCCCTTCGCCTATCTTGGGGCCAAGCATATGGTGACCGGCTATGATCACCTGCTGTTCCTGTTTGGCGTCATCTTCTTTCTTTACCGGCTGAAGGACGTCTGGGTCTATGTGACCCTGTTCGCGGTGGGCCACAGCGTTACCCTGCTGACCGGGGTGATGTTCAACATACACGCGAACCCCTATCTGGTTGACGCGATAATCGGCCTTTCCGTGGTTTACAAAGCGCTCGACAATCTGGGCGCCTTCCCAACGCTGCTGGGCGTGGAGCCCAATCAAAAAGCGGCGGTGTTGATTTTCGGACTTTTTCACGGCTTCGGCCTTGCCACAAAGTTGCAGGACCTGATTTCCTCGCCCAGCGGCTTGCTGGTTAATCTCATCAGCTTCAATGTCGGAGTCGAGGCCGGACAGGTGCTGGCGCTCAGCATCATCCTCATCCTGATGACGCTGTGGCGGGGCCGTCCCAGCTTCAAGCGCGGGATACTCCCCGCAAACGCCCTGCTGATGTGCGCGGGCCTTGTCCTCACCGGCTATCAGCTGACAGGTTATTTCATGGAGGGAACCGTATGATAGCCAGCGCGCCCTTACCTTATCAGGCACCGCCTCGCGCGCTGGCCCGCGCGTCCATTGCGGCCACGGCGGCAGCGGCGGCCGTATTGCTCCTGTTCGTGCTGCCCGCCGAATGGGGGATCGATCCCACAGGTGCTGGCAAAGCTATGGGACTGACGCGCATGGCGCAAACGGACGAGATGGAGGATGAGGCGCAGGCGCCTGATGCTTCCGCTGCCGCAGCTGCCACCCTGACCATCGCACCCCAAATCAAGGAAAACATCGCCACGTCCACCGCCTGGCGCGCCGACGAGAAGACAGTTACCCTCGCGCCGCACAGCGGCATCGAGATCAAGGCCCACATGGCCAAGGGCGATCGCCTTGTCTTCCGCTGGGCCGCCAGTGGCGGCGCCGTTCGCATGGACATGCACGGCGAGCCGACGAAGGGCAAGGAAGGCGAGTTCAGCACCTACTGGAAGCAGAAGGACCTGACCGAAGCGCAGGGGTCTTTCACCGCGCCCTATGACGGGACCCACGGCTGGTACTGGCGCAATGGTGGTGAAGTGCCAGTCACGATCGCGTTGAAAACCGCAGGATTCTACAAGGACTTGTTTGAGCCGCCAGCCGAATAAACTCGGCCTGTGTCGCGGGAAGTGGGAGGCCGGCGATGCACATCACGACCGCTCATGTTGCCAAGATTGCCAGCACGGAAAATCGCGGCACAATGCACGGTGGGTGACCTGACTTCACTACAATCCGCCGCCGCACGGGCCCTTTTCGGTGCAAGATTCTACGGTTCGTCCATAATCTGCCGAGAGGGAGCAAGAGACCGTCATTCGAGCAGAGGGAGCTCCAGGCGGCGGGAACCACCGAAAACCGCATCACGAGATGCACTTGGCCAACCATCGCCAAATATAGGGGGGTACTATGACACGACAATCAGCATTCCGGGCAGCCCTGGCCACCAGCGTAGCGCTGATGGTGCTGCCGACCGCCGTTGCCGCGCAGGATGTGACCTGCCCCATTAGGCGGGTCCACCGGATAAGAGAGAGTTCCG
>TARA_R110000782_G_scaffold268047_1_pt1 | contig 27311 bp, 26 predicted proteins | sample TARA_R110000782 | Tara Oceans TARA_R110000782 (sample SAMEA4397859) | marine metagenome | biome: Polar Biome; feature: [SRF] surface water layer (ENVO:00010504); material: water (ENVO:00002006), including particulate matter (ENVO:01000060) such as... | depth 5 m | reverse complement strand
CCGGCTCGCGCCATCCGCCATAGCGATGCAGCCATCGAGCGATAAGCCAAGCTTCAGTGTGACGGACGGACGGCCCTGTATCTGGCGCATGAAAAATCCGCCCATCGCGCCGTGGGCCGCCCCTTCCATCACGCCGGTTTCCACCGCGATGCTCTGTTCGCGCAGCCATTGCACGCTTTGACCGTTGGTGCGCGGATCGGGATCCTGCGCGGCGATCACCACGCGTTCTATTCCGGCGCGTTCAAGCAATTCGACGCAGCGCGGCCCGCGCGGGGACAGATGAAAGCAGGGTTCGAGCGTTACATAAGCGGTCGCGCCTGCGGTCATTCCTTCCGCCTGCGCCAGCGCCAGCGCTTCGGCATGGGGGCGCCCGCCCGGATGAGTCCAGCCACGCCCGACCACAACATCATCGCGCACTATCAGGCATCCGACATTGGGGTTGGGTGCGGTTCGCCCCAGACCACGCAGCGACAGGGCAATGGCGGCGCGCATGAAGCGCGCATCCTGTCCCTTGTTCATTGCGTCTTTGCGGGCGATGGGGGCGCAGCCGACTCGGATTCAGAGCGGAGCGCATCCACAGGCGTGTCGGACAGCTTGCCTTCCTTGGCTTGCGCCTTGGCCAGCCGTGCATCGAGCATGTCTTCCACACGCTTCAGCGCCTTGGCATGGCGCGCTCCGTTGCGCTGCGCCTCCTCGCGCCATTCGATGCCGAACGCGTCCGCGACCTTCTGCATCTCCCGCTGCTTCTTGCGCATGGCGGCTTCCGCCTCCGCCAGATCGAGCTTTTGCTGCATTATGATCGCGGCATCGGATCGGTTCGCGTCCCAGCTCTGGAAGTAATATATCTTGTTGCGCCCGGGCATGGTGTTGGTGTTTGCGTCCACCATGAACGCCCAGATGATCAGCCATGTCAGCGCCGCCGACAGGCCAAGCAAAGGCCATTTGTGCGCACGTCTTTCGACCAGATAGTTCCACAGGTCGCCAACGGCGCCACGCGGAGAAACAGGGCGGGGGAAAATGGCCATGGCGTCAATATAGGGCGGTTCTGGCCGAAAGGGAACATTGCCCGCACATTGCGAAAAAACTTCCATTTCGTGACATGCGTCACACAAATTTTATTAACTTTGGTCCATAACGAACCTGCGACCCGATGGGCGGGAGCCTCGGCTCCGTCCATCGCCTAACCCGGCGTCCCTATCGGGCGCCGGGTATTTTTACCTTATTTCAGTATCTTGGCGGGCTTGGCGTCGCGGGCGGTCGAACTCAGGCGGGCAACAGCCTTTTGTCGCCTGCGAGTCGCATCATCGCCTTTTGCAGCTTCTCGAACGCCCGCACCTCGATCTGGCGCACCCGTTCGCGGCTCACGCCATAAACCTGACTCAGCTCTTCGAGCGTCTTGGGCTCTTCGGCCAGGCGGCGTTCGGCAAGGATATGCTTTTCGCGGTCGTTGAGGCTGTCCATCGCCTCGACCAGCAGATCGTGGCGCATGTCGCTTTCTTCCGCCTCGGCGACACGCTCGTCCTGCAACGGGCCGTCATCGGCCAGCCAGTCCTGCCATTGGCCGTCGCCATCCTCACGCATCGGCACGTTGAGCGACGTATCGCCGCCCATCGCCATGCGCCGATTCATGCTGACGACATCATCCTCGCTGACGCCGAGATCGGTGGCGATCTTGGTCACGTCTTCCGGGCGCAGATCGCCGTCCTCGAACGCCTCGATATTGTTCTTCATACGCCGCAGGTTGAAGAACAGCTTCTTCTGCGCCGCCGTGGTGCCCATCTTGACGAGGCTCCAGCTGCGCAGGATGAATTCCTGGATCGACGCGCGGATCCACCACATCGCATAGGTGGCGAGGCGGAAGCCGCGATCGGGCTCGAATTTCTTCACCCCCTGCATCAGGCCGATATTGCCTTCGGAGATCAGCTCGGAAACCGGCAGGCCATAGCCGCGATAGCCCATGGCGATCTTGGCGACGAGGCGCAGATGCGAGGTAACGAGCTGCGCTGCCGCTTCAGGGTCCTGATGCTCCTGATAGCGCTTGGCGAGCATATATTCCTGCTCCGGCGTCAACAGCGGAAATTTGCGGATTTCCGCGAGATATCTATTAAGGCTGGCATCGCTCCCCAATGCGGGGACGACCGCCTGCGATGTGCTGCTTCTGGCCATGTATCTTACCCTGGTCCCTTTCTGGCCGTCCCCTGTCGGGCAACGACATTCAACATCACCAATATTCTATACGCGAAGCTGGCTTAACAGTTCCTGCATGGCGGCAGGCAAGGCGCTCTCGAAATCGAGCCTTTCACCCTTGATAGGATGAATAAACCCCAAAGAGGCGGCGTGCAATGCCTGCCGATGAAAGGAAAGATCGTTAAGCATCTTTCTGAAACTGCTGGAACGGCCTGAATAGACCGGATCGCCCAGCAGGGAATGGCCGATATGCGTCATATGCACGCGTACCTGATGGGTGCGGCCGGTTTCCAGCCTGCACTCGACCAGCGCGGCATTATTGAGCGCCTCGACCGTGCGATAGTGCGTAATCGCGCGCTTGCCACGCCCTTCGCGCTGAACCGCCATTTTCTTGCGGTCGCTGGTCGATCGGCCGATCCATGTATCGATGGTTCCGGCGGGTGGCGCGGGCACGCCGCGGACAATGGCGAGATAGCGGCGCGAAATGCTGTGGTCCTTGAATTGCTTCGCCAGCCCCTCATGCGCCGCATCCGATTTTGCGATGACAAGCAGCCCGGACGTATCCTTGTCGATGCGATGGACGATCCCCGGCCGCGCGACGCCGCCGATGCCCGACAATTGGCTTTTTCCGTCTTTGGCGCAATGATGCAGCAGCGCATTGACCAGTGTCCCGTCGAGATTGCCCGCCGCCGGATGCACGACCAGCCCGGCGGGCTTGTTTACCACCACCAGATGCTCATCTTCGAAAACGATATTGAGAGGAATATCCTGGGCTTCGGCCTCGGCAGGCATCGCGGGGGGAATGTTCAGGGTGAAGCGCTGCCCCGGCTCCACCTTGCGCGCGGGATCGCGCACCGCTTCGCCGCGCGCGCTGGCGACATGTCCTTCAAGGATCAGCGCTTTCAGCCGCTCGCGCGACAGGGTCGGCAAAAGTCCGGCGAGCGCCTTGTCAAGCCGCGCCCCGGCAAAGCCGTCATCGACCGTCGCGGTCAATATGGAATTCTGGTCCCCCATGGCATAGGGATGTGGGCATGGTGTTTCGCATATCAAGGGCGCTGCTCGCGCAAATTATCTATCAGGCCGCAAAGTCCAGCCATGCCGAAATATGCGGGCTGCTGTTGGGTGCGGGCGATGAGGTGCGCGAAATCCGCCCCGCCGCCAATGTCGCGCTGGACCCCGCATCCCGCTTCGAGATTGATCCCGCCACGCTCATCGCCGCGCACCGCGCTGCCCGGAATGGCGGCATGGCGGTGCTCGGACATTATCATTCGCATCCCAATGGCGTTATCGAACCTTCTCCCTGCGATGCGGACATGGCGCTGCCCGACGGCGCATTATGGCTGATCTGCGCGCCCGATGGACGCTATGCGCTGTGGCGCGCGGGCGATACCGGGCTGCATGGCCGCTTCACGCGCTGCGCGCTCGAACTGACACAGATTGATTGATATAGGCTGGCTTGGCCCATATAGCGGGCGTCATGGCGGCAAAGACGGGCCGAACCCTGCGATAAAGGCGATGCGATGAGCGAACAGGATAATATCAAAAAGGGTGATCCGGTGCTGGATTTCGCCGCGCTCCTCTGTTCACGCCTGTGTCACGACCTGCTCAGTCCGGTAGGCGCGTTCAACAACGGCCTGGAGCTGATGGCCGACGAGACCGACCCGGAAATGCGCGAGCGCTGCCTCGATCTGCTGGGAGAAAGTGCGCGGACATCCGCCAACAAGCTCAAATTCTTCCGGCTCGCCTTCGGTTCCGCCGGGGGATATGGCGAGAGCGTGCCGCCACTGGAAGCGCGCCAGGCGATCGAAGGCATGTTCGCGGCATCGGGCCGCGTGAAGATCGGCTGGCTCGTCGCCGAGGAGCCGCTCGACAAGCGCGCGATCAAGATCATGCTCAACCTCGCGCTCATCGCCGGGGATGCCCTGGTGCGCGGCGGACAGCTCGATATCGGCGCGGAGGTGCGCGATACCGAGATCGAGATCGCCGTGCGCGCGCAGGGCCAGAAAATCATATTGGACGAAGAATTGCGCGCCGCGCTTGCCGGAACGCTGCGCGAAGAGGCGCTGTCTTCGCGCAATGCCGCGGCATGGATGACCCGGCAACTGGTCGAAAAGGCGGGCGGGCGCATCATGCTCTCTGCCGCCGGCGAACCGGCATTGGTGTTCGGCGCGATTCTCGTTCGATAAATTACCTTGTTTTTTAGTATTTTAACGCCGAATTAACCATGCATGTCCAATCATGACCGCGACACTGTTTCGCGGACAGATATATGGACGAGCTACTATCCGAATTTATTGCGGAAACGCAGGAGTCGCTTGAAGCGCTGGCCAATGTCGTGGTCGCGCTGGAAACGGACCCATCCGATCGTAAATTGCTGGACGAGCTGTTCCGCTTTTTCCACACCGTCAAGGGCAGTTGCGGCTTTCTCCACCTCCCTCGCTTCGAACGGCTGAGCCACGCCGCCGAGGATGTGCTGTCCGACATTCGCGCCAGCGACGTTCCGCCCGATGCCGCGACGATCAGCGCGGTGCTGGCCGTAATGGATCGCATTGCCGAGCTGTGCGAAGCGGTCGCGTCCGGCCAATCCCTGCCTGATACGAACGACGACCAGCTTATCGAGGCGCTGCATCATTGTTATCGCATGGCGCTCGCAACGCCATCCGAGCATGCGTCTATCGCGGCAGAGGCTCTTCCCGCAAACGTCGTGGCGATTGGCGACCCCTCGCTCAAAGCCAGCACTTCGCGGACTATCCGCCTGCCGCTGAGCCTGATCGACCAGCTGATGAATGGTGTGTCGGATATGGTGCTGGCGCGCAATGAGATGTCTCGCAAAATGCGCGTCAGCGATATCAACACGGAGCTGGAATCTTCGTTCGAACGGCTTTCGAGCTGTATCGCGGACATGCGAGACACCATTTCCAAGACCCGCATGCAACGCGTCGATCGTCTGTTCATGGCGGTGCCGCGCATGGTGCGCGATCTCAGCCGTGAACTGGGCAAGACCATCAATCTCACCATCGAAGGCGGCGATGTCGAGATGGACCGCGAAATGGTCGAGATGGTCATCGATCCGCTTACCCATATCGTGCGCAACAGCGTCGATCACGGCATTGAAACTCCCGAACAGCGCCGCGCGGCAGGAAAGCCCGAAGCCGGGAACTTGCGGCTATTCGCGCGCCAAGCGGGCAGCCAGATCGTGATTGAAGTCGCTGACGACGGCCGGGGCATCGATGTCGATGCCGTCGTAGCCAAGGTCATTGCTGCCGGCGGCCTGCAGGCCAAGGATCTGGCCAATATGAGCGAGCAGGCGAAGCTCGATCTCATTTTCACGCCCGGCCTCACGACTGCCAGCCAGGTGACCGCCGTTTCCGGGCGCGGGGTCGGCATGGACATCGTGCGCGCCAATATCGAGCGCATCGGCGGCGTCATTTCGCTCGACAATGCACCGGGGCAGGGCCTGACGATAACGATGCGCGTGCCGCTCACGCTGACGATCATTCCGGGTCTTTTGCTGAGCGCGGGCGGCCTCAGCTTTGCCATTCCGCGATCCGCCATTGTCGAGATACTGCGCGATAACAACCCCACCGTATCGATCAATCAGATCGGCGGCGCGCTTACCGCGACGATACGCGGCGTGCGCTATTCGATGATCGATCTGGAAAGCGTCATCGGCCTGCCCATCGCCGAGCACACCGGCCCGCGCACGTTGATGGTGGTGCGTTCGGCCAGCGGCAAACCCTATATTCTGGGCGTCAGCCAGGTTGAAAATCACGAGGAGCTGGTCATTCGCCCGGCCGCGCCAATCGTGATGGCGGCGGGCATCTATGCTGGTATGACCCTGCCGGATAATGGCCAGCCGATGCTGCTGCTCGATGCGGACGGGATTGCCAAGGCGGCGGAGCTTCCCCTTGTCGCGGACATGGTCGAAACCACAACAGAATCGGCAGATGAAGCGGCAAAATCCCGCCATTATTATGCCGGCCTGCGCTTTATCGAACTCACAGGGGAAGAGCGGGTCATCCGCCTGTCGCTTGTCGAGCGAGTCGAAGATGTTCCGATCGGAGCATTTGATGATAAGGCCGGGCGCACTTATGTGGTGATTGAGGGGCGGATCATCCCCTGCGTTGGTGATGTCAACGCCCATCTTGCCCATGGCGCAAGCGAAATCACTTGTATGCGTCTGCGCGACGGTCGGCGCGAGCTATGCTACCCGGTCCGTTCGGTCGTGGATATCGATGATGTGCCCGTCGAGCTCGATCTGGTCGCCAGCCGCGGCATCGTCGCTGGCGTGGTCCTGATCAATGGACGGCATATCGAAGTCATTGACGGATTTGCGCTGTTTGCGTCCGCGCCCGAACCCGCTGCCGAAAATGACGGTTCGCCCGCGCGCTGCGTGATCGCCGACAAGGAGGATTCCTGGAATCGGGAAATATTGGCGCCGTTGCTGCTTCAGGCCGGTTATGAAATCATCTGGGGTGGGGAGGCCGATACCGTTCGTTCGGGCGATGTCGTCTTGGTGACATCGGAACATATGCCGGACGATCTGGCCGCTGTGCCGACACCCGTCATTCGCCTGCGCAGCGACAGCAGCCCAGTCGGCCCGGATGACGCCAGCATTTACCGTTACGACCGCGCGCGTCTACTGGATGCGATCTCGTCGGTCGGCGAAAGAAGGAGCGTCGCATGAGTGGGCTTTATCTCTTCGCCCGGATCGCCGGAACGCCCGTCGCTATCTGCACGGACGAGATTGAAGCGGTGGTGCGTCTGCAGGAATTGTCGCCTGTGCCCGGCGTTCCGAGCCATGTCGCGGGGCTTTCCGCACTGCGCAGCCGGGTTCTGACGATTCTTGACGCCGCTGCGCTGATTACCGGGCAGCCAATTACCGAAAGCGGGAGCGAGCGTTACGCGATCGTCTGCGGCATCAGTGGCCACAGCTATGGCATATTGGTTGACCGGGTTGATGACATTCGGGCCGTTTCAGCATCGCCCATGCCGGTGTCCGGCAAGCTTGCGCCCGAATGGATTCCCTATGCCAGCGGCGTGATCGAGGATGAGGGGCAACCCTATTTCATCGTTCAGCTCGTCAGCTTTCTCGACAATAATGCGGCCATGCAGGCTGCCTGACGTGCATATTTACGTTTCACTCAGCTTTGCCGCCTATAATAGCCTTGAAAGGCTAAATTCCAAGGGAAGCCCAAAATGAAAAACTGTCTGGTGGTCGACGATTCGAAGGTCATACGCAAGGTCGCGCGTCATATCCTCGAATCTCTTGATATTACGGTTTCCGAAGCATGCGATGGGCGGGATGCACTGGCACAATGCCAGAATGGCGATCATGACGTGGTGCTGCTCGACTGGAACATGCCGGTGATGAACGGCATGGAATTTCTTCAGGAACTCTCCGCAACCCAGACGGTTCGTCCCAAAGTGATTTTCTGCACCACCGAAAATGGTCTGGGCCACATCAAGGCCGCGCTGGAAGCCGGTGCGGACGAATATGTGATGAAGCCCTTCGATCGGGATACGCTTGAAAGCAAGCTGCAGATCGTCGGCGTCATCTGATCGGGCCGGATTCATTCTGGCCCGCTACCCGCATTTTCCGTTTCCTCATTTTGACCAGGGCCCTTCATGTCTGCGATATCTCCCGCGAGTGCATGGAGCGCCATGACCGGACAGCCGATCAGGCTATTGATCGTCGATGATTCGGTCGTCATGCGCTCCCTGATCGAGCGCATGTTCGAAGCGTGTGCCGATATTGAAGTGGCCAGCACGGCAGCCACGACGGCGCAGGCGTTCGACTTTCTGGCCAAGGAACGGGTGGACGTCATTCTGCTCGATCACGAAATGCCCGGGCAAAAAGGGCTTGATGCGCTGCCCCGGTTCCTTGCGGCGGCAAAAGGCGCGCATATCATCATGCTCTCGTCCCATTGTCAGCGCGGCAGCGAAACGGTGGTACAGGCTTTGTCACTCGGTGCGAGCGACGCCCTTCCCAAGCCGACCGGTGGACAGTCCATTCCCGTATTTGCGGTTCAGTTGGCCGAGAGACTACGGCGTCTTGCCAAATCGCGGCAACAGACATCGACACCGGAAACTCATTATAATTATCGTCCGTTCCCCGTTGGGTTCGAACTGCAATGCATTGGCGTCGGAGCATCGACGGGGGGTATTCATACGCTCGGAGAGTTTCTCGGCGGCAAAGGGCCTGAGCGACTCGGCGTGCCGATATTGCTGACCCAGCATCTGCCGGAACCCTTCATGCCTTATTATGCGCAGCAAGTGGAACGCATGACCGATATGCCCGTCTCCATTGCGCAGTCCGGCCAGCGGCTCGAGCCCGATCATATCTATATCGCGCCCGGAGATATGAGCTTGCTATGCCATAAAAGGAAAGATGGGGTCGTCATTGCTCTCACGCCTGAGGGCGATGACATCATTCGCGCGCGCCCGTCGATCAACCTGATGTTCAGGTCGATCGCCCGATGCTTTGGCGCAGGCGCGCTTGGTGTCGTGCTGACCGGCATCGGTCGGGACGGGACTTCCGGCGCGCAGGCGATTGTGGAGGCAGGCGGCGCGGTTATCGCTCAGGATCGGGCCAGCAGCGTCATCTGGGGCATGCCGGGGTCGGTTACCCGCGCAGGCTTCACCAGCGCCAATCTGCGCCCCGAAAAGATGTTCGAATATATCAGCCATCAAGCTGGTGCGCGGCCATGAATGTCGTCAACCTCACGCCCGCCATGCGCCGCCTCGCCGAGCTGCTGGAGAGCCGAACGGGCCAGAACCTGTCGGAAAACCGGATATGGCGGCTTGAAACCTCGCTCAAGCCGGTGCTCAAATCCCACGGCATGCATTCGCTCGACGAACTGGTGGAGGCGATCACGCGCGATCCGGCGGGCGCGCTCGCGCAGGAATCCGTCAATGCGCTGCTCAACAACGAGACAAGCTTTTTCCGCGATGCGCATCAGTTCCAGATGATCGGGCGGACCATGCTGCCGCAGTTGATGGAAAGGATCGAGGCGGAAGGAGGCGACAGGATGCTGCGCATCTGGTGCGCCGGCTGCTCGACCGGCCAGGAAGCCTATTCGCTGGCAATGCTTATCCGGCGCGAGATCGAGACGCACAGTGGCTGGCGTTTCAGGATATTGGCGACCGACATCTCCACAAGCTGCATCGAACGCGCGAATTCCGGCCTGTTCGCACAGGCCGATGTGCAGCGCGGTCTGCCGATCAACGATTTGTTGCGCTGGTTCGAACCCGTTGGCGATCGATGGCAGATACATAGCGCCTTACGCGCCATGATCGAATTTCGCGTCGACAATCTGTTCGAATGTCGCGCGCCTCGGGGCGAATATGACATCGTGCTGTGCCGCAACGTCCTGCTCTATTTTTCCGGCGAGCGGAAACGTCTGTTGTTCAAAAAGCTTGCCGCCCACTGCAAGGCAAACGGCCATTTGCTCCTTGGTGCAGGTGAGGCGGTGATAGGCCATACCAGCGAGTTCGTCGCCAGCCAGCGGTTCCGCGGCACCTATGAACGCGTCGATCCCTCGGTGCGTGGCGCTCATAAATAGAGGTTTCGGTCCGGGTCGGTCGGCGTCAAGCGATCACGCCTTTCCTGCATGCCATTCTGCGTATATTGATAATGCGCGTTACGAGCCATATCCTTTGGTCGACGGCGAGGCAGAAGCAAGGACATAAGGTGATTGAGAGGCTTTCGCCCAATTTTAACGAGCGCAAGCTGCCGGTGTCGATGCTCGTGCTCCATTATACGGGCATGCCCGATGCCCATAGCGCAATCGACTGGCTCACCAATCCGGAATCGCGTGTTTCGGCCCATTATCTCGTCACCGAAGAAGGAGAGATCGTGCATATGGTGCCGGAGGAAAACCGCGCCTGGCACGCCGGGCAAAGCTATTGGCGCGGCATCAGCGATGTGAACTCGGCCAGCATCGGCATAGAGATTGTCAATCCCGGCCATGAATGGGGTTATCGCGCCTTTCCCGATGCCCAGATCGAGGCGCTGATCCCGCTGGTGCATGAAATCGTGACCCGTCACGGCATCACGCGCGGCAACATCGTCGGACACAGCGATGTCGCGCCCGATCGCAAGCAGGACCCCGGTGAGCTGTTTCCCTGGGCGACGCTCGCCCGCCTGCGCCTTGCCCTGCCGCGTCCGACCAAACATCTGATGGACCCGCTGTGGAGCGACAGCGCCTTCATGCTCGCGCTCGAACGCTTCGGTTATGACATAAAGGAGCCGCAAGCCGCCGTGCGCGCCTTCCAGCGCCGCTTCCGCCCGGAAATGATCGACGGCATCATCGATGGCGAATGTCGCGCCATCCTGCTCGCGCTATTGCTGCCCAAGCCAACGGGCGATGAATAAGAAAAGCGCGGCCGCTCTCGCTTCCCTTTGGCGATGATCGTCGCTATATCGACCGCACCAGAGGGTCGGGCGACCGCGGCGGGGCTTGCCCCGGCGAGGAAAGTCCGGGCTCCACGAAACAACGGTGCCAGTTAATTGCTGGCGGGCAGGGAGTTCGCTCTTGGCTCAGGGACAGTGCAACAGAGAGCAGGTCGCGTTTGCCTTCGGGCTTTGGGTTTCGACCGCGTGACAGTGAAAGGGTGCGGTAAGAGCGCACCGCGTCCCCGGCAACGGTGGACGGCACGGTAAACCCCACCGGGAGCAAGACCGAATAGGGACGGCGCGCCGCGCAGAAATGCAAGGCAGGGTGTTTCGCCCGTGATCGTCCGGGTTGGTTGCTTGAGGGCCGGAGCGATCCGGCTCCTAGAGGAATGGTCGCCCATCCGCTCGTGCGTCCTCTTGGGGAAACGGCGATGCGGTGGACAGAACCCGGCTTACAGACCCTCTGGTATTTTTCTCGCATTGCGCCTTTTCACTGACACATAGGCCGGTTAAGCAGAGAGATTATGGCACGCGCAGGACGCAGATATGATTGGGGTTTTCCCCGCTGGGGCAGCTATGGCGGCGAGCGTGCCGCGCAGCAGGTGCGCCTGTGCGATCGGCATGGTTGCGAACAGCCCGGCGATTGCCCTGCGCCCAAATCCCCCAACAGCCGCGAACGCTGGTATTTCTGTCAGGCGCATGCTGCGGAATATAATCGCGGCTGGGACTATTTTCAGGGATTGGACGAAGAAGAGCGCGCCCGCCGCGAATATGACGAACAACGCGACGCCAGCGGCTTCTCCGGCGGCAGCTTCTATGGCTGGGGCGCACCGGGAGACGGCACCCGCTCGCGCGACGAGATGCGCGCGCTGGAAATCCTCGAACTGGAAAGCGACGCCGATTTCGAGGCCGTCCGCAAAAGCTGGCGCAGGCTCGCCAAAGCCAACCACCCGGACGTGAAGCCGGATGACAAGGAAGCCGCGCTCAAATTTCAGGCGATTCAGGCCGCCTATGACGTGCTGCGTGTTGCCGAGGAACGCAGGAGCTGGAAACCATAGACCCTATTCGCTTTTGATCGAATCAAAAGCGGGGTCCAGACTCTTCATTTTCCGGGATTTCCGAGCCGTTCGGTGTTTCCACCTCACTCGAAATCGCCCAATGGTGTTTGGTCCCGGCATGTGATGGTGTAAATTTGTCATTGTCACAGCGGAGGGCTCTATGGGACAGATTTTGCATGGGAGCGCCAAGACCACGCACGCCATTCGAGGCGAGCTACAGCGATCGCAAGCTTCGGTCGCGAGCCTTGCGAGGAAGTACGGGATCAACGAGAAGACCGTCCTGAAGTGGCGCCATCGGCGGTCTGTGGACGACATGCCGATGGGGCCGAGGGAGCGCCGCAGCACCGTCCTCTCGCCGATGGAGGAGGCGGCGATCGTGGCGTTGCGGGTGCAGGCGCGGCTGCCGCTCGACGAGGCTTTGTCGTGTAATTGAGGTTGGGGATTTCTCACGCGAATCGAATGCGTTAGGGGACGGCTATGCCCAAGCCAGCTCCACCAAATATCGGACAACGAACTGGAGCGCATATACCGCGGCTCTGAAGCAGCGGGGTTCGCTGGATGTTTGGTTTGATCCCGACATGTCGTGGCTATCGGTACCATGCGGTCGTCCCGGTCGCCCGGCGCGCTTTTCGGACAGCGCGATCGAGCTGTGCCTGACGCTGAAGGCGCTGTTCAACCTACCTCTGCGAAAGGCGACGGGGTTGGTGGCGAGCCTACTCAGGCTGGCCGATCTGGACTGGCCAGTGCCGGATTATACGACATTGTGTCGGTGCCAAAAGACACTACCGGTGACGCTTGGCGGGCGTCCCAGTTCGGGCGGCCTGCATCTTCTGGTCGACAGCACCGGTATCAAGATGATGGGCGAAGGTGAGTGGAAGACACGTAAGCACGGCGCTTCCTATCGTCGCCAGTGGCGCAAGGTGCATATCGGGATCGATGCAGAAACGCTTGATATCCAGGCCATTGAGGTCACCACCAATGCGATTGGCGACGCCCCCGTCCTCCCGGATCTGTTGGCGCAGATCCCAAAGGATGAGAAGATCAGCAGCGTTGGTGGGGACGGCGCATACGACACCAAGAAGTGCCATGCCGCGATCGCCGAACGCGAGGCGCAAGCCATCATTCCGGTCCGCCGCAACGGTCGACCATGGAAGGAGTATGGCCCCGGTGTGCAAGCCCGCAATGAAACGCTGCGTGCGATCAAACGGCTTGGCCGCATCATCTGGAAGAAGTAGAGCGGCTATCATCGTCGTAGCCTCGTCGAAACCAAAATGCACTGCTTCAAGCCGCTCGGTCAGCGCGTCATGGCGCACACCTTCGATAGTCAGATAACCGAGCTCAAAGTCCGTGCTGCAATCCTCAATCGATTCTCGCAAATCGGAATGCCAAACACCATCCGCGTGACATAGTAATCCCAAATACAAGGTCGATTCAGACCAATTCTGAGTTATGCAACAGAGCCTACATAATGCCGGATGTGGTGCGCGCCCATTTCACTCTTATGCTCACGCGGCCCTCCGTTCGGCGAGCGCTGGCACGGAAAGAGATAGATGTGGCCGACTATATTCCGGCCGGTCGCCTGATGCCAGTCTGGCGCGCTCGAAGAACACGCCAGACTGAATACCCATCTAGAATTTATGCGTCACACGAACATACCAGCGGCCACCGTCCTCGTCGTAAGGACGGATGAGCGGATATTTGTATCCCAGCCTTGAGAGGATACTGGTCACCTCGTCGGGATAGGAGTTCAATATGTTCTCAGCGCCAAGCATAACCTGCGTGGCTACTCCGACATCATAAGAAAGGCTCAAATCGACGAAAGCGATCGGTGACACTTTCTGGTTCTTGAAAGGGGATTGATCGAAGATCAGCGCATCGACAAAAGAACCATAGTAACGAACTCTACTTGTCAGGTGCAATCGCCCTACATCATAGTTGCCGGTAACGACCATGGTGTGATGTGGCCGCGCATCTTCAACGATCGGTTTCAGAACCTTGAATGGCAGCGTGGCCGCGACATTCCTGATCTTGGTGCTGTTATAATTATAGGCGGCAGTCAAAGTTGCCTTGCCTGCCCCTAGTTCGCCAGTCCACGCGCCAACAATATCGATGCCATCGCTGCGCGTATCGTAGCCGTTTATGAGAAACTGAATACGATCATAGAGCTGGCCGGGCGCCAGCGTCTGCTGCGGCGAAATACCAATCCTGTCCTTAATATCTATATGATAATAATCGGCTGTGATGGTCAGGCCGGCGGCAGGGGTCAACACAATGCCTGCGCTTACGTTTTTGGATTTTTCAGGTTTCAGCGCCTCGCCGCCGAACGGCGCCGCCAATGGGTCGGACGGCGACACCAACCCAATCGTGATCAGCGGATAAGGCGGCGGCTTGGTCGAATCGGCCGCCGTTTGCAGCTTCGTGAAATTCTGCTGTCCCGGTGACGGCGCGTGGAAGCCAGTATTGTACGTCCCACGGAAGGCGACCCATTGCGCAGGCTGATATCGTGCAGCGAATTTATAGCTGAAGTTCGAGCCAAAATCCGAGAAATGCTCATATCGGCCTGCCGCACCGACGGTCAAACGGCTCGTGAGATCCGCCTCGACATCGACATATCCTGCTCCGCTGTCTCGTGAAAATGCACCCGCAGTGCTAGGCGACATGCCAGGAAAACCATAGGCTCCCGAGGGAAGGTCCGAAAGTGGACCGGTCTGATAGGATGCCACCTCGCCAGCGATGATCTGGAAACGATCGCGCGTAAAAGCGCCGCCAAAAGCTATGCTGACGGGCGCCACCAAGCCGACGTCCAGCAGATAAGCTGCGTCAATATCCACGTTCGTCTCGGAAGCGACAATCTGACCGGAATCGAACGACGTCGGCGAGAGTGGACCAAGGCTGGCGTTGATCGAGCCACGAACCTTATAGGCAATTGAGTTACGTCCATAACCGCCGCTGACGTCAACGGTGAAATTATCCGTCACGTCCGCGCTGACACCGGCTCGAATCGCACCGTCTCTGATCACCGAGCCGAACTGCGACGCAAAACCCTCCGGATAGAGTGAAGTCAGTGCCCATGTGGGATAGATCGCATTGGGGCCATCCTGGTAAAATGAGCGCGCGAATACCGCATCGCGAGCCTGAGCGCTGCGGAACCTGAATTCCGACCAGCCAATGGTGTGCCCCCACGTGCCGTATGAGTAGAGCTCCAGCTGATCACCAAGCGGCAGCTTCAGATCGAAGGTCGCATGATAGGCTTCCATATCGGGTTGGCCGATCTTGTTACGGATTCCTACGGAACGATCGGTGGCATTGCTGTTGCTGTAATCGCCCGTGATGGAGAGGCTGCCGCCACCCGGAAGCGACAGACCCGAGCGCCCGGCAAGCTGAAGCCCGAAGCCGTCGCCAGCATAATATTGACCGGTCTGGGCGGTCAGTGTTGTACCGGGCTTGTCATCGAGAATGATGTTAATCACGCCAGCAATCGCGTCTGACCCATATTGCGCCGAGGCGCCATCACGGAGCACTTCGACCCGGCCGATCGCCGCCGAAGGTATCTGCGCTAGATCGACTGCTGCAGACCCGGTATAGATTGCGTCGATGAACGCCGAACGGTGCCGACGGTGGCCGTTCACGAGCACCAGTGTCTGATCCGACCCGAGGTTGCGCAAGGCAGCAGGCCGCGAGAATATCAGGCCATCCACCCCCGGCAGACGCTGAACATTGAACGATGGGATCGACGCCATCAGCTTGTCATTCAGATCGGCTGAAGGCGAGGCATCCAGCGACCGCGCATCCAGAACGTCGATGGGGGAAAGTGACTGCGAAGCGGTGCGCTCTCCTCTCCGCGTTCCGGTAACGATGATTTCCGTATTCGCTTCCGCCACCGGCGACGGATCCGAATCTGAATCCGGAAGCTGTGCATGCGTCCGCTCAATCGCCGTTCCACTCATCAAAAGCACCAACAATATCGATCGCGTTGCGGCCTTAGCCGCCTGTGTCTGGACAATTTTCATGAAATTTCCCTTGTTCAATTTTCATGTAGGCGCCGAAGCGCCTCAGTCATGCAGCACATCAGGCAGCCTCGGCTGGACAGCTGAGGCTTTTCGAGGCGATCGGCTTTTTACCGTTTTACAGCATCGCAGACTGGCATGTTCGCATAACTTATGATGGCATAGGATTATGCCTTTTGTCAGGCAAGGAAAAAGTGATGGGTTCAATTTCTAATGGCACGACCGACATAACAAGCATGATGAAAATTTCGAATTTTTCATCATGCAAGTCGTCAGTTTGGTTGCGCGCTCAGGGGCTGCCCCCGTGAGCCACCATAGCATACAACGCGAGTTCAAAAGCAAATTCATATGGATATTGCGCTGCTATCATAACTTATGTAGTGGGATTTTATATGGGCATGGCAAATGCCCAAAAATAGGGAGGGAAGGCAAATGTATAAGGGTTTTCAGTTGAACGTCGTGAGCGTATCCATTACATCGCTATTTGCAAAGCAGGGTGCCCCCGTCTTGAAGACGAGCATCGCGCTGTCACTGCTGGCGGTGAGCCATTCCGCAATGGCGGTCGCTCAAACGCGCGGCGGTGAAGGTGATTCTGCAACCGAAGCTCATACGGCTTCGGCAGGCGTCGGGGAAATCATCGTCACAGCCACGCGCCGCTCGCAGGATCTGCAAAAGGTCGCAGGCACGGTCCAGGCGTTGCCTGCGAAGAGCCTCGAGCAGCTTGGCATAACCAACGTCCAAGAGCTTACCAACGTGGTGCCGGGCTTCAACGTCGTACCGACTGGCGGCAATAACCTGTATTTGCGTGGTATTGGCACCAACAGCGCCGGCTACAATGAAGCTCAGGTCGCTGTCTATCTCGACGGCCTCTATTTGGCCAACCCGGCCATGGGTATCTATTCCTTCAACAACATTGACCAGATCGAAGTTCTCAAGGGCCCGCAAGGAACACTTTACGGCCGCAATGTCACGGCGGGTCTAGTATCGATCAGAACCCGCGATCCCGGAAATGTGCTGCGCGTTGACGCCTCGGTCGGCTACGCGAACTATAATACTTTCACGCAGAACTTGTACCTCTCGACGCCGATTACGGAGACATTGGCGGCGAACGTCGCAGTCTATAACTCCAAGCAAAATGACGGCTGGGGCAAAAATCTGTTTACGGGTCGCGAGATCTACAAGAGCCGCGAAACAGGTGTCGAAGCCAAATTGCAGTGGAAGCCGACCGCCGCGACCGAGGTTACAGCGACGTTCGTCTATGACACCAACAACAGGGATAAAGGTCTCAATTTCCAGGTCGTTCCGGGAACAGTCGCCAACGATGGCACAACAAATGCCGGAAAGTATAATACGCTGTCCCGTGTCATCACGGAGGCCCCGTTCGAAGCCTATATTGGCATGCTGAAAATTCAGCATGAGCTGGATTTTGCAAACCTCACCAGCATAACGGGCTATCAGACCAGCAGTCAGGATCCCACATTCCCGGCGAATACCGGACAATTGGGGCAGCCGGTCGCCGGCCAGGGAACGACATTCCTCAGCTTCCGGCAGCGCAATCGGGCATGGAGCCAGGAACTCCAGCTGGCATCGAAACCTTCCGGCGACCGGTTGGACTGGCTTCTCGGGGCGTTCTATTACAATGACAATACTACGATAGAGGCCAATCTATTCGGCACGTGCGTTGCAGGTGTATGCGCCCCCGGCGGACCGCCGCCAAACACGATCACCGGCAAGCCCACCACTCGCTCCTATTCCGGCTTTGCGGATGTGAGCTACCGCATGTTCGATGCCACGCATCTGACGGTTGGATTGCGCTATACCGATGAAACAAAACGTCTCTCCGGCTCGGCAGTCCCGCTGGCGGGCTTTCCGAACTCGGTCGCGGCGCTGCCTCCCTCTGTAGTGACTGCTCCCGGGCAGCCCTTCGGGACCAATCCGGGCATCCCGACCAAGTTGCATTTCACGAAGCTCACCTACCGCTTCGTTCTGGCGCAGGACATTGGCAGCAACGTCCGCGCCTATGTTTCGAACAATCTGGGCTTCAAGTCGGGCGCTTTCAACGCCAATACCTTCACCAACAATCCGGTTCGGCCGGAAACGCTCGACGCCTATGAAGCAGGCGTCAAAGCCCAATTGTTCGATCGCAAGCTGCGGTTAAACGTAGCCTACTTCTACTATGATTATAAGGATGTGCAGCTACGTTCGACGGCCCCGCCGGCTCCTCCAGGCACTGCCTTGTTGCAGAATGTCGCAGCCGTGCGCTCCAAGGGCGTCGACGTGGACTTCTCGCTCGTTCCTGTCTCCGGGCTGACAATCAATGGCGGCTTCGAAATCCTGGACGCCAAATATACAAAGTTCCCAGGTGCGACATGTTCCACACCCGGCCCAACCGGACGCGTCGTCTCGGTTTCCTGTGATCTCAGTGGCAGGAAGGTCGCTTATGCCGCTCCCTTTTCTGCGACCGTAGGATTTGTCTACAGTCTCGATACGACATTCGGCGGGCTAGCATTTGCCGCCAATCTCAATCATTCTGCGCGCCATACGCTCCAACCTGACGGCAGCATCATCGCACCGACAGCGGATCTAGTAGATAGCAGCATCACCTGGACGTCGCCTGACAAACATTTCGATGTCCGTCTCTATGCAAGGAACCTCACCAACGAATACACCTATGTGTCTTCTGCGGTTTCACCCAACAGCTTCGCCTATATTCCGGGTGCGCCGCGCCAATACGGAATAACGGTCGGGTTTCATTACTGAGTCGCAATATGTTCGTCGAATCCGTTGCCCTGCGCCGCATCAAATCATCCGCCACCATGGCGGCCGCGGCCAGGGCGCGCGATCTTGTGCGGCAGAGACGGGACATTATCTCGCTGGGGATTGGCGAGCCTGACTTCGATACGCCGGACAATGTGAAGCAAGCCGGCATCCGCGCAATTATGGAAGGAAAGACCCGATACACCGACGCAGACGGCATAGCCGAGTTGAAGCATGCCATCTGCGCCAAGTTCCAACGTGAAAATGGTCTGTCCTATAAGCCGTCGCAGGTGAATGTCTCACCGGGGGGCAAGGCTGCGATTTATAACGCCTTCGTCGCCTCGCTCTCACCTGGGGATGAAGTGATCATCCCCACTCCCTATTGGGTTTCCTATCCCGATATGGTGCTGTTGGCAGGGGGAGAACCGGTCTTCGTTCCGACCATGGCCGAGGCGAGTTTCAAGCTGGAGCCAGCCGATCTTGAGGCTGCGATCACGCCGCGCACGAAATGGCTTTTGATCAATTCCCCGTCCAACCCTTCAGGTGCTGCATATTCATGCCAAGAACTGAGGACTCTAGCCGAGGTACTGTTACGCCATCCGCATGTCTGGGTTCTCAGCGACGATATCTACGAGCATCTTGTCTACGACGATTTCGTTCATGCAACCATCGCTGCGGCAGCGCCAGAACTCTTCGACCGGACGCTAACAATGAACGGCGTCTCCAAGGCTTATGCCATGACCGGTTGGCGCATCGGATATGCCGCTGGCCCGGAACCTTTAATCCGGGCGATGGCGAAGGTCATGATGCAGTCGACATCAAACCCTGCCTCCATCTCCCAATGGGCCGCGGTCGAAGCACTGAATGGAACCCAACACTTTATTAAATCCAACGCCAAGGTTTTCGAAGGCCGCCGCGACCTGGTGGTTTCGATGCTGAATGAGGCACCAGGCATATCCTGCTCGACCCCGGAAGGCGCCTTCTATGTCTACCCGTCGCTTGCACAAGTAATCGGGAAGAAAACACGGGCAGGGACGGTGATTGAAACCGATCAGGATTTCGTGATCGAGCTGCTGAAGGCTGAAGGCTGCGCCACGGTGCATGGCAGCGCCTTCGGCCTCTCTCCATTTTTCCGGCTTTCCTATGCAACCTCAAACGCGCTGTTGGAGGACGCATGTCGGAGAATTCAGTGCTTCTGCGCTTCCCTCACATAGCGGATGACCGCACTGAATCAAAATCACCACATGGGGAACAAGCTGATGACAGATCGAGAGACCCGGGGGTTTGCCAGCCCGGTGGATTATGAAAAATATGGTCGGTATGCCTCAAACAAAAAGGAGCAGGCGCACTCGCTCACCAATTACGCGGTTCGCGCGAAGTTCACCGACCGCATCAGCGCCGATGGATCGACGCCTTATCCAGCGGAGGCTGATCGCTATCATCTGTATCTCGCTTTGGGATGTCCGTGGGCGCATCGGGCGGCCATAGTTGTTGATCTGCTGGAGCTCGCCATAACCTATTCGTTCGTCGACGATATACGCGACGGACGGGGATGGGCCTTTCGCGAAACCCGCGGTCCCGATCCCATCAATAATTTCGCTACGCTGAAGCAGGTCTATCTGCTGGCTGAGCCTGCGTTCGAAGGACATATCAATGTTCCCACCCTTTGGGATAGCAAGACGGACCAGGTGGTCAACAATTCAGACGACGAAATCTTTCGCGACCTAGTGACCCAGTTCGGTACCATTGCTCGCAACCCTGACGATCTATACCCGTCTGATCGGCGTGACGAGATCAACGCCCTTGATGCGCTTATCCACGAAGACCTCAATTTTGGCGTGTACCGGATAGCTGTGGCGGCCAATCAGGCGGATTATGATACGCTGGTCGAGCGCGCATTCGCTGCCCTTGACCAGTTGGAGAAACGTCTCGCGACCAACCGCTACCTGTTTGGGAAAAGCATCACGGAAACAGATATCCGGCTCTGGGTGACATTGGCGCGTTTTGATAATGTCTATAACCCGTTTTTCCGCGTCAATCTGCGACGCTTGGTCGATTATCCCAATCTATGGGCGTATGCACGGGATCTTTATACCCATCCCGCTTTTGCCCGATCGACTGATTTCAAGGCGTGCAAAGACACCTATTATCTCGCTTTTCCTCAATGGAACCCGGCAGGCATCGTGCCGACCGGTCCTCTGCTCGACTGGACCGAACCGCAGCAGCGCCCACGCCTCGGTTGACGCCCTACCGCCTCCAAAAATATCAGATAAAAAGGACTGTTGATGAACGCCACCGGAGAAATCACACCGAAATCGCTTGCGGTAGCGATGTCTGCACTGATTGGCACGTGCTTCAGCGGCGTGACCTTCGCCTCCGTTTGCATCTCTGTGTTTCTCATTCAGATCGCATCCGACTATGACTGGAGCCGCGCCAGCATTGGCGGGGCGGTAGCGGTTTTGCGCGTGGGGATGGCGCTCGGCGCGCCTGTGTTCGGCCAGATCATCGACAGGCACGGCGCGAGAGCAGTTCTCCTGCCGATGACAGCGGCATCGGGTATCCTCCTCATCACCATTTCTTTCATGGGCTCATCGCTGATTTTATTCTATCTTGCGCATTTCCTGCTAGGGCTCTGTCAACCCGGTGCCGTCGCATACAGCAAGCTGCTGTCAACTTGGTTCTTTCGCCATCGTGGCATCGCTTTGACCACATTGGGATTTGGAACCTTCGCCGCCAAGTTCGCAGTCCCGCCGATCGCGGGTGAACTGGGCACCATGTTTGGCTGGCATGGCGCCTACCGCGCATTGGCACTCATTGAGCTTTTCGTCGCCCTGCCGATCCTGATTGCATTTTTTCGGGAACGGAAAGTCACCGATTCTGTCACCGCAGTGGTAGAAATTCGGGAAATACGCCCCGATGGTGCCCCGCGGATCGGTATGCGGCAGGCCGCCGCGAGCAGTACATTCTGGCTATTGGTCGGTGCAGAGGCCGCCATCTTTTTTGCCTTCATGGCTATCAGCACCCATGCCGTCGGCATCCTTACGGAGCGCGGCATTTCAAATGCCCTCGCCATATGGGGCCTGTCCATTTTCGCGGCCGGCGGCTTGCTGGCTCAGGTTGCCAGCGGCCTGTTGCTCGACCGCTTTGACACACCGCGCGTGCCGGTTCCTTTCAGCATCCTCGCCCTAGCCAGCATCCTCCTTCTGCACTTCGCTCAGAACGAGATACTCGTCCTCACGTCGCTCTTCCTGTTCGGCTTGGGGTCAGGTGCATTGACCTCGACGACATCCTATTTCACAAGTCGCTACTTCGGCGTGCGCAATTTCAGCACGATCTATGGCTTATTGTTTCCTACCTTCCTGTTGCTGAGCGCGCCTGCCCCGATCATTTTGGGTGCCATCTATGATTATACGGGATCCTATGACATCGGGTTGATGGTCATCGGCGGCGTGATACTGATCGGTCTTTATTGCTTGTGGCGCCTCAAGCCATACCCATATCCAGACAAGACGCTTTCAGCGGGAGCATGAAAGGGAGAAATCGGGCTTGCGCGATCGACAGGCATTACTTGCCAGTTCGGCTAGTGAAGCCGGGGCAGCGATATGAGCGACATGACCTTGTCCAAGGATAGTCACATTGCGCACTGTTGGCAGCAGCCTCCCCAGGACGACATCGGGTAAGAGTGCATCTGGAAGGACAAATCTGTTTTTGCCGACAAGCAGGAACGATAGCCCGACGATACCATCCAGATCGGCAGGTGCCCATGCTACTGGTGTTGTTCTTACGGTTGGGGAGAAGGCTTCTGACCTGCGTCGTAAGCCCGCCGATGGCTGTGAATGGTCGGGAGGTGCGCCCGGGCCCACTCCGCCAGATAACGGACGGGCTCCGCCAAAGAATGCCCCAGCGGGGTAAGCGCATACTCAACCTGCGGCGGCGTGGTGTGGCAAACTTTACGGTCAACCAGCCCGTCGCGCTCGAGTGTCTTCAGAGTTCGCGTGAGCATCTGCTGAGAAATCTCTCCGACCTGACGTTTCAACTCATTGAAGCGTCTGGAACGGTCACGAAGCGCGATCACGACTTGTATTGACCATTTGTCGCCTATTCGGTTGAGCACCTCGCTGACACCACGGCAGCCGATCTCATCAGTCTGTCCATTGGGCACTTCCATGTGACCAAGTCCTAAAAAAATGCGTTCTTGTGGGCATTCAGCTAGTCGCATACTAAGCGTTAGTCAATATTAGTGACCAATGTATTCGGCTTCGACTCTCGGCTAGATATGAATGGAGAACATTATGAAGCTTTACTACGCTCCGGGCGCCTGCAGCATGGCCGATCACGTGGCACTGATTGAGGCAGGGCTGCCGCACACGCTCATCCGGGTCGGTCTCGATCGAAAGACCGAAGATGGGCGCGATTTCGTGGCGATCAATCCAAAGGGATATACGCCTGCGCTGGAACTCGATGACGGTTCGATCCTGACCGAAAATCTGGCTATCCTCCTCTATATCGCCGACCGTTCGGGCAAGATTCTCGCGCAAGAGGGCTTGGATCGCTGGCGGGCTCTCGAACTGACCACGCAGATTGCCACCGAAATCCACCCCAGCTTCAAACCCTTCTTCTGGAATGCTCCTGCATCCGAAAAGGACAAAGCGCGCGTGCACCTCGACAAGCATCTTGGTCTTGTTGCAGGGCAGCTTGGAACTAACCGCTATCTGGTCGGCGATTTCATGACGATCGCCGACTCCCTGTTTACGGTCATGCTGATGTGGGCGGGCATGATGGACATCGCTGTCCCGGAGCTGCTTCAACGCTATTTGGCAAATATGAAGACCGAGCCCTCTGTCGTCGAGGCCCTGGCGAGGGAAGGACGGGCCTGAGCCTCGCCTTTCAAGATCGACCGACGCAGCTTGGATCCGGGGCCAACCCCTTACTGCGCGGACCGCGCTTTCAAAAGGGCAATGCCGAACAGTGCCAATGCCGTGGCGATACCTGGCAGAGAGGCGGCCGCGAAAATCTGCCCCGAACTCCAGCCTGCGGCTACCAGCGCTCCCGCGATCACCGGAGCACCCGTCGCGCCAATGCGGCCGACCCCAAGACCCCAGCCGAAGCCAGTGGTGCGAACGTCATTGAGATAGGTTTCAATCATCAGCAGAACAAAGCCTGCCTGAAGAGCACAGATGCCAGCCGCTATAAAGAAGACGGCTGCGGGGGCAAGCACCGGATCGTCGAGCAACATCGGCAGGTTGAGAACAGCGATCAAATACAATCCGATTTCCACGAACATCAGACGGATCAGCTTGAATCGGGTCGCGAGCCATCCCTGTATAGCCATTCCCAGCGCGCCACCTAGTCCGAACATCGCGGCTGCATCCATACCACTGGTCGAACCGAAACCCAATTTCTGGAGCAATGCAGGCGTCCAGCTCAACGCGAAATATAGAATCCCTGAGTGAGGATCACACCGAACCACAGCAGCAGCGTGAACTTCCAGAAGCCATCGGAGAAGATGCCGATCACGGGGATTTTCTGCGCCGTTTTTGAATCGGCCTTATCGACGACAAGAATTCCATCCGGCAAATTCGGCAAGACCCTCCTCGCTTCCTTTGCGGCCCGCCGCTGATCATTCTTCACCGCGATCAGGAAGTGAACAGATTCCGGAACCAAGAGCAGGGCTAGCCCGGTAAATATCAACGTCAGCCAGCCCTCGACGTAAAGCAACGCTTGCCGTCCGAAGTCAGGGGTAACGAGCTTGCCGATCACCCCACCCAGAAACGACCCGAGCGGCATGAATGCAACCAGACAAGACGTAATGGGTCGAGCATAGCGCTGCGGCGAAAATTCAGGTCAGGATGCTTGGCAATGGCGCCCCAGGCCAACACCGGCGATAAACCGCACCGCTAGCACTCCGTCAAGTCCCTCACCGACGGCGTGGCGATCGTGGCGAGGCTGGCGACGGTCATCGAGAGAATGGCGGTATTTTTCCGCCCCAGCCAGCGGTCCGCCAGCGGGCTCATAACGAGAGCGCCGCCCACGCCCCCCAGCAGTCCCGCATAAAAGACGATGTCGACTCGGAAATGGGCAGGTTCAGGTTACGCGTAAGATTGTGCGCGATTACGCCCAACATCTGGCGGCGCTGACTCCTACCGAGCAACAACAGGCAAAACTGCAGGGTGCTTTTTCCGATCTACTCGCCGGAGCGCAGGACGATGAAAATTTCCCGGTGATCCGCAAAGGATTAAAAGTAGGGAATTTAACTTCACGACAAAAGGCATCTGTACTTGCCGCGATCAGAAAATATGTCTTCGATCTGGCCACCCCCGACGCCCAAGCAATTATGAGAAAATATGAGATGGAGCTTGACCAGACATATATTGCCTTCGCCGGGACACCCTTGTTGCAAACGAGAAATGATTATGTCCGTATCGATGGCCCCTCTGTGTGGATCGAGTTTTCGATGCAACGGGTCAGTCATTCGCAAATGTTCACCCACATTCGATATGGCGTGACCGAAAGACCGATTACGGAGGACTGTAACACAAGGACGTCGCGAGCGCGCCTGCCGCCTATCCGCCCACGATCCGGAAACCTATCTGAAAGCGACGAGCACAGCCAAGAGCGCGCACAGAAATGCGACCATCGTTACAGCCACGATAATGAGCAGGGGCTTTGGCCCAACCTTTTTCAATTGCGGCAGGGGAGAACGAATGGCGGTCGCAGTGACAGCAACCGCAAGCAATGCATCGGCCATGTTAGCAGAGCCTTGCGAGAGGACGGGAGGAACAACACCGGTTGAATTGACGCCGGCGAGTACAAAAAAACCGATAATGAACCAAGGGACACCCATGCCTTTGGGGCCTTCTCCACCGCTTGGCAGGAGCAAGGCGATCAAGGCCAGCAGCGGCGCAAGTAATGCCACGCGGGTCAGCTTGACGATTGCAGCGATCTGGCCCGCTTCTTCTGAATAGCCGTATCCAGCGCCGAGTGCCTGGGCGACATCATGGATGGAAGCTCCGAGCAGGAACCCAGCCTGCAGATCCGACATGGAGAGCATATGGGCAATGACGGGATAGAGCACCATCGCTCCCGCACTCATCGTCGCGATACCGACGAGAACCAAAGTCAGTTGCGCTTCGCTGATGCGCCGCTCGCCAAGGGTGGCGGCGAGCGCCATCGCCGCACTGGCGCCGCAGATTGCGACTGAACCACCGACAAGCGCCCCGAAGGCGCTACCGAAACCGAACCGGCGCGCCAGCAAAATGGCTGTCCCCAAAGTCACGACGACGATCGTTATCACGCAGACCAGCGCAAGCGGACCCAATCCAATGACTTGCCCAGCCGTCACCCGTACTCCGGCAAGAACGATACCCCATCGCAGGAGCGAGCGTGAGGAGAAGTCGAGACCCGGCGTCAACCTTTGATCTGTTGACAGAAAATTTAGCGAAAGCCCCAGCAAAAGCGCCATTAACGTCAATGGCGGTCCATAATGATCCGAGAGGAAGGCGGCAGCAAGTGTCGCCAGCGTGACGATGGTTAACCCCGGCAGGTAAGCACGCCATGCATAAAAGCGCTTGGGCAATATACTGCCGCGAAGATCGGCGGCCACGACATCGGGCGCAAGAGTCACTCTGCCGCGTCTCCAATGGCGGTGCCCGGTTCCACTACTGGCTGGCGCATGCGATTGGTCACCATGGCACCATATAGCCGACGAACGGTATTGCTGCCGGTCGTCACGAAAAATCCGGGGATCAGCCCGTGCACGAAACAGGCCAGCCCACCGGCGATCATCGAAAAGCCGAAGCCCCAGGATGCGACAAAATGTTCGCTGTAATTTTCTCCAACCGTGCGGGGATGATGGACGAATAATCGATGAAACATGTCGGCCTCCTCAGTGAGGCGATCATTCTAACCCCGGATTTCCACTGTTTTGTTCTTTATTTTTCCATAAATTATCTATATTAGATAATAATATTACTAATAGGTATAGATATGAAGAATATTGTTCTCGATGAACAGGATCGCAAAATATTATCCATTCTGCAGGAGGATGCCATGGCGCCGATAGCCGAGATCGCCGAGCGGGTTGGTCTGTCGACGACTCCCTGCTGGAAACGAATCAAGCGCCTCGAACGGGAGGGCGTCATTGATCGCCGCGTAGCTATCCTCAATCGGGAGCGGCTGGGGCTTGGGGTAACGGTTATCGTTGCCGTGCGCACGGCTCACCACACGGACGAATGGCTAAAGGCCTTTGCGGAAGGTATAACCCGAATTCCCGAGGTCGTCGAATTTTACAGGATGAGCGGCGATATCGACTATCTTCTCAAGGTCGTCGCCAAGGACATCGCCGACTATGACCGCATTTATCACAAGCTTACAAAGGTCGCGCCCTTGCATGATGTCAGTTCTTCTTTCGCAATGCAGGAAATCAAGTCTGTAACAGCGCTCCCGCTATACTGACGGATAAGCGCATGCGGTGACCTCACGAGCCGCACAGGGAAGAAACCAGACCTGACAAGACCTGTCGAAGCAGCAGCCTCAGTTCAAGGGCTTTTCGAACGCCACCGAGATCTTGAGCGACATCTCGTCGGACACAAGAGGGACGCCATACCCCATGTCGAAATCGCTGCGCTTGATTTTAGTGTGCGCGGAAAAGCCGATTGTTCTCTGCATCGCCCCGGTACGCGGCGGATTGCGTGTAATGCCTGCTCCTCCGAACCGTGCTTGCAGCACGACGGGCTTGGTCACACCTTTGACGGTGAGATCTCCCGTAATCTCGGCTGTTTCTCCATCTTTGCCGACGACCACGCGAGTGGATTTGAAAGTGGCGTTGGGGAATTTCTCCGCATCGAAGAATTCCGGTTCCACTAAGTTCTGTGGACAATAGGGATTCACATTTTGATGCGGGTG
>TARA_R110000782_G_scaffold138087_3_pt1 | contig 27400 bp, 28 predicted proteins | sample TARA_R110000782 | Tara Oceans TARA_R110000782 (sample SAMEA4397859) | marine metagenome | biome: Polar Biome; feature: [SRF] surface water layer (ENVO:00010504); material: water (ENVO:00002006), including particulate matter (ENVO:01000060) such as... | depth 5 m | reverse complement strand
CCCGCGCCGCCGCCGATACGGATGCGGAGGTCGTCACCGGCGGCGCGGCGCCGGACGGCCCCGGCTTCTTCTATCAGCCGACGCTCGTCGCGGGCGCGAAGAACAGCGACGAGATCGTGCAGAAAGAGGTGTTCGGCCCGGTCGTCTCGGTCACACGCTTCGATGAAGACAGCCAGGCGCTCGACTGGGCGAACGACAGCGAATACGGCCTCGCCTCCTCGGTATGGACGCGCGATGTCGGCAAGGCCGCGGCGTTCGCCGCGCGGCTGCAATACGGCGTCACGTGGATCAACACGCACTCGGTGAACGCCACCGAAATGCCGCACGGCGGCGTGAAGGCGTCGGGCTACGGCTCCGATCTTTCGGTCTACAGCCTCGAACACTATCTCGCGACGCGGCATGTCATGATAAAGCACTGAGTATGACTACAGCCCGCCCCGTCCTTGGTATTATCTGCTGCAACCGTATTGTCGGCACCGAGCCGGCGCAGGCGGTGATGGAGCGCTACGTACGCGCAGCGATGACCTATGCCGATGTTGCGGCGCTGCTGATCCCCGCCCTGCCGGACCTGATGACCGCCGCAGAAGTCGCCCCGCGTCTCGACGGGGTGCTCCTCACCGGCAGCCCCTCGAACATCGAGGGCAGCCGCTATGCCGATGAAGGCGGCGATGGCCCGTTCGATCCCGGCCGCGACGAGATCGCACTGTCGATGGTGGATGCGATGATCGGGCGCGGGCGTCCCGTGTTCGGCATCTGCCGCGGCTTTCAGGAAATCAACGTCGCGCTCGGCGGAAGCCTTCGCCGCGACACCTCCGCAAGCGACGATCTCATCCACCATCACGCACCGGACGACGTTTCGTTCGACGCGATGTTCGATCACCGCCACCGCGTCGATCTCGTCCCCGGCGGCATCCTCGCGCGCACCTACGATACGCCGTCACTCGATGTGAACTCCGTTCACTTCCAGGGCATAGGCCGCCTCGCCGATAGCCTGAGCGTGGAAGCGACCGCACCGGACGGGCTCGTCGAGGCCTACTCGGCGACCATCGGCAAATCGCCCGTCGTTGCCGTCCAGTGGCATCCCGAATGGCACCCGGAAGCAAACCCGGACAGCCAGATCTTCTTCAAACTTCTTGGCCAGACTCTCAGGGGAACAGCATGACCGCCGTCCGCAAGAACTACGACATTCCCGCGCTGCGCCGTCTCGATGTCGCGCACCACCTGCCCGCGCAGCAGGATTACAAGTTGATCGAGGACATGGGCGGCAGCCGCATCGTGACGCACGCTGAAGGCTGCTACATCACTGACGGCGACGGTAACCGCATCCTCGATGGCATGGCGGGACTCTGGTGCGTCAACGTCGGCTACGGCCGCGAAGAGCTTGCAGACGTCGCCGCCGAGCAGATGCGTGAGCTTCCCTTCTACAACACCTTCTTCAAGACCGCGACACCGCCTACGATCGAACTCGCGGCGAAGATCGCGGGCCTCACCGGCGGCAAGCTCCAGCACGTGTTCTTCAACGCCTCGGGCTCCGAAGCGAACGACACCGTGTTCCGCATGGTGCGCCACTACTGGCAGGTGAAGGGTGAGCCCAGCCGCAAGATCTTCATCAGCCGCTGGAACGCCTATCACGGCTCCACCGTCGCGGGCGTCAGCCTCGGCGGCATGAAGGCGATGCACGCGCAAGGCGATCTCCCGATCCCCGGCATCGAGCATGTCCGCCAGCCCTACTGGTTCGGCGAGGGCCGCGACATGGAGCCGCGCGAATTCGGCAAGCTCTGCGCGCAGGCGATCGAGGACCGCATCCTGCAAGTCGGCCCCGAGAACGTCGCTGCGTTCGTCGGCGAGCCCGTGCAGGGCGCGGGCGGCGTCATCATCCCGCCCGAAGGCTACTGGCAGGAAGTCGAGCGCATCTGCCGCAAGTACGGCATCCTCCTCGTCGCGGACGAGGTGATCTGCGGCTTTGGGCGCACCGGCGAGTGGTTCGGCCACCAGACGCTCGGCTTCACGCCCGATCTCGTCCCGATGGCCAAGGGACTCTCCTCGGGCTATCTCCCCATCTCGGCGGTCGCGGTGTCGTCGGACGTCGTGGACGTGCTCAAGACCGGTGGCGATTTCGTCCACGGTTTTACCTATTCCGGCCACCCGGTCTGCGCGGCCGTCGCGCTCCGCAACATCGAGATCATCGAACGCGAGAACCTCGTCGGCAAGGTTCGCGATGATGTCGGCCCCTATCTGAACGCCGCGCTGAAGCGCCTCGACGACCATCCGCTCGTCGGCGAAACGCGCTCGATCGGCCTGCTCGGCGGGGTTGAGATCGTCGCGGACAAGAAGACAGCCGCGCGCTTCGGCGGCAAGGAAGGCAATGCCGGCCCGGTCGTGCGCGACTTCTGCATCGAAAACGGCCTGATGGTGCGCGGCATTCGCGACACCATCGTCATGTCGCCGCCGCTCATCATCTCACGCCAGCAAATCGACGATCTGGTTGACATCATCCGCCGTTCGCTGGATTTGGCCATGCCGAAACTGAAAGCCCTGTAAAAGGAGAGCCTCCATGACCCGTTCGCCGCTGCTTCGCGAAGCCTGCTACATCGACGGGGAATGGGTGAAGGCAGACAGCGGCGAGACGATAGAGGTCACGAACCCGGCCACCGGCGAGGTTCTCGGCACCGTTCCGAACTGCGGCGCTGCGGAAACGAAGCGCGCCGTGGAGGCCGCAAACCGCGCGTGGCCCGCATGGCGCGCGAAGACGGCGAAGGAGCGCGCCGTCATCCTCCGCCGCTGGTACGAGCTCATCATGGCCAATCAGGAGGAACTCGCCCGCCTGCTCACGCTCGAACAGGGCAAGAGCCTTGCCGAAGCACGCGGCGAGATCGCCTACGGCGCCGCGTTCATCGAATGGTTCGCCGAGGAAGGAAAGCGCCTCTACGGCGACGTTATCCCCGGCCACATGGCGGACAAGCGCATCGTCGTGCTGAAGCAGCCGATCGGTGTGGCCGCCGCGATCACGCCGTGGAACTTCCCGAACGCGATGATCACGCGCAAGGCCGGCCCGGCGCTCGCCGCCGGCTGCCCCATCGTGCTGAAGCCCGCCACCGAAACGCCTTATTCCGCCTTCGCGCTCGCCGTGCTGGCCGAAGAGGCGGGACTTCCGAAGGGTGTGTTCAACGTGCTGACCGGCAAAGCTTCGGCGATTGGCGGCGAACTGACCTCCAATCCCATCGTGCGCAAGCTGTCTTTCACCGGGTCCACCGAGATCGGTCGCCTGCTGATGAAACAGTCCGCGGATACCATCAAGAAGCTCAGCCTCGAACTTGGCGGCAACGCCCCCTTCATCGTGTTCGACGATGCGGACGTGGACGCTGCCGTTGTCGGCGCCATCGCCTCCAAGTACCGCAATTCGGGCCAGACCTGCGTCTGTTCGAACCGCCTTTACGCGCAGGCCGGGGTTTACGATGAATTCGTCGAGAAGCTCGCCGCGGCCGCTGCGAAGCTCAAGGTCGGCAGCGGGCTTGAAGACGGGACCGAACAGGGCCCACTCATCAACGAAGCCGCTGTCGAGAAGGTCGAGGAGCACATCGCCGACGCCACCGGCAAGGGCGCGAAGATTCTCGCCGGCGGCAAGCGCCACGCGCTCGGGGGCTCGTTCTTCGAGCCGACCGTGCTCGCGAACGTCACGCAGGACATGCTTGTCGCACACGAAGAGACCTTCGGGCCGCTGGCCCCCGTCATCCGCTTCGAAACCGAAGAGGACGCCATCGCGATGGCGAACGACAGCGAGTTCGGCCTCGCCGCTTATTTCTTCTCGAACAACCTCTCCCGCGTCTGGCGCGTGGCGGAGGCGATCGAGTCGGGCATGGTCTGCGTCAACTCGGGCATCCTCTCCACGGAGGTCGCGCCGTTCGGCGGCGTCAAGCAGTCCGGCCTCGGCCGCGAAGGCTCGCGCTACGGCATCGATGAATATGTCGAGATGAAGTACCTCTGCCTCACCATCTGAGGCGGCGGAAACATTTCGTCCAATAGGCGTTTAGGTTCAGTGCATTGACCCCAATGCAACACCTGAACGCCGGCCTCCCGAACGGAGCCGGCGTCTTTTTTGGCGCTCGGCTTCACCTGCGGTTCAGGCGCTTCATGGCCCACTGGACTGCAGGAGAAGGCCATGAATACTATTCGAAGAGGCGTAACGAGCGCACTTGTGCTGCTGTCTGCAGTCGCCCTCGGCGGCTGCATGTACGACGGATACGGCAGAGCGGGCGTTTCGGTTGGCCACGGCGGCTACTACGACCGCTACGGCTATGATTATCCCCGCTACGGCTATGGCTGGTACGATGGCTATTATTACCCCGGCAGCGGTTACTACGTGCTCGACCGCGCAGGAAAACGCCATCGCTGGAATGCGCGGCAACGCGATTACTGGATGGAGCGCCAACGCGATCGTTATGCCGGTCATCGCGATCGGCACGATGGAAAGTGGGACCGGTCCGACCGTCAGAAATGGCGTGATCGCGATCGGGATCGACGCGTGAACGCCGATCGGGGTCGCGAAAGCCCGCGCATGACAAGGCCGGACCGCGACCGTGGCGATTGGCGCGATCGCCGGGATCGTCGTGGCAATTCGCGAGAGAGGTCGGACTAGCGGCGACGGCGAGCTATTCGCCCCGTGTCACGTCGTCCGCGCCCGTGCGGCGCCTGTGGTCGCTGAATTTCTCCCCGTCGCGACGCTCGGTGCGATGGCCGTTGACCTTCCAGGGCTTGCACATCTTGCAGCCCGCACGACGGTTTCTGGGCCTGCCGCGTTTGTGATTCATGCGGAATACCTTCAGAAAATCATGGCGCGCCCGGCAGGATTCGAACCTGCGACCCCAAGCTTAGAAGGCTCGTGCTCTATCCAACTGAGCTACGGGCGCCCGCGAGGGGCCTTAGCGCAAATGCGCGCTATTTGAAATTGTCGGCGTACGTCTGGATTTTCAGGTGGTGCGTGCGCGGCGGCAGCACCGTGTAGGCAAAACCTTCGCGCTCGGCATACGCCTTGGCGGCTTCTGCGCTGTCGAAGCGCAGCGTCAACTGGCGGCGCGTGTCGGCGGAGCCTGCCCAGCCGGTGAGCGGATCGGGGCGCTGCGGGTCCGCGCGCTCGAACTCCAGCACCCATTCCTGCATGCGCGCCTTGCCGCTCTGCATCGCGTTCTTGGGGCGCTGGTAAATCCGGGCAGCCATCTGTCCTCGTCCTTGAAAGCTCTCGGGAACGCCAATGGCGCAGCCGCGGGCCGCGCGTCAAGCGCTCAGAATGCCCGCGCGATCGCGAAACGCACGGTTTCGGTAAGCGCAACCTTGGCGCTGCTTGCCGGCATATCGGCGATGGCATCGATGGCGAGTTCGCCATAGTGCCGCGCGCGCGCCAACGTATCAGCGATCGAACCTGATGTTTTCAGCCTCTCGATCGCTTCGGCGAGGTCTTCGTCGGACTTGCGGCGGCCTTCCATCGCGTCGCGCCAGAAGCGCCGCGCCTCGTCGTCGCCGCGGCGATAGGCGAGGATCACGGGCAGCGTCAGCTTGCCTTCGCGGAAGTCGTCGCCTTGCCCCTTGCCCATGGTTTCGGCGTCGGACATGTAGTCGATCGCGTCGTCCACGAGCTGGAAGGCGATGCCGAGGTTGCGGCCGAAGCTTTCAAGCGCGGCCTCGCACGCCTCGTCGCGCTCCGCGACCACGGCGGCGATCTGGCAGGCGGCGGCGAACAGCACCGCCGTCTTCGCGGTGATCACCTGCAGGTATTTTTCCTCGCTGGTTTCGATCTGGCGCGCGACCATCAGCTGGTCGACCTCGCCCTGCGCGATCACGGCGGAGGCGTTCGAAAGGATCTTGAGGACGCGCAGCGAGCCGTCTTCCACCATCAGCTCGAACGCGCGGCTGAACAGGAAGTCGCCGACAAGCACGGTCGCCTGGTTGCCCCAGATGAGGTTCGCCGCCTTCTTGCCGCGCCGCAGGTCCGATCCGTCCACCACGTCATCGTGGAGCAATGTCGCGGTGTGGATGAACTCCACGCTCGCCGCGAGCTTGTGGTGCCGTTCGCCCGAATAGCCGAGCAGGCGCGCGCTCGCGAGCGTCAGCATCGGCCGCAGGCGCTTGCCGCCGCCCGAAATCAGATGCCCCGCGAGCGCCGGAATCACCGCCACCGGGCTTTGCATCCGGTCCAAGATGATCTGGTTCACGGAATTCAGCTCGGGCGCCACCAGCTGCATCAGCCCGTCGATGGACGGTGCGGGCTCTGCCGGATTCAACCTGTGTATGTTGGCGCTCACGACTCTGACTTGTCCCATGACGTTTCCGCTGTCATTCGTCCATGCTACATCCACGGCGCTTTGTCACCGCGCCACATCGACGCGCCGACGTTTTGGGGAGCCTGATGACCGACGACCGCTCAGATGACCGCCTCGCTGCATACCGCAGCAGTATCGACAACATCGATGCAGCGCTCATCCATATGCTCGCCGAGCGCTTCAAGATCACGCAGGCCGTGGGTGAATACAAGGCCGTCGCCGGCCTCCCGCCCGCCGATCCGGACCGGGAGGCCCGCCAGATCGCGCGGCTGCGGAAGCTCGCCGCCGATGCGAAGCTGGACGAGGAACTGGCCGAAAAGTTCCTTCGCTTCATTATCGAAGAGGTGATCCGGCACCACGAGCGCATCAAGAACGAGCAGGCCTGAAGGCGATTTTCAAACGCCGCGCAAACCCCGTTGCATCGGCGGGAAGGCATCGTTATAGAGCGCCGTCCGGATCGGGGCTGTAGCTCAGATGGGAGAGCGCTGCAATCGCACTGCAGAGGTCAGGGGTTCGATTCCCCTCAGCTCCACCATCCGGATTTCCTGTTTTTCCCATCAATCGACGTAGTGCGGCGCCGGCCGTTCGCGCAATTGGTCGTAGTGAACGAGCGCGGGTTCGGGACCCAGCCGAACGGGTTCGCCGTCTCGAAACGCCCATTCGCCGCGGTCGCAATCGGCGGCGCGGACGTAGCCGTTGATGTAGAAGCGCCGGTGGTGATCGGCACGGTTCGCGCCCGATCCGTGCACGAGATAAGGGCTCCACAGCGCGAGGTCGCCGGGTTCGAGATCGAGGTCGATGAGCCCCGAGGGATCGAGGCCGAGCGCGACGAGCGTTTCTTCGGCGGCGGCATTATCCATGACCGCGCCTGCGATTTCCATATCCAGCGCACCGAGCCGGTGGCTGCCGGGCAGGATACGCATTCCGCCCGAGCGCGCATTGTGCGGATCGATTGCGAGGCCGGTCTGCACGTAGCTCGCGCCGAGATTGCGGTAAGCGTCCGGCGGGCGCCGGAAACGCGAGTCCTGATGGAAGGCGAAATCGCCCTTCCCGCCCGGCCGCTTCCAGTGAATCTGGTTAATGATCTGTTTGATGTCGCCGCCGATCACAGGGCCGAGCAGCGCTGCGAAGCGCCGGTCGGTGCGTGCATCGTCCAGCACGTCGCTGCGCCACGATGGCCACTGCGCCATGCGCACGTCGCCGTCCGCGATCTTGTAGAAGAGATTGCCGTGACGGAAACTGCGCCCATGCGCAGCGGCTTCCGCGTGTATGCCGTCGATCGCCGCGCCGATGCGTTCGATGTCGGTAGGCGAAAAGAACTGCCGGATGATGGCGTAACCATCCCGGGTATAATCTTCCATGAAGGTCATTTCAGAGTTTCCGCAGCACCACGTCGATGCGCTTCAGGATGCGCCAGCTTGCGTAAAGAAGAAGTAAGGTTACCGCGAGCAGCGACACCGCGACGATCCCCGCGAGCACCGGATCGACAAGTGTGAGCGTCAGCCCGCCGAGGGTGAGCATATCCTCCACACCCGAAACGATCACGTTCGAGAACGGTTCCGGGCTTGCGTTCACCACCGCGCGTCCACTTGCCTTCGCGCTGTGGCTAACGAACGCCGCGCCGCCGCCCAGCAGGAATGCCGCCACCTGCCATGCAGGGTCTCCCGCATCGACAACGGCAAGCGCGATGAGCGCCCCGCCGAGCGGCCGGATCGCGGTGTGAATCGCATCCCAGATGCTGTCGAGCCATGCGATCTTGTCGGCGAAGAATTCCACGACGAGACCGATTGCGGCAGCGCCGATCACCCAGGGACTGGCAAAAACATCGAGGCTTTGAAGATGCTGCGGCAGGTCAAGGAGGCCGAAACGCATCCCGAGCCCTGCGGCGAACACGGTGGCATAGAGCCGCCATCCCGCGAGCAGGCTAAGGCTGGCGGCGACACCGAGCAGTTCGATCGGGCCCATGCGCGAGAAAATGATAGGCATTGCCCCGCTTGGCAAGCGGGCATTGCGGGTCCACATACGCCGCATGTCTATGAACGACGAAGCCAAGCCCGCCGCCACGCTGATCCTTCTGCGCGAAGGCTACGGCACACCCGAAATCTTCATGCAGACCCGCGCGAAGACGATGGGTTTCGGAGCGGGGATGATCGTCTTTCCGGGCGGCAAGGTGGACGCGCACGATGTGGATCTCGCCGCGTCGCGGCTCGTTGCGAGCCGCCACGATCTCGATCTGGAAGAGGTCGCAGCGCGCGTCGCCGCGGTTCGCGAGAGCTTCGAGGAGGCGGGCGTTCTGCTCACGCACGGGCCGGAAATCGCACCGCGCGACTTCATCGAAGCGCAGCCGGCGATCGCTTCGCGCGCGCTGTCGTTTTCCGATTTCCTCGCGCGTCACGATCAGCAGATCGATCTCGACGTGCTCTTCCCCTTTGCGCGCTGGGTGCCGCCGCCCGGTCTTCACGGCAAGCGTTACGACACGCGCTTCTATCTCGCGCGCCTTCCCGAAGGGGCAAGCGCCGGTCACGACGGCAACGAGGCGACCACCTCGTGGTGGATCACGCCGTCTGAAGCGATCGCGCGCGCGGATCGTCAGGAAGCCGAAGTGATGTTCCCCACGCGCCGCAATCTCGAACGCCTCGCGCAGCACGGGAGCATTGACGCGCTCATCGCGCACGCGATGGAAACGCCGATCGTCACCGTGCAGCCCGAGGTTCGCATGTGCGACGACGGGCCGCATCTCTGCATCCCGGAAGGCATCGGCTATCCGGTAACGCGCGAGCCGCTGGAGACCGCGCGCCGCGCGTAACCCTGTTTTCAGAATTCCAGGATCGTCGCGACCTCGCCGCCGGGATAAGAGACGAGGAGGTCGCTGCCGGGCACGGCTTCGAGATCGGCGTCGCCTTCCACGAGCAGCGTCTCGCCCGACCGTGCGTCGCCCGCGCGGCCATCGATCACCGTGATCCAGACGGGCCGATCGCGCGGTGGGCGCAGGTGCAGGCGCGCGCCGGTGCGCCAGCGTTCCACGACAAATTTCCCGCCCGCCGACAGCAGCGTCCGCCCCCGGGAAAGGTCGTGACGTTCATCCGAAACGAAGAACGGATGTGCATTCGAAACCGCGACTCCCTCGTCGAGGTGGAGCTCGCGCGGACGTCCATAATCATAGAGTCGATAGGTGAGGTCGACGTTCTGCTGGATCTCGACGATGGTGACTCCGGCACCGATCGCATGGACCGTCCCGGCTGGTGAATAAATAAAATCACCCGCCTTCACCGGCTTCCAGTCGATCAATTGTTCGATCGAACCGTCGATGGCAGCGTCGCGCAATTCGTCTGCAGACATCGAACGCACCGTGCCGAGCCCGACCGTGCCGTGGGGTTCGGCGGCAAGGACGAGCCAGGCTTCATCCTTCCCGCGCGCATAGCCGGCGGCGCGTGCCGCGTCGTCGTCCGGGTGCACCTGCACGGACAATCGCTCGCTCGTGAACAGGTATTTTATAAGGAGTTCAGGGTCGCGTCCGTCGGGAGTCTCGAACCAGATCTCTCCAATCTTTTCATCACCCTCCGGGACGTCTTCAAAGAAAGGTGAGAGATGCCGCCGGCCCCACGGCTTCTCGATGCGGCGTGTTATCAGCTTGGTGACCGTCATCGTATTCCTGCCTCCACTCAGTCATGTTCCGGCAGCGTCTGCGAGAGCGGGTCCGCCTGCCGGGAAACATTCGCCTAAACTATCGCCGCGTTCGATGCCGAGCTTTGCAACCTGATCTTACCGAGCGCGTTTCAGTTGCTATACATCATCGGCCCTCAGCACCGAATGCGCCTTCAGAAATCGTGTCTTGCGTTTTGCCATGACTAATTCCATCAAGAATATGGCAATTATTACGAACTATCTGCGCGTTGGTAGTTTTTCAAATTTTGTGGACATGTTAGCGTCCTCCATCCGTCAATGGGAGATCATGATGGCGAAGAAGAAAGAAACGGTAGCGAAGGCGAAGAAGCCTAAGAAGGTTAGCGCTGCCAAACCGGCTGCGAAGAAGCCGGCTGTGAAGAAGCAGTCGACCGGTCAGGATTTCGGTGAACATCTCGCCGCCGCCGGTGCACAGTTGCAGGCGCGTGCGGAAGCGATGTTCGGACAGTGGCTCGATCAGGCGTCGTCGACGCTGCGCAAGAGCGGCGTGCAAACCTTTGTCGACGACATCAAGTCGCGCGCCGGCTTCGAAAAGATTGCCAAGGAACTCGCCAGCAACGTCGCCAACGAGATCACGAAATTTGCGGCGTCGACGAACATCGGCGCCAAGGTTGCGCCGAAGGCGAAGCCTGGTCCCAAGCCGAAGGCTAAACCCGGTCCGAAGCCGAAAGCTGCTGCTGCGAAGCCCGCGGCCGCTGCGCCCGCCAAGCCCAAGGGCAAGCCGGGTCCGAAGCCCAAGATCGCTGCTGCGAAGCCGGCCGTGAAAGCACCGGTGAAGCCGAAGGGTAAACCCGGTCCGAAGCCGAAGGCTGCTGCCGCGAAGCCTGCAGTCGCTGCGCCCGCCAAGCCCAAGGGCAAGCCGGGTCCGAAGCCGAAGACCGCCGCTGCGAAGCCGGCCGTAAAGGCACCGGCGAAGCCGAAGGGTAAACCCGGTCCGAAGCCGAAAGCTGCTGCCGCGAAGCCTGCAGCCGCTGCGCCCGCCAAGCCCAAGGGCAAGCCCGGTCCCAAGCCGAAAGCTGCTGCTGCGAAACCGGCAGTGACGGCGGCTCCGACCGCGCCGAAGGCGAAACCGGGTCCGAAGCCGAAAGCGGCCGCTGCGAAGCCTGCCGCGGCTGCGCCCGCGAAGCCGGCCGCGCCTGCGGGCCTTGCGCCACGCCGTCGCGGACCGCGTCCGTCGTCGCGGCCTGCGCCGAAGAAGTAAGCGTTAGAACAAGAATGGCCCGGCGCGTTTCGTATCCACGACGCGCCGGGCTTTTCTTTTGTCCTCGTATTTCCTGCGAAGCGGCCATGCGCTTCGACGAAGGACGCACCTCCCCCCGCGCAATCGCCGAAAGAATGCGCTATTGTGGAGGCCAATGAACAGGTCGTTGCTAAAAGGCGTGCTCGCCAACGATTCGGCACGCACAGCCATTCAGTCGATTTTCGGCTTCTGGCTCTTCTATTTCCTCGTCGTCACGCTCCGCGCCTTCGCGCTCGGTTTCGAAGACCTCATCGCGATGGCTGGGCGCCGCTCCGTCGTTACGATCATCGGGATGACGATCAGCTGGGCGCTCTACCTTGCGCTCGCCCCGCTCGAAAAGGCGCCCTTGCGCAGGCGCGCGCTGATGATGTTCCTGCTCTGCGTGCCCGCTGCCGCGCTGTTCACCACCTTCAATTTCTACACCTTCTACGTCTACGAACCGCTGCCCTCCGTTGCCGAGGATCTCGCGCACAAGGAACGCTCGCTCGCGATGCTGCTGGCGATCATCTTCGAAGGCACGGTCACCTGGTTCTTCTTTTTCGCAGCGTGGGCGGCCTTCCATCTGGCGCTCGGCTACGCGGCCGATGCAGCGAAAGCCGAACGCCGCGCCGCCGCCTTCCGCGAGGAAGCGCAGGCCGCGCAGCTCCGCGCGCTGCGCTATCAGATCAATCCGCATTTCCTTTTCAACACGCTGAACTCACTCTCCTCGCTGGTCCTCACCAATCGCAACGACGAGGCGGAGCGGATGATCCTGAACCTCTCCACCTTCTTCCGCGCGAGCCTCACCAGCGACCCGACCGAGGACATTCCGCTCGCCGACGAACTCGATCAGCAGCGTCTCTATCTGGAGGTCGAGCGCGCCCGCTTCGGTGACCGCCTCGAATTCGATTTCGACATCGACCCCGAAGCCGAACGCCAGCGCGTGCCCAGCCTCATTCTTCAGCCGCTCATCGAAAATGCCGTGAAATACGCGGTGTCACCTTCAAACGCGCCGGTGTGCATTCGCGTGAAGGCGAGCCTCCACGATGCGATGCTCCACATCGTGGTGGAGGATGACGGCGCATTCGCCGCGCCCCAGGCGCAGGTGGATGGCACCGGCACCGGCCTCAACAATGTCCGCGATCGTCTGCGCGCGCGCTTCGGAGATGCCGCGGCGTTCAAGGCCGGCCCTTGGCCCGGCGGCGGCTTCCGCGTAGATATTGCCATCCCCGTGAAACGACCGGTGTCCTGATGTCCGATAGTCCTCTCCGCACGCTGGTCGTCGACGACGAAGCCATGGCGATCGAGCGTATGCAGGTTCTGCTGTCGCGTTTCGATGACGTCAATCTCGTTGGAACCGCCAGCACCGGCGGGCAGGCGCTGCGGCTCATTGAGGCGCTCGCGCCCGATCTCCTGCTGCTCGATATCTCGATGCCCGGGCTCGACGGCATCGGCGTCGCGCAGGCGGTCCAGCGTCTGCCGCAGCGCCCCGCCGTGGTGTTCGTCACGGCATTCGATCAATATGCCGTCACCGCGTTCGATGTCGCGGCTGCCGATTATCTGCTGAAGCCGGTTGATCCGGCGCGCCTCGGCAAGGCGCTGGCGCGCGTGCGCGAGCTGCGCGTGAACGCCCCCGCAGCGCCTGCGGAGGATGATGGCTACGTCAAGGAATTCTGGGTTCCGCATCGCTCGGAAATCATCCGCGTCGATGTCGATACGATCGATATGGTCGAAGCCGAGCGGGACTATATGCGGCTGCACACCGCCGACCGCTCGTTCCTGCTCCACCAGACAATCAAGGAGCTGGAGCGACGGCTGGACCCGGATCTCTTCATTCGCATCCACCGTTCGAAGATCATCCGGCGGGACCGCATCAAGGGCCTCGTCCATCTCGGCTACGGCGTGTGGTCGGTCGATCTCGGCGACGGCGGCGACCACCGTATCGGGCGTACTTATCTCTCCGACGTGAAGCGCATCACGGCCAAATAATCACGGCGCAAAAAGAAAGGGCGGGCACCCCTGGGACGTGGTGCCCGCCCTGGTGGCGGCATCTGGGATTGCCGCCGGTTATGGCATCGCGATCGTGATCGCCGCGCCGGCGTTCGCAGCGACCTGCGTGCCGGCGTTGTTGATCGCGGCGGTGATCTGCGGCTTGGCGCTTGCGATCGCGGCATTGCGGCATTCCATCGACAGCAGGTCGCGGCGCAGATCCTGGCGTCCGCCTTCGAAGCACATCGCGTGGGCAGCGCGGCGCACGCGGCTGTGCAGCGTCTTCACGCCGTCGTCGCTGGCAAGGTTCAAATCGCCGTATTGCACATGGGCAACCGGGCGCGCCATGTTCGCTTCGACGACGGTTTCATCCATGGCATAAGCGGCGGGAACGAAAGCGGCAGTCGTCATTGCGGCGGCGAACGCAATCGCGCTGATCTTCACGAGGGTCATCACAACGGTCCTTCCTGTTTCGCCTGTGGGAGGCGGAGAATTTCTGGCTGCGAACCGGGAACGTCGGGACTTGCTGGGACTGTGGGGTCCGTCGCTCCCGATCCGCATCCTGTTGTTACCCCGCTTCGTTTGCCGCCGCCGCCCTGCTTCGATTTCCGGTGAAGGTCGCTCGACGAACGATCATTGCTGCCGACGAACGGCTGACGGATGTGGACGAAAGTCGCTATGTGTCAAATCGGTGAAACATCGGCTGCTCATAGACGGGCGGCGAACATGGAGATCGGACGGGTATGAGCAAGGCGAAGAAAGGCGGCGGTGCGGTCTCCGCAGTGAACGATGATCTCCGCCGCGAGATCGCCGAGGCGCTGCTTGGCGATGAAGACCCCGCGCGTCTCGCACAGCGGATCGCGAGCCGGGGCATCGGTCACGCCCTCGCCGTGTCGGAAATCGAGCGCGCGCGGAAGAGCCCCTATCTCGCCGCTGGGGAGCGGCTGCGCGCCCGCCTCCAGAAGCGCGACTGGTTCCTCGCCAATTATGCGAAGCTCGCCGCGCCCGCCTCGGGCGAAGTGCCGCGCGTCCACGCGATGCCCGCGGAAACCTTTTACACAGATCATTATACCGCGCATCGGCCGGTCGTGCTCAGCGGCCTCGTCGATCACTGGCCCGCGATGAAGCGCTGGTCGCTCGATGATTTCGAAGCCCGCGTTGGCGAGGCGCAAGTCCGCGTGCAATGGGCGCGCGACGCCGATCAGGACTACGAGCGCAATTCAGACGCGCACGGCGCCGTCCGCCCGCTTCGCGAAATCATCGCCCGCCTGCGCGCCAGCGAGACCGCGCCGACGAACGATTTCTACGTCACCGCGAACAACCACACGCACAACCGTGATGCCCTCGCCCCGCTCTACGGCGACACCGGCCCCCTCCCCGGCTACCTCGCCGAACCCGGCGGCCCCGGCGGTTTCCTCTGGATCGGCCCCAAAGGGACGATCACCCCGTGGCACCACGATCTCACCAACAATCTTCTCTTGCAGATTTCAGGCCGCAAGCGCGTGCGCCTCGTCTCCAGCCACCACAGCGCGCAGATGCGCAACAGCCGCCACTGCTTCAGCGACTGGGGCACGCAGCCCCTGGAACCCGGCCCCGGCGACGACACCCACCCACCCGTGATGATCGCCGAGATCGGCCCCGGCGAAGCGCTGTTCCTCCCCGTTGGTTGGTGGCACTATGTCGAAGGGCTCGACGTCACGATCGGCATGAGCTTCACGAACTTCGCCCGCGATAATGATTTCTGGTCGCACTATTCGACCTACGGGGCGGTGTAGGCTCCGCTTTCGCTCACGGCCCGCAGCGCCGATCCGACGAAGAAGCTGATCTCCATGGGGCGGCTGATCAGATAGCCTTGCGCCTGCGCGCAGCCCTGCTCCTGAAGCAGCGCGAGTTGGTCCATGGTTTCCACGCCCTCGGCAACGACCTGCAGTTCGAGCCCGCGCCCCAGCGAAATCACCGCTTCGACGATCGATCGGGCGTGGCTGTTGGTCAGCATATCGGCAACGAAGGAGCGGTCGATCTTCACCTTGTCGAAAGGGAACTGCCGGAAATAGCTGAGACTCGAATAGCCCGTGCCAAAATCGTCGAGCACGATCCGCACGCCCAGCGCGCGAATGCGGTTGAGTAGCGCCACCCCGCGCACGGCATCGTCCACGAGCACGCCCTCGGTGATCTCCAGTTCCAGCCGGGCGGGGTCGATGCCGCTTTGCCCGACCACCCGCTCCACCATCGCGGCAAGGTCGCCGTGCGCGAACTGGAGCGGCGACACGTTTACGGAAAGATGCAGCGGCGGCACCCACGACGCCGCATCGGCGCACGCCTTCGTCAGCACCCATTCGCCGAGCTGGATGATGAGCCCGCTGGCTTCGGCCATCGGGATGAAATCGTTCGGCATGACGAGGCCGCGCGTCGGATGCTGCCAGCGGATGAGCGCCTCGAAGCCTTCCACCTGACCGGTCACAAGGCTGACCAGTGGCTGATAATGCAATTCGAGCCCGCGCCCCCCGGCCATCAGCGCCTTTCGCAGGTCTGCCTCGAACACAAGGTCGTACCGGACGGCCTGATCGAGTGCCTCGGTGAAGACGCGCGAGCAGCCCCGGCCGTCGCCCTTGGCGCGGTAGAGCGCGACATCGGCCCGCCGTTGCAGCTCGACCTCGTCGAGACTCTCCGGCCCCGCGAAAACAACGCCGATCGATGCGCTCACCGAAACCTGCACCCCGGAAAGCTCGAACGCCTGCGATGCGGCGGCAAGGACGCGCCGGCAGAGATCTTCCGCGACCTCCTTGTCGGCGGCATGGGGAAGCAGGATCGCGAATTCATCGCCGCTGAGACGCGCCACGGTGTCGGAAGCGCGGACAATGCTCGAAAGCCGCGCGCCGAATTTCTGGATCAGTTCGTCACCGGCCTGGTGCCCGTGAATATCGTTCACCGCCTTGAAGCGGTCGAGATCGATATAGAGCAGCGCATAGCTCTGCACGCTGCCCAGCAGGGCCTGTTCGATACGTTCGGTCAGAAGCGCGCGGTTGGGCAGCCCGGTCAGCGCATCGTGAAAAGCCAGATAGTGGCCGTGCGCCTGCGATTCGCGGTAAGCTGTAATGTCGGTGACGACGCCGACGAGATATTCGGCATCATCCAGCTGCACGAGGCGCTTGCGCGTAATCACGCTGCGGACGCGCCCGGCGGCATCGGTGATCTGCTCCTCGTTCTCGTCATCGCCGTTGCCGGTGAAGACGCGATCATCCGCGTCGTGGAAAACGCGCACCTCGTCGGCGGGGAACAGGGTGTTGTCGGGATAATTGAGCAGGCTCTCGCGGGAGTGGCCGAAGAAATCGCAGGCGCTGGAGTTCAGCATGACGATCCTGTGCGCCTTGTTCTTGACGAAGATCGGGCTGGGAATCACATCGATGATCGCCTGAACATGGGCAGCCCTGTCGTATCCCTCGGGGCTATTGAGCATGGGCAGTCGTGGTGGGAAAACCGATGGTCCAAGTCGTGCCCGGCATTGCCGCGATGGAGACGGTTCCGCGAACCTGTTCGACAAGGCGCTGCACCAGCCCAAGGCCGTGCCGCTTGCTTTCGGCGTTGGGCGTGAAGCCCGGTCCGTCGTCGCTTACCGTCAGCGTTGCGCGGTCTCCGTCCTGGCGGTGCAGCGTCACGGAAATCGTACCCCTGCCCTTCGGAAAGGCATGATCGTAGCTGTTGGTCACAAGCTCCGCGACGACGATGCCGAGCGCTGTCACCGTGTCGAGATCGAGCAGAACCTCCTCGCAATCGCACGACAGCGTGATCCCGCCGTCAGGCGCATTCTGAATGTCCGAAAGATTGTTGCACAGCGCGCTGACATAACCGCCGAAGTCCATCGTTCGCGTCATTTCCGCGCCGAGCAGCTGATCGTAGACCTGCGCCAGCGTGGAAACTCGGCGCGCGATCCCGCGGATTCCTCGCTGCCCGCTGCTGTCGACCGTCTCGTCCAGTTGCCGGCTCAGCATCCCGTAGACGAGTTGCAGGTTGTTGCGCACCCGGTGCTGCAGTTCTTCGGCAAGGACCTTCTTCTGGTCCAGCAGGCGGTCCTTTTCCTCGACCAGCCCCTTCATCCGCGCGATCGTGGTCTGCAGAAGCGTGGTGCGTTCCGACGTCGCCACGGCTTCGGCCAGCACATTGGCGAAGCCCGTGAGGAAGTCGATGTCGTGCTGGTCGTAGTCGTGCTGCTGGTCGTTATCGATTTCGAGGATGCCGTAGGGCTGTTCGGTGCTGCCCTTGATGACGACGTCGATGGTCGAAACGATGCCGTGCTCGTCATAAAAGGCAGGCAGTTCGAACTCCTCCTCTTTCTGCAGGTCATCGCAGATCGAAGGTTCGCCGGTCACGAAGGCGCGCCCCTGCGGCGAGGTGGTGTCGGCGGATGAGACGACATGACCGACCACCCCCTCGGGCCAGCCATAGCCCGCTTCGACGAGCAGATCGTTTTCTTCGGGACGGTATCGGCAGACCTTGCAAAAAGGCACGCTGAGTCCATCGGCGCAAACCCGTGCAGCCTCCGTCAGCACCGCCATCAGGTCGCTTTGCCGAAGCGCGAAGCTGCCGAAGCGCGCAATCGCCGCCTGTTGGCGCAGGAGTTTGCGAACCATGGCGGCGTCTTCAGTCACGCGGTTGCCCCCATGGAGCCGGCCGCGGGTGAAGGCAGAACATGGAAGCCGCGCGGAAACGGCGCCATCGCCGTACCGTTGGCAACGATGCCCGAGACGAGCTCCAGTCCGCGAATAAGGTCCGAGGCGCTGTAAGGTTTGATCAGGCACGCGTGGCCGTCGTCCGTGGTGAGGCGCACCTGCGAGATGTTGCCGGTGGCATACAGAATGCCGAGTTCCACGAAAGGGCTGAGCTGCGCCGCGATCTCCGTACCCAGCCCGCCATCGGCAAGCCGCAGGTCGATAAGCGCAAGGTCGGGATGATGATGACGCGCGAGCGTCACGGCCTCGCCAACGGTGCGGGCAATGCCGCAAACCTCATATCCGCTCCCGGCGAGAAAATCCTGCGCCATATCCGCGATCATCAGATTGTCTTCGGCAATGAGAATCTTCAGCACCGGTGCCCTCCTGGACTGAGGCCGGACGATAGACATCGCAACTCACAGCCTAAGACGCAACGCACCAACGCGGAAAAAGGCTACAAATATTTTGGCCAAACAAAAATTTACTTCTGATTATTATCACAAAATCGGAAATTCCGCCAGATTTGCTCCCAATCGGCTGCAAAATTCAGAGATCATTCTCTTGTGATTTTGCATAATATTCAGGAAAAGCAGGGGCGTAATCATAACAAGCAGAAGTTTGGCGTGTACGGCCAATTGAACTTCGCTGCCGGCCTCCTACGCCTGTGATTCAACAAGTCATGCCGGCGATTCGGTGCCCCGGTCTTACGGAGCATGGCAGATACTGCTTGTGCGGGCTCTTCGGCCAATAATCACCGCGCATGGGCAGTCCGGCCAATCTTGGAAGCGGAAGTATCCGCTTGCCGGGGCCGCCGTCACCCAATCGTTACCGCCCCGTCATCCCCCCGACGCACCCAATGGTTAACGATTAGCCATCGACAACCACCGACCGCCATCCCGCGCGTCGGCCGCAACAGGGACATTTGCGATGCGTCATTTCCTTTCCGTCGCCGCGCTGGCGATGCTCGTTTCCACCGGCGCCGAGGCCGGTCTCGTCAAGGTCAGCTTCACGGGCACCAATTCCAGCCCCGTCGCGCCCAACGTGTTCGGCACTGCCGTGCCCACGATCACCGGCTATGTGATCTACGACGACGCGACCGCAGGCACCCCCTTCGTCGTCAACGCCACCCGCTCGGCCTACAACTACGCGGGCGCCATCAAGGAGGTCGGCTTCGATCTCGGCAGCGGCATCGGCGGCACCGCGAGCGGCGATCTCGGCTCGATGCAGGTCTCAGATCAGTTCACGGTCGGGCAGGACCGGCTGTCGTTCAACAATATCTTCCTCACGCCGTCGCAGACGACGGGCGAGCCCGCCGGCACCGTCCGGTTCCAGGTGACGATCGGCATGTCCGGCCCCTTCTCCGCGCTCTCCACCTCGGACCTCCCCGGCGTGTTCGATCCGGCGATCTTCACCGGCCAGAAGAACTTCTCGCTGTTCGTCAATCGCGGCACCGGCGCGCCGCCCGCAGGCGCCGTCAGCTTCAACTTCAACTTCGACAGCGTGACCGTGGAACCCTACGGCACCGACGTTCCCGAGCCTGCCACGCTGGCGCTGTTCGGCCTGGGCGCCGCCGCCGTCGGCCTGCGCCGCCGCAAGACCGCCTGACCTGTTGCCCGAAACGGCGGATCGGAGCGCACGCCCGATCCGCCGTTTCCCGTCCTTGCCAAGCGCGCCTGCTGTCCCCATCTGCTGTCTTCCCCCGGCGCCGTTTTGCGGCTAGTGTCCGACCGGAACAAACAGGAAACGACAGCCCTCCTTATGCTGACCCACATTTCGATCCGCGGCGCGCGCGAGCATAACCTCAAGAACATAAGCCTCGAGATTCCGCGCGAAACGCTGACGGTCGTCACGGGCCTGTCCGGCTCCGGCAAGTCGTCCCTGGCCTTCGACACGATCTATGCGGAAGGTCAGCGCCGCTACGTCGAGTCGCTCTCCGCCTACGCGCGGCAGTTTCTGGAGCTGATGCAGAAGCCTGATATCGATCATATCGACGGCCTCTCCCCCGCCATCTCCATCGAGCAGAAGACCACGTCGAAGAACCCGCGCTCGACCGTGGCGACCGTCACCGAGATCTACGACTATATGCGGCTCCTGTGGGCCCGCGTCGGCATCCCTTATTCGCCCGCCACCGGAGAGCCCATCGCCGCGCAGCAGGTCAGCCAGATGGTCGACCGTGTCATGGCGATGCCCGAAGGCGCGCGGCTCATGTTGCTCGCGCCCGTCGTGCGCGGCCGCAAGGGCGAGTACCGCAAGGAAATCGCCGAGTGGCGGCGAACCGGCTTCCAGCGCGTGAAGATCGACGGCACCGTCTATCCCATCGAGGACGCCCCCGCGCTCGACAAGAAATACAAGCACGACATCGATGTCGTCGTGGACCGCTTGGTCGTGAAGGAAGGCCTCGAAACCCGCCTCGCCGACAGTTTCGAAACCGCGCTCGGCCTCGCCGATGGGCTGGCGGTCATCGAGATGGTGGATGGCGGCGAACGCATCCTGTTCTCGCAGAAGTTCGCCTGCCCCGTTTCCGGCTTCACGATTCCCGAAATCGAGCCGCGCCTGTTCTCGTTCAACTCCCCGCACGGCGCCTGCCCCGCCTGCGACGGCCTCGGCGAGAAGCTCTATTTCGATCCCGAGCTGGTCGTGCCGAACCAGAACCTCAGCATCGAGAAAGGCGCCGTCGTGCCGTGGGCGAAGTCCAACCCGCCCTCGCCCTATTACATGCAGGTGCTGCGCTCGGTCGCCCGCGCCTATGATTTCTCGCTGCGGACGCCGTGGAACGAGTTGCCGGAGGAAATCCGCGACGTCGTGCTCACCGGCACCGGCGGCATCCCCATCACGCTGCGCTTCGAAGACGGCCGCAAGAGTTACGAGGTCAAGAAGCCCTTCGAAGGCGTCATCAACAATCTCGATCGCCGCTGGCGCGACACCGACAGCCAGTGGATGCGCGACGAGCTTTCGCGCTTCCAGTCCGCCGCGCCCTGCGAAACCTGCAATGGCGCCCGCCTGAAACCCGAAGCGCTCGCCGTGAAGATCGCGGGCGAGACGATCGCAGACGCCGTGCGCCGCCCGGTCGGCGACGCCTTCCGCTGGGCGAAGGTCCTGCCCGCCAAGCTTGGCGACCAGCAGAACCAGATCGCCGAACGCATCCTGAAAGAAATCGTCGAGCGCCTCGGCTTCCTCGACAACGTCGGCCTCGAATATCTGAATCTCGATCGCAAATCGGGCACGCTCTCGGGCGGCGAGTCTCAGCGCATCCGCCTCGCCAGCCAGATCGGCAGCGGCCTCTCCGGCGTGCTCTACGTCCTCGACGAACCCTCGATCGGCCTCCACCAGCGCGACAACGACCGCCTGCTCGAAACGCTGAAGCGCCTGCGCGATCTCGGCAATACCGTCCTCGTTGTGGAGCATGATGAAGACGCCATCCGCACCGCCGACCATGTGATCGACATGGGGCCCGGCGCGGGCGCGCACGGCGGGCAGGTCGTCGCGGAAGGCACGCTCGCCGACATCCTCGCCAACCCGAACAGCCTCACCGGCGATTATCTTTCCGGCCGCCGCGCCGTGCCGGTGCCGGAGGTGCGCCGCAAGGGGAGCGGCAAAAAGGTCACCGTGAAGGGCGCACGCGCGAACAATCTGAAGGACATCAGCGTCTCGATTCCGCTCGGCACGTTCACCTGCATCACCGGCGTTTCGGGCTCGGGCAAATCCACCTTCACCATCGACACGCTCTACGCCGCCGCCGCGCGCGCGCTGAACGGCGCCCGCGTCGTCTCGGCGCAGGTCGACGATGTGAAGGGTCTCGAACATCTCGACAAGGTCATCGACATCGACCAGTCGCCGATCGGCCGCACGCCGCGTTCCAACCCCGCCACATACACCGGCGCCTTCACCAACATCCGCGACTGGTTCGCGGAGCTGCCGGAGTCAAAGGCGCGCGGCTACAAGCCCGGGCGCTTCAGCTTCAACGTGAAGGGCGGCCGCTGCGAGGCGTGCAAGGGCGACGGGATGCTGAAGATCGAGATGCACTTCCTGCCCGACGTCTACGTCACCTGCGACGTCTGCAAGGGCAAGCGCTACAACCGCGAGACGCTGGAGGTGAAGTTCAAGGGCAAGTCGATCGCCGACGTGCTCGACATGACGGTGGAAGACGCCGCCGAGTTCTTCAAGGCCGTCCCCGCCATCCGCGACAAGATGAGTATGCTCGTCGAAGTCGGTCTGGGGTACATACACGTCGGCCAGCAGGCGACGACGCTTTCGGGCGGCGAGGCGCAGCGCGTCAAGCTCGCCAAGGAACTCTCGCGCCGCGCCACCGGCAAGACGCTCTACATCCTCGACGAGCCCACAACCGGGCTTCACTTCGAGGACGTCCGCAAGCTCCTCGAGGTGCTCCACGCGCTCGTCGAGCAAGGCAACAGCATCGTCGTCATCGAGCACAATCTCGAAGTCATCAAGACTGCCGACTGGATCATCGACCTCGGCCCCGAAGGCGGCAACGCGGGCGGCAATGTGGTCGCCGAAGGCACGCCCGAAACCGTGGCAAAGGTCGCAGCCAGCTACACCGCCCGCTACCTGAAACCCCTCCTCGAAAAGAAACCCCTCGCGGCCCCGATGCAGATGCCGAAGCCCAAGGCGAAGCGAAAATCGAAAGCGGCGGAACTGGCGCTGGAGGGCGAAGCCGCCGAATAGCGGTCAGGCTGCCGCGCCGAGCAGTGCGCCGAGTGCAGTGCGCCTGCGCGTGATGTCGGCAAGCGAATAGCCGTCCAGCACGGCCATGAACGCGCCGAGCGCTTCGCCGAGCGCGCCCGAAAGGCCGCACGCGGGTGCGACGACGCAGCGTCCGCAGTCGGCAAGCTCGTCCTCGCCTTCCGTATGGCGCACGAGTTCACCGATGCCGATCTCCGCCGCGGGCCGCGCCAGCCGTATCCCGCCAGAGCGCCCACGCTCGCTCGCGACATAGCCGGCGTTCGCGAGATCGTTCACGATCTTCATCAAGTGATTGCGCGAAATGGCATAGGCACCGGCAATCTCGCCGATCGAGCACAGCCGATCCGGATGCACGGCAAGGTGCATCAGAACCCGCACCGCATAGTCTGTATATCGCGTCAGCCGCATCGCCGCTGTCCCCTGCCATTTCGTCGCACGGTCATTATATGCATTTTAAATATATCTTTTAAAGCCCATGATCACCTTGTGCGAAAAAACGAGTCGGAGCCACCGAATGGATATCGACGAGGACGAACTGAAGACGCTGGTCGATCTGTTCTACGCGCGCGTGCGTGCAGACGCGGAGCTTGGCCCCATCTTCAATGATACTATCGAAAACTGGCCGGAACATCTTGAAAAGCTGGCGGCTTTCTGGTCGTCGGTGATGCTGACGAGCGGGCGCTACAAGGGCAATCCGATGATGGCGCATCTGAAGCATGTCCGCCGCATCACCCCCGCGCTGTTCGATCGCTGGCTTGCGCTCTGGGCACGAACGACAAGCGATGTCATGTCGCCCGCCGCCGCCGCAGCACTGCAGGAGAAAGCGCAGCGCATCAGCGAAAGCCTTCAGTATGCGCTGTTCCACCGGCCCGGCGCGGGCGCGCGGCAGGTCGCCTGAACATGTCAGCCCCCTATCGCTCCACGCCAGTGTTCGACGAGCATACGCTGCCCGATGCGCTGCGCAGGCGCCACAATACGAAGACGGGCGTCTGGGGCGTCGTTCGGGTGTTGGAAGGCCGCCTCAAGCTCACCTGGCTCGATCCGCCGTCAGACGTGGTGCTGGAAGAGGGCGGATCCGGCCTGCTGCTGCCGCAACAGGATCATTTCGTCGAACCCCTGGGCCCGATGAAGATGCGGGTCGATTTCTACGATACGCTCCCCGATCTGAAGCCGTGACAAGGGCCGATTGACTGACAGCCCGCGCCCGGCGAGGGTGCACGCCATGAACCCTTCCCCCTTCAGCGGCGTGCAGATCGCCGACATCGGCCACGCCGTTCAACTCGCGATCGCGCCCGTGTTCCTGATCGCAGGCATCGGCGCGCTGCTTAACGTGATGGCGAACCGCCTCGGCCGCGTCGTGGACCGCGCCCGCGCGCTCGAACGAGACATCACAGGCTACGACGAGACGATGCGCAGCCGCGCGATGGCCGAGCTTGTCGTACTCGATCGCCGCATGGTGCTCGTGCACTGGGCGATCTACGCCTGCGTGGCGAGCGCGCTTGCGATCTGCCTCGTCATCGGCGTGCTGTTCGTGGGCGATCTTGCCGACGCGTCGGTGGGCACGATCGTCGCGGCCCTCTTCCTCGCCGCGATGGCGCTCATCGTCACCGGCCTCGTGATCTTCCTAGTCGAAACCGGCATCGCCACGCGCTCCGTCCGCGTGCGCCAGGAAGTGCTGAAACGCGAAGTGGAATAACCTGAGAACGCGACGAAACGGGTCGCAAAGCCGTTCAGGCCGTGACGAAAATGGTGGATTTCGAGAACCGGCGCGCAGCGCACATCAGTACGTGAGCACCGGAAGCGCAGAAAGCCGACGTTTGCAGCCCGGCATGGACGGCTTTGCGACCCGTTTCAAAGCAAACGGGGGCTGACCTTTCGGCCAGCCCCCACTCGCTCCGTTGGTCCTGCGCCATTAGCCATGCGGCTGATGTTCAGGCTTCGGGGCTTGCGTCTCCGTCGGTCCCGGGGGGATCGGCCGGTTTCGCATTTCGATGCCGTTCGCCGGGGTCCATCCACGTCGCCTATGCTTCGCACGGGCGGGCTTTCGGGCCGGGGGTTCCGGTATCGAGGACCATCGGTATTTCCCGTGGGCTTCGCTCTCGCGCCGCATACAGGGAATGAACCGCGACCCTGGTGGTTTTCCGGGGATTTCCGCCCGTTTCCGGGCTTTCACCGCCTTCCGACCACGCATTGAAGGTCTCACGAATCTGTGAGTCGCCAAAGCGAAAAATGATCGGCCCAGCCTGTGGATAACGGGGATATCGGGGATAAGAAGGGCAGATTCGCCCAAACTGGAAACGCCCCACGCCGCATAGGGGCGCAGGGCGTTCCTGTAAAGCCTTGAATATTACGTGATTGTCGCGCGCCAGGCTTAGCCTTGCGCCGGAACCACAATGCCGTTGACGACGTGAACGACACCGTTCGAGGCCTTAACATCCGGCTTGGTGATGTATGTCGCATTGCCCTGGCTGTCGGTCAGCTTGACGATGCCGGCGTCCAGCGTGGCGGTCAGCGTGCTCCCCTGCACGGTTTTCACTTCAGCCTTGCCGCCGCCCGCTTCGATCGCCGCGACCACATCGGCCTGCGACATTTTTCCGGGGATCACGAGATAGTTGATCAGGCCCGAAAGCTGCGCCTTGGCATTGGGCTGCATCAGCTGCTGCACCGTCCCCGCACCGAGCCGCGCAAAGGCGTCGTTGTTCGGCGCGAACACCGTGAAGGGTCCGGGCTGCGAGAGATCGTCGACCAGCTCAGCCGCCTTAACCGCCTGCGCAAGCGTGCTGAGTTCGGGCGTCGCGAGCACGTTTCCAACAACCGATGTCGGATCGACCGCGATCGCGGCTGCAACCGGTGCTGCAGCCTCGGCTGGCGCAGCCGCGGTTGCGGCGGGTTCCGTCGTAGCGGCTGGGGCGGCGGGCGCGGGCGCGGCGGCCGTCTCGGCAACCTGTGCCGTGGCCGGCGCTGCGAGAAACGCGGATACGGCAACAGTCTTCAGAAACATGGAAATCTTCATTCTTCTCCCTCTCGGTTTTGGGCGGTACTCACCCCTCGACTTAGCAACTGCAACATAGACGGAAGGTTCCGCTGAAAACCGCCGCAGAGAACAGCCTGTCCCGGCTATGGCTCAACTCGTCCCGAAATGTTGCAGTGCAGCAAAAACGGAGAAAGGCCGCCCCGGATGGCTCCGGAACGGCCTTTCAACATGGGTCAGCGGCCGGCAATCCGGCCCGGGAACCCGTCTAATCCTTAGGCGAAAGCCCTAGGCGCGATACCCCCGAACGAACTGAACCGACCCCATCGCTGAACCATGAGACATCGGTCACCTCCTTTCGCGCTTGTTGAACTCGATTCGAAAGATGGTGACAAAATCGCGATCCTGCAAGCATCAAAAAGGCATGTCCCTTCGCCTCGTCTTGGTCTAGGCAGCGCGCCATGTCGGTTTTCGAGGCCCTCGCCAGCGATCTTCAGCGGCTCGACGCCGCCTCCCGCCGCAGACGGCTGATACCGCGCACGGGCACGGACTTTTCCTCAAACGATTATCTCGCGCTTGCGGGCGATCCCGCGCTTGCCGCAGCCGTGGCAGAAGCGGTCACGCGCGGGGTTCCCGCCGGGTCGGGCGGCTCGCGCCTGCTGCGCGGCAATCACGCGGAGCACGAAGCGCTCGAAGCCGAAGCCGCGCGTTTCTTCGGCGCCGAAAGCGCGCTGTGGTTCGCGACCGGCTACACGGCCAACTCGGCGATCGTCTCGACGCTGCCCCAGCGCGGCGACCTCGTCGTCTACGATGAACTCATCCACGCCAGCGTCCACGAGGGCCTGCGGCTGACGCGCGCCGAAGCCGTCGCCGTGTCCCACAACGACGTCGATGCCTTCGCCGATGCGATTGCCGCCTGGCGCGCACGCGGCGGCGCGGGCCGTACCTGGATCGCGGTGGAAAGCCTCTACAGCATGGACGGCGACCGCGCCTCGCTCGCCGAACTCGCGGCGCTCGCCGATGCGAACGACGCTGTTCTCATCATTGACGAAGCGCACGCGACGGGTGTGTTCGGCGCGGGCGGGCGCGGGCTCGCCGCTGCGCTCGAAGGCCGCGACAACGTCATAACGCTGCACACATGCGGCAAGGCGCTCGGCTGCGAAGGCGCACTCGTCTGCGCACCCGCTGTCGTCAACGACTTCCTCGTCAATCGCGGACGCGGGTTCATTTTCTCGACCGCGCCTTCGCCGCTGATGGCGGCGGCGGTGCGCGCGGCGCTGCGCATCATCGAAGCCGCCGACGACCGCCGCGCGAAGCTTGCCGCGCTCATCGCCCATGCGGAGCATCTGCTCGGCCCGCACGGTGCGCTGCTTTCCGGCTCGCAGATCATGCCCGTCATTCTCGGCGACGATGCGCGCACCATGCGCGCCGCCGCCGCCGTGCAGGCCGCCGGCTTCGACGTGCGCGGCATCCGCCCGCCCACCGTGCCCGCAGGCACATCGCGCCTGCGCATCACGCTCACGCTGAACGCCACGCAAGACGATGTTTCGGCGCTCGCCGCCGTTCTTCAGGACGTGCTTGCGTGACCCGCATCGTCGTCACCGGCACCGACACCGGCGTCGGCAAGACAGTGTTCGCCGCCGCGCTCACCGGGGCGCTTCGCGCGCATTACTGGAAACCCGTGCAGGCAGGCCTTGAAGACGGCAGCGACGCCGAAAGCGTCGCCGCGCTGTCGGGCCTTCCGGCGGATCACGTCCTCCCCGAAGCCTACCGCCTCACGACGCCCTGCTCCCCGCACCGCGCCGCCGAGCTC
>TARA_R110000782_G_scaffold2970_1_pt1 | contig 27630 bp, 36 predicted proteins | sample TARA_R110000782 | Tara Oceans TARA_R110000782 (sample SAMEA4397859) | marine metagenome | biome: Polar Biome; feature: [SRF] surface water layer (ENVO:00010504); material: water (ENVO:00002006), including particulate matter (ENVO:01000060) such as... | depth 5 m | reverse complement strand
GGCAGTGTAGGTTACGCTAACAGCGTTATTTTTCAGGTTGTAACCGTTCACAACGTAAGTATATGTGATTTTCATCTTTTCCTTCCTTATATAAATAGAACTGTGCTAGTGCCTGTGCCATCCCAACCTGAAGGTTGTACGCCAGCCCATCCCCACATTGTTCTAGCGCCGAGGGGGTTGCCAGTTAAATATGTTCTGGTAGCATTTGAGGATAAAAGTGTCCCATAACCCTGAACATCTATTGATGTAAAGAAGTTTTGCGCCCTGTTTCCGGACAGCACAACATAAAAACCGGGCGGCGGATTGTTTATATACTTAGTCACAAGCCTTACTATAGCCCATATTGTAGCTCCTTCGTAAGTTGTTGGTGACACAGAGCCGTAGTTTGAAGAATAAGTACCATCAGTTAAAGCGCCGGTTGTATTAAAACCGTACCCTGTGTGAACCGAGACTACTAAGCTACCCTCAGTTACGGTGATGGTAATGCCTGACTGAGAGCCGTAGAAGTCACCAATGGTAATCTCTCCGGTTGTCGGAATTGCTCCACCGTCACCAGTAGTACCAGATGGCACGTAAAGTCCACCAGCATAGTATTCAGACAGCCCTATGGGGTTACTCCCACCGAACTCGGTCTGTATATCTGTGAGAGCTAACTCACCTGTGCTTGGCAAGGCCATTACAGCGTACCGAACGCAGACACATCACCCACAACTGTCAGGTTGCCTGTTGCGTCTAGCTTCATCTTGGCCACACTACTGACCGAGAATATTAAATTACCCGTAACTTCTGTTACTGTCCAATCTCCAATGACTACTCCCGAATCAAATGTTTGAGCTAACGTAAAAGTATTAGCTACATCATTCTTAGTTGTGTCAGCATCGTATCCTTGCGCGGTTACACCAAGGTCTGCATCTTTAAGAATGGTCGCGTCATACGCTTCAACATTAGTGCCTATCGTTAAGCCAAGATTGTCTCTTGATGTAGAAGCATTTGTTACATCAGATAGGTTGTTTGTTGCAGTTAAAGCGCCTGATAATGAGGCGTAAGCTGCAACCCATGATGTGCCTTCCCAAACTTTCATTACATCGTCAGTAGTGTTGAAGTACAAAGCACCTGTTATAAGAGCGTCACCATCATTATCAAGTGCGGGGTCAGTAGCTTTAGCGCCTAAGTATCTATCATCAAAATCATCGTAAGATGCTGCTGCTGAAGATGCGCTACTAGCCGCGTTGGTTTCGCTTGTTGACGCATTTGATTCGCTTGTAGCTGCACTAGACGCGCTACTGGCTGCATTAGTCTCTGATGTCCCGGCATTTGTTGCTGACGTTGAAGCATTGGACGCGCTGGTAGCCGCTTCTGAGGCTTTGGTAGTTGCTGTTGATGCACTACTTGATGCGCTACCAGCACTAGAAGCGGCGTTAGTCTCACTTGTGCCCGCGTTGGTTTCAGAAGTTGCTGCATTAGTCTCAGATGTACTTGCATTGCTTGCTGCTGTAGAGGCAGTTGACGCACTACTAGCTGCATTGGTTTCAGAAGTAGATGCAGCGCTTTCACTAGAAGCTGCATTGGTTTCACTTGTAGCTGCATTGGTTTCACTTGTTGATGCGTTGCTTGCGCTTGTAGCTGCTGCACTAGCTGAGGCTGCTGCATTAGTTTCTGATGTAGCTGCTGATACAGCGTCTACTATAAGTGACCAATAGGCCGTATTCGTTAGCAGTGTTCCTGATGGTGATGTTTGTATGCAGATATAAACATTATCAAGTTGACCAGCAGTTGTTGATTTAAGCAAGTCCCGTACAGCGTAGCTCATTGTTGTTGTTGTTGCGTCTGTCCCTTGATACTGCCCAATCTCTTGGAAGTTTGTAATTGCATCGCCTGTGCTATTCCAGCCTATAACATAGTTAGCTGTTGGTGAAGGTAGAACAAGTGACGCTGCTGACGTATCTGTGATCGGTAAGCGGAAAGACCTGTTGATGTCCGCTCTTAATTGTTGAGAGATAAATATCTCGGTGTCCTGCTCCCTGTTTACTGTTTCAGCAAGCAAGTCACCTGAAGTTTGAAAATCTGTCAATCGAGAGATGCTTACTACGCGCTCAATGGTAATTACATCGCCTGTAGTCGCGCCAGTAACAAGTGTTATTTCTCCACTGTCCTGTGTGTTTGCACCTACTACGCTGTAATTAGTTGTCAGCACAAGAATATCAGCGGTATCGCTAGACTGTTGCCCCGCTGGTGTAAGGTATACCTGCAAGTCTGCATCATTAAAAAATGGGATCGGAAAGTCAAAGACAGTCTGCCCGCTTGTTGCAGTATATTGCCGTCTAGGTTCTACATCATTAACTATAATTGTTGTTGCGGACATCTAATCTTCTCCAATAATCTGTTCGTTAAGTTTATCGTACCCACGCCTAAGATAGAAAACATTTTGCGTTGGTATTAGCCTTGAAAATGCTTTTTTATCTGATGCGGTCAATTCACCTTCACCTGTAAGCCCTGATAGGACTTTGGCTAGATTCCCTGCTGTACCAAAGGTAGGGCCAACCAAGCTATCGATAACAGTTTGACCTGCCTTCCTGCTTGACACTGTTGTTATATCTGCCAGCGCTCTTATACCTAGGTTGTTGCCTGATAATTTTTCAACCGTGTTATTCATTTCCATAAGAATACCAAGCGCGCCACTTCTATCAATACCTTCTATTATTAGATTTTCAATATCATAGTTGACTTCTCTGCCAGCGTTCCATTGCTTAAAGATATACGTCATCATGCCTAATCCAACCATAGTGACTAAGCCTTGATACAGGTACTCGTCTTGCTTTTGAAGTCCAGCAAAAAGTATTCTATTCTGGGCAGACATAATAAATGACTTGAATTGGAATAAGGTCTGGCCTGCCTGTGTTGACATGATAATAGGCTTTTCTTGACCGGGAGTAACAATAACCCTATTTGTTTCCTGCCTAAGTGCTCCAGCCCATAACTCTTCTGATTGCGGGTCGTCCCATAAATGACGATTAGCCATCCAGTTTCCGTCTTGCTTCTGACCATGCTTCTTGATAAGTCCAGCTATTACCTTTGCCTGCTCATCATTGATTCCTAGCCTGCTAAGCTCTTTCGGTATCTTGCCCGCTACTAAGTCATCAGCGATTCTTGTCTGCATAGTTAGTGCCTGCACAAACTTAACCGATGTTGTCCACTGATTCATTAAGTTAATGTTTGAGAACTTTCTAGCGCCAGTGCTTAGCGCCCGCTCTAACTTAGTGCCACCTCTAGTTACGTCCTGTATGTCAGCAATTAAACTTCCCCTACCATTGATAAGCGAATCTATAGCTATACCGTAGGATTGAATTTCATCTAGAAACGGTTTGTACTTTTCCATTGCGTAAGCAAACTTGTCGGCATTGCCAAAAGCCTTAGCTAGCCCATTGGACATAACTATTCTGGCAAGGTCAGGTATGGATGATGCAACTACTCCACCCATCAGTCTCATGTAGTTTAAGTCTCTGGATGCTTTACCTACTCTATGCCACGGATTGTTAGGGTCAAAGTTACCATGCACATTGCGCATTCTATCTATCATAACTTTCAAGTCGCGAAGGTCTCTAGCTTTAGCTTTTTCCAGCTTAGCTCTTGCTTTGCCGTCAGCCGCTTTACCAATTTTGATTGCGTAATCTTCATTAATTTCACGGAATTGATCTTCTAAATCAAGAGAGCCGAATTGACGCTTAATCTCAACATCAGGCGCTACATTCATAAGATGTCTTTGAGCCAACAAGTTGATGTCATTTTCAATAAAGTCTTGAATTAACTCGTCAGGTATTGTAAACGTCTTTGCGCGGAATGGAGCTGATTTGCCTCTATTCTCTGGCTTAGGATCAAACCCATCTGACATTCTACTCTTGTCAGAGTATTCTAGTGTTGCGTCTGGACTTGACGTAATCCTATTCTTAATCTCTTCTGCCCTGTACTGGAAGTCAAGATCGTCAAAGTCACCATACTTCGCATCAAGTATAGCTTTTATAGCTTTCTTTCTTTCTTTAGGCGTGACCTTGCCATCAGCCTTGAGCTTAGACCTGACCTCGTTACCGATCTTAGATGGCAGTGCAGATATAATATCTTCAACACGCTGGTTGAACTCTAACTCTTTATCTGTTCTGGCTTGAATATCAGCCTCTAGTCTTTCTATATCAGCTTTCAATCCACTAACTTTTTTGTCAGCTTTTGTGAGCTTATTTTTAGTTGCAGTATTGAATGTGCCTGCCTCGCGCTGCTGACCTTTCTTACCTTTCTCTGTGCCTCTTAGCTTTCTCTTTTCATCTGTCAGCTTTTTATTTATTTCTTTTAGCTTATCTTGCAGCGGTTTAATTCCGCCTCTCTTTTTGGTCTTTTGCTGTTCGGCCCGAAGTATTTCGATCTGGCCTTCTATCTTGACCTTCTCTGCCTCTAGTGTGGGAACTTCACCTTCCCTTTGACTTCTAAGCTCTATCGCTCTTTTGTATTCAGCTTCATTATTCTTGCGCAATTGCTGTAAGTCAGACTCGGCCTTTTCAAGTTGAGCAGCTTTTGTTTCCAATGCCTTCTGATTAGAAGCTAGATTTTTAGCTGTCCCTTCAAAGCTATCAACAAGCTCGTTGAGCGCCCCTTGATACGCCACCTTCTTATCATTTTCAGCTTGTAGCCATTTTGCCACTACATCAGTAAACGTTTCTCCGCCAGCGTTTGTCTCGCTCAGGATAGCTTCTACGTTGTAGACTCTATTTCGGTAATATTTAGATGTTTCTGTTATTACATCTTCATCAAGAAGATCAGCTTTAATACCTGCCTGCTTTAGTGGTTCATAGAACTGCTCTCTCCATGCGCTGGCAGCTTTCTCTATAAGATCATCATCAGTGCCATTAGCAACGGCCTTACCGACAAGCTCATCAAACTCTCTCTCGCCTAGAATCTTGCCAGCCAAACCTTTACCTTCACGTTGAATGTATTGGTTGTAAATTTCCTTATGTGATTTAGCAGCATTAAAGAACTTTACGTTCCATTGTTGGATTTTGTTTTCGACAGATATAACACTTCCGCCATCAACTTCAAGAATGCTATCCACTAGCTCCTGCTGAAACCTTCTTACAGACTTAGATTCTGATACGGCTGTTCTTGAGTATGGGTCAAAAGGCATCTTACTTAATAGCCATTTAACAACTTTGCCTGTTACCTCACCACCACTAGCAATTGTTTCGTCAGGACTGGTTACTATTTTTGTTTCTGCTGCGCCAGCATCTTTTATTTGTTCCGTACTTAATATGCTTAGCTCACCCTTAACCTCAAAATTCATAGCATCTTTGAACTCTAACTCTGCTCTCTCTATATTTTTTATATTCGTATGAATAAACGGCAAACCGAGAACGCCACCAAATAAAGCTCCAACAGCAACATTAGTCGCAGCTTCCTGCCCTGTCCTTGTTATCTGTTGATTGAGTAGCGTGGCCTCTTGGACACCAATGACACCAGCCTCTAAACCAGCTATAACGCCAGCACCTTTCAGATATGATTTACCAGTTTTGGCTGCTTGAATAACTTTGCTTGCGCCTAGTATCGGAACAAGGTTAATAGGCTCTAAAAGAGATTGAGATATTAAGGTTGCTGTGAATGCGTAACCGGGACTACTGCTTAGTATTTCTCTGTCCTTTAGCTCTAGCGCATGATTCTCTCTAAGCAAATTAAGCTCATAATTATTGTTAATCTCCATTGCCCTGTTTCTAAATTGATCGTCCTCTGCCTCACCTTTAGTCATTGATTCAAATATATTAAAACCTTCTTCTCTTTCTCCTGCACCTAAGCCAGTGTTCTTAGAGAAAAAGTTTCCTAGTATTGTGTCCTGCCTAATAGATGCGCCTAGAACGGCAGAGAAGTCAGGGCCGCCAATAGCTGGCGGTAATGCCTTTAGCTGATTTGGTGCTAATACTTCGTTCTTGTCATTAACGATAGGCATTAGTTTTCACCTATGTATCGTGCGTTAGCAGATTCTATGTTTAGGTTGAATACATCGAACTCCTCTGGACTTAACATCTTCTCTATTTCACTTGTTGTAAGCTCTCCAGCATCAAACATTCTTCTTGCTTCTGCTTCAGCTTCCTGCTCTATACCCGCTTTATTGGTTATACCTAACGGCCCAACCTCACCAGCATTGTCTGCTGCAATTTTCTTACTCATAGTTTTTATGATTTTTTCAGATATACGTTGCTTAGCTTCAGGCATTAACGTCTGGCTCTGTCTTATCTTCGATGTCAAAGACGGCTTATAGATCTGAGGACTGCCAGATTCGTCAGTTACAATTGCTGGCCCTTCGTCTGTAAATTTCATAACGCTGTATATTGGCGCGCCAGATACGGGAAACATATCGTTTTCTTTTCCGTCCACCGGAACTAAATAGAAATTTCTAGCGCCTGCTGAATCTATTTGACTATCAATCAATCCTAAGTCAGCAAGAGATTTCATGAAGTCTTTATTTACCCATTCACCTGTCCCATCTACAGCTTTGTAAACAGGGATTACGTTAGGTGACATATAAACAACATTGCCATTAAAGTCACCGTATTGCGAATCAACTTTAAGTGAGGCTGCCTCTCTTGCTTTAGTTAGATTCCAGCCTTGATTTACAACCATGTTGCTTACTAGAGTTTCAAACTTAAACTTAACCGCAGCGTCTTGAACAATGTTTCCGCCCATATTGTTAGTAATCCATTCGCTATTGTCACTAGCTACTTTGTCTGCACTGTAAGCAATCCCTCTTGCTTTAATGTCTTTATCAGTTGACTGTGTTGATAATCTTGCGTTCTTTACTGCCAGATCAGTGCCTTCACCAGCCTCGACATTAGCAACTACGTTTGATGCAAAGGCCGCTTGCTCCCCTTTAACTACATCATAACCGTTAAGACCTCCGGTCAAGTCCATAATGACTCTTGACGCTGCGACAATAGCGCCGTCATCTTCACTTAGTAGTGAGTTGGTTAGCTGATTTTTTAATAATTCTGGAAACCTACCTGTATCGTCAAATAACTTTTTAGCCAAACCTATTGACTGCTCAGGCTGTTCAGGGTTAAGACCTTCCATAGCCTCTACAAAATATCTATCGACATCTTTCTGTGAATACTGAACAGAAGTACCATCTGTATTTACAAGAGTTTTACCACTTAATGTGCTGTCAATGTTTGCATTGGTTTGCGCTATCTTTATTGCGTCTTTGTTTTGCTTGGTTATATCTGCACCTTGTTTTTTTATTGCATCGGTTTGCGACTTTACAATTGACGTATATTTGTTTATTGCTTTTGTTGTTGTTGGATCGCCAAGCAGTCCCATCTGAAATGCCGCGTCAACTTCAGAAACGAACTTATCAAAGTCCGGCTGAACATAGCCAGATTTTATTTGCAAGGCTGCTATCGCCTTAAAATTCTCCTGCCTTAACTTCCCTTCTTTTTCGTTCTTTTTATTATCAAGAATTGTGCTTTCAGCTTTAAGCCTTTTCGTTATACTGTCAACTACATCGTCTGACAAACCTACGATTTGCTCGTTACCGTTTTCGTCTACTGTAGTTATGTTTTGAGCCTTGGTTGCTATTTCCGCAATATAGGCATCACCATTTCCATCAGCATGGGCATCTCTAAATCCACCAACATATCCTGCTGTCAGTCTTTTTGTCTGATAGTTTTTAATAAACTTATCTGCCATCTGTGGATCGTATTGGCTTATCTGGTCAGCCGCCGCATAGATTGATTCTTCAGCTTCCTGCAAGGCATTGATGTCTCCATTTGCTGCTGCCTCAAATGCAGTGTTAAAATCATCTTGAACCTTTTGTTGTATACTGCTGACAGCTACACCTAGCTCCGCAGCATCTTTCTCCACTTGCTTCTTACCTACGCGGGGAACAGCGTAGTTATCAAACTCAGTAGCAAGATAAGCTCTGATAGAAGGATCGGCATTTTCTAAAGCCTTACCTTTCATAGTGCCAAGTGTTTTCTGGAAACTTTCAACGTCCAACTGTGTGCCTACATCTGCTTGACTTATTTGGTTTCTAAAATCATTAACAGCAGCGGCTTTATGACCCTCCAGCACAATGTTGTTATAAACTTGACCAACCTTTGTCCAAGAGTTTTTTAGGTCTGGAGCTTGAGCCGTCACATCTACCTTATTAGCTTCCCTGATGGCGCTATCAGTTACTAACTTTTCATACACGCTGGCACTGCGATTAGCCCACTTCTGCATAACCGCCGCGCTAGTTTCAAGAGCCTCGACTTCGGCAAGTCTTGTGTTACCGATACTTCGTATATTGGCTTCTTCTTTGTATTCCATTTGCAGACCTTATAAGTAGCTAAAAGTTGTGCCACGTTTCATAAAATTCGTGCCGGGACTTATAGTACCCGCCGAAGTTGTAAGTTTTTGCGCTGCACTCCCTACCCCGCTTGGAGCTGTCTTGCTTATACCGTCCATCGAGAAACCTGTTGATGCTAGTGTCATTGCCATGTTAGCTACACCTTGATATTTTGCTGACTCAGCTCGGAACTTTAGCGACTCCCTTTGCCTGTCAAACCCTTTCGATATTGATGCTCCAATAGCGTCAGCTTGTAATTGATCTCTACGGTAGTCATCCATAGACTTTAATTGTAACTGCTCTACAGTTGAGCCTCTAACTCCTGATGCGCCAGCGCCAGCAGTCTGTGTCGCAAGAGCTGTTAGCAGCCTTTCTCGCCGTATATTTGATTCTTCTTTGGACTTTAAATCTTCTATATACTGCTGCTCCTTAACGCCTTCTTGGGCAGCATCCATAGCGTATTCTTGCTGAGCGGATGCTTTCTGAGACTGAGCCATGGAGTACGCCGCTGTAGCCGCCGTAAGAACAGCTCCGTAGGAGACACTGTAACTACCTACCGAAAACGCGGTCATTGCTAATGTTTCTGCCATTACGCTAACTCCATCTCTATTGTTAATGACAATACGGTCATTGGCGCGGGTACTTCTTGGGTTAATGTTACCTGAGCCTCTTTAGTCCAGCCTAGCAAGTACATTTCTTTTTTACCCGTGAAAGGCTGCACTGTATTATCCAAGACATTTTCGCCAAAACTTCTAAATGCCACTATATTACCATTTATTGTTAATGCAGTTGTATCTTGAACAAACGCGCTGCACTTAACAATTCGTTTGTTTGAGCTTAAATCGTAGCCTATGCCTACGTCTTTTTCTACGGGCATTGTTTTAATTGTTGGTGTAAAAAACAATCCAACCTCGGCGGAATTTTGCGCTACTCTAGGCAAGGTAATGCTGCCACCACTAGGTGTTTCATTAGATAAAACATTACCGTCCGCACGAACTCTACATTCTTCGCCATCCAGATGACCTAATCCTGTCAATGTTGCTGATGCTGGGCTAGTGTAATTAACAGACGAATCCATTACAGAATCACCATCTAGCCTTTCTACATAATACTTATCAACACCGTTTATGTTTCTTTTTACAACAAAGTAAATATCATCAACTAACCTACATACGTTGAGGAAGTTGCCCTCAGTGTTCCATGTTGTCCATCCAGCTACCTCTTGCGCTCTAAGCGTATTAAATACAGCCATTGTGCCGTCAGAGTTTACGATATAAACGTAGTTGGCATCTTCGCTTGACGTACCTACGGACACCGCCATATCCACCGGGGTATTAAGCACTGATGGTGACAATAGTGATGCTGTTTGAGACAGGTATGCTTCTTCAGCAAAACTAAAGACAAACTCTCTCAGAGCTTTACCTGTTCTTTGAACATATATTGTCGCACCATCAATTACTTTTGGTTGTATTTTGGCTGAGCCATAACCAGTTTGTCTCTTAAATGCAACATTACTTGGTGTTATTGGTGATTCAGGAACATAAAATTCAGCACCAGACGTAAACACTTGCAGGTCGCGGTTAGAGAAAATAGCTCTGATTTCATCAAACTGATCCACATCTAAAGTAACATTAAGCGATTGGTCATCTCTTAACTTGCCGGGATCAAAGTTGAATAAATCATTCACCCTGCTACCCCATAAAGTGATAGGCTTCTGAGTTGACCCGCCAAACCATAGCCTACCCTCATGGAAGGTTATTGTTTTAGGCCAACCTCTAGTGCTTGACCACACTTCTTCCGACCTACTTGTACCGTCTTGTGTTGTAGCTACAGATATATTACCGCCAGATACGTTTGTAACCCTACCTGTCATTTGTGTCCATGCGTCAGCCGATGCTCCAGAAAACGTAACTGTAAACTGGTTTGAAGCTGTCCTTGATACTGATACGCCAGAGTTACCCGTGTTAGGTAAATCTAGCAAAGCCTTCTCCATATCAACAGCGCCAGAAGCGTTGTTCTGATAACTAAACTCATCTGTGTCTATGCCTTCAAGCGTGAGCTTAACAGGTGCGCCAGTTGCTACACTAGAAAATGTTATAACCTGTATCTCGTCAACAGCAGTAGGGCTAGACGCATCATTGAAGTCAAACAATGGTTTCTGAACAAACGTTAAGTCACTAAATAACCAAGCCGTGTCACTACCATTTCTTTGAAATAACTTCGGCGGATAACCTTCTTGAGCTAGAATCATTGTGTCCGCAGATTGAGCATACCTAATGTCAGCTATATCACCAGCGGAATAGGTTGTTGTTACCGTTGCTTTAAATACATCATCCCTATAAACATCAATAGCGTTTTCTCTAAACACTAAAAGGTAAGTTTGATCTACATTAAATACAAATGGGATAACCCTAGCTTCAGAGCTAACACCGTCAGCAACATACTTTAAACCCGGTCTACGCTTCACGCCGCCTTGCGGTAAACATACAACGTTATTGCCCGTTATCATGCCGTTATAGTATTGACTTACATCAACCCGACCTAATATTCTTGTATCTAGTACCCCAGAGTTAAACGCTGACTGATACTGGTAATACTTCACGAACGAACATCTCGGTAAGGACTAGACTCTATTGCGTCATTTGGAGTTTGCTGAGCGTCAAGGAACTTAGCTTTCTTTACGTACCGCTCGTATTTGGTATCGTAAATCATGTTCTGTTCCTCATTGTTAGTAACAATAAGTGCAAACTCACTAGCTAACTTATATTCCATAAGTATCTGCAAGTAAGCAGGCCAAGTGTTTTCTCTTGCTCTAAATTGATAATCAATATACATCTCGCTCACGTTAGCGTAAATCGCATCTTGAAATATCTTGTAATTGCTCGTACCAAAAACCCTGTTCACTTTTAATGTGCCAGAAGGTATTTGGAACGCATATTGGTAATCGTTTAAAGGAACTGATGTCAGTCTAGCAAGCTGTCTCTTTGCTTTTGAGCAAGACCACGGGTACTCACTAAGTACGCCTTTAACAGTTATCTCATATAAGTTTGATGCTGCAATACCTGATGCTCCACCTTCAGAAAAAGATGATATAGGATTTGCGCCTATCCGAACTAAAGCATTACTGGCAACCTGTACATCTGTTGACATCAAGTATCTCCTAAGTTAAGGCGGGGCAGAGCCGAAGCTCCACCCCTATAACAGCGGGGACTGTTAATTAGTCAGTATCTGTTTCAACGATAACAGTACCGTCAGAAACATCAACAACACCAGAAGCGTTACTAAGAACGTTTACAATGTGCGTTGAAGGTGTTGCTGTATCAATAGCAAAGATTACGTCACGAACACCAAACTCACTTGATGCGTTGTTAAAGTAACCAGAAGTATTGACATCAGCAATTGCGTCTGCGCTTGAGTAAACCCATAAGCGCGGGCTTGAACCACCCGGCCCTACTTGGTATAAACCATTTCGATTAAATGACATAGTTATTCTCCTTATGCAGTTTCATCAGTGTGGATCTCGATAACGCCGCGAGCGTCACGAACTACAGAGCCAGCTTTCAACATACCGTTGGCTAACCAAGAAGTTTTCTCAGCAATCCAATCAACAGTTGTTCTCTGGTCAATACCAATAGCCATGCCTAACGCATCACGATGGTATGCGTAAGAAGTAGCGTCAGCACTGCCAGCGCCCGGTAAACCACCCTCTTCACGGGTTTCAATTAACTTGAATTGGAATCCGTAGAAAGAATTAATGTCACCGTTTACTAAAGCCTTAACGTTCATGTAATCAGAACTTGTTGCTTCAGTTGAGCCTAGAAGTTGTTGCTTCTGAACTGCTGTCCAAGTAATGTAGCGGCCTTCCATAGGCATACCTTCACCATCAAAAGCTGCACCAGCTTGGCGTACTTTATCAACAGTGAATCCAGCACCGCCAACAGCAATTGCCGTTAATGATGTGCCAGCAGCGGAAGGAATACTACCTAAAGCGTCAATAGCTAACTGATCTTCACGACGACCCATTGCCATTGCGATTACCATTGCAAGCTCTTGCTGCTCGTCAAAGTTTACTTCAGCAGCGTCAAAAATATCCGTGTACTCTGGAGCTAACCAGTTTTCCAAAGTAGCAGGAATTAATGCGTGTGAAATATCCATAGGCGTAACATCAGCTTGGCTTGCTTTTTGATTAGCAAGACCTTTACCCATGCGACGAAATTTGTAAATGTCACCAACAACATCAGAACGTAACGTTAGGCAATCACGCAATTTACCACCAGATTGGTAAGCGTGTTTCACCATTGAATCGAACTCTTGCTGAGCAACAGAAGATAGAGTTTTACTCATGATCTTTGTCTCCAAGTAATTAAAAAAAATCAAAAACGTTTTGCTTGTCTCTGACCTAGTGACCGATTACGGGTAGACCAGCACTCGCTAATCCCTTCGTGTTACGGCCTACTTGAAGCAGGGTATCGCTAGATGGGCACACCAATTAATTATTTAATAAGGTGTAAAATTATTATAAGCTAAATTTGAAATAAAAAAAAGCCCCTAAGCGCATAAGGCAGTATGCGAAAGAGGCTGTGTTAATAAGATGATAACTTTAACCTAGCTGAGATGCAAGCCTTTTATGTTTTTGTCTAAAGGCACTGTCAGTTTTATATCTAGGATCGCCAACAGCTTTGTGGTAATCATCCCAAGAGTAGCTTTCCTGTAATGCTGGAGCTTGTTGACTGCCCGGTAGCTTGCTGTTTCTGGTCTTAGAAATTACCGCCTCAAGAACCTCTACTTGGTCAGCCGTCATTGTCATGGTGTGCATAATCTCAACTTGTTGCTCGGAAAGATTGTTGCCCGCCCATGACACTAAATTAGATATACGATCATCAGCATTTGTACCAAGAAGTTTCCTTTGCTCGGTATAGTCAGTCTCCAGTTGATTTACCATTTGATTCTGATAGCCAACAAAAACTTCAAATAGCTTTTGCGCGGTATCATTATTCATGTTGCTATCTTTGGCAATTTCCATGAACTCTTGATAAGCCTGAAGCTCAGTATCAACGTCACCGTCCATACCGTCAGGTAAAGCTAGGCTGTATTCTTCTGGAGAACCTACAAAAGCGCCTAATCTTTTCTCGGCTTCTTTGTACGCTTTGGCCTGCTCCATAATTGCTTCATCTTGGGATCGCTCGCCTGTTGCATATTTATCTAATAGCCACTCTGGTCTTTCAATTGCAGGGCCATTATCAGGCTCACCTACACCATCAACAATGCCATCATTTACAGAATCCAAGTTGCCACCACTATCCGCTAACTCTTCCGTTAAACCTTCACTCATAATTTCTCCCCGATTTGGATTTGAATTAAAATTTCACTCACAAGCTCTCGCTTACCATCATTCATGTGTACCTCTCTATCTGTTGCGTTACTTGACGCTGGCTTACTTGTGCAAAATGACTGCACCCATTCAGTAAGAATATTTCTACCAGCTTCAGTTTTAGAGAAAACATCATGATATGCAACAGCCCTACGCTTCTTTGCTGTTACCACTCTATCCTGCTCTTTCTGCACATTTTCATCCCGGCTATCCCAATTAAGGTACTCAGGACTATCAAGATTTACATCTTCACTCATTTTGTTTCCCCGTTTTTACTTCTCTGTTTTACTATTTTTGCTGCCCCAATCTTTTAGAGCTTGCGACTTATATCCACCTTTTGCATAAGCTGACGCTTCATCTTCAATATCAAACCGCTTATAGTTGCCGTTATCTATTGCAGACTGAAATGCGCCTTTCCAATTATCATCCTCATAAGACTTCAGCTCATCATCTTGCATCTGTATCATGGGAAAAGCGTAAAACTTACCATTACTTTCGGCATAAGACATTTTGTGAGTTGAGACAGACCCGTCATCATTATTGACAAACGGGTATTTCTCAGGATTATCTACCCTGTCTTGATACTCAGGCTGCACCTTGTCCGCCCTGCTCTCCTTGCTGCATCATTGCTAACTCAGCTTGTGCTTGAGCTGCTTCTTGCTTCTGTATTTGCATGGCTTCAATTTCCTCTGGTGTCCTTTTAAGCTCAGCAGGGCCAGACATTTTATCCATCAAGAAAGCGGGTATAGCTTCCACCCGTATAGTCTCATTAAGCATCTCTAATGGAGCGCCCATACCTACGGCTGTCTGCAAGATATTCATAAGGTTTGCTGCTTCATCCCTATCATGCTGCTGAGATACTGGAGAAGTAAATTTTAACTTAATGTTCTCACCGTCAATTTTTAACGGCGGAATAAGTCCTTCCCTACTTAGTAGGAACATTACTCTTTCTATGACACCGCCAGCCAGCTCATTAACTAATCGGCTGAAGTCCGCACCAGCGTCCTGCAAGTCCAATTGCATCCTAGCTTGAATCTCTGTAGCCGACTTTGTTGCATCATCAATATCACCAATAGGTTTAGCAAATAAAGCTCTATTAACATTATCAACTCTACGGTTGTATTCCATCTCATGAAAGTCTAATCTGCCACCAACGTCTAAAGGTCTTAGTGTTGGGTTTTCGTCGCTATTAGATCCTACAGGTATAACTACGCCCGGAGCTAAAGTTATCGAGTAAGGATTAATTACACCATCATCCGTAGCAGTCCATACACCAGCAACAGCTAAGGCTGCTGACTTGAGGCTATTTTCCGCCATCTTATTTAATGTTTTAATATCTGGTAGTACACGCATAAGCGGGCCTCTACCATAAACCTCTCCCGGAATAACTGTTGTCCGCCCCACTACAAACGGGGTAGACTCGCCAAAACTTTCTTCATATATGACATCATCACCGATCATAACGTGAAGCATATACTCGCCATCGTTATTAGGTAGCATTGCCTCAACAATATCAAGCTCAGTTTCAGGCTTTGTTTTTTCTACGTCTTTCAGCTTGTCAGGTAAGACAGCTTCAGGGTACTGCCCCATAATGTTTCTTATGTTATCTTTTCTTTCCCAGAATACACCTGTAACGCTGCCTCTTGGCCCTGACTCAAGATACACGTTACTCAACGGGATAGCATCAAATACAATGTCACCCTTAGCTTCATCAAATTCACATATCATGACCGCTGTTGATACAGCTAAGTCAATAAGAGCTTCATGACACCTTGAGTTAAAGTTAGATCTATTTATGTATTCAAATATAATGTCAGTGACTTTTTCCAATGCGTTCTGCATCGTTATTCTTTCGCCACCAAAATCAATCATCTCTTGGCCGTTACTTCTTCGACCCGGAACTAATTTAGCCCACTGACTTCCAGACGGCATGATGGATTGCTGTATTCGATTTGCGTAGATAGGCGTAGCTATGATTGCTGTAGAATCATAAATATGCGTATTCTTCTTTTGCCCCGGACTGTGAGCTGTAAAAGTTTCGCGCTGAGGAACGGCATACTCATAACATTCCCGCATGTGTGAGTACCAAGACGACATCTTGCGCTTCTTCGCCTTATCGAACCTCTTTAGTACGGCCTTACTGCTCATCCTAGAGTTTCCTTATCACCTTTTAATTCGCCATCAAGTACACCAAGAGCCGACCCTCTAAGTAATGACGAGCGTGAGCCAGACATTCTTTTTTTAGCTCTTGCTTCTCTTTCAGCTACTTCAGACTTTTGCTGATGCCCTCTTTCTAATGTCTGCTTTTCCGCCTCAAGCTGCTCTCTAGTTGGCTTGAAAGGCTCAGGTTTATCTGGCCCACCACCGAATAGTCCACCCATCTTAAATACCTCTATATCTAGTTGAGCTGCCTTCTAATGCAGCCATTAATGAAGCGGACTTATTTGTTCCTAGTTTTCGCCCAGCCCTTGCTTTAGTTGACACGACCCCAGCTATATTCTTTTCACTCTCCTTCCTTAACTCGCCCTCTTTTGCCTGCTTTCGCATCTCAACATTGCGCATTAAAGAATCTCTAACGTCACCATAAACTGTCAGCTTAGCGTCCTGCAACTGATTGCCTTTCCTAAAGGTGGAGTATTCTGACTGCTTTATACCATACGCTCTATCTTCTCTACTTTTTTTTAAACCGCTCTGGTCTTTTGCTACAGCATATCTTTTTGCCATATCTATTTCTCCAATTTTTTATACAACTGATACGGAGTTAAGCACCAGAAAGATCTATCCCCAATAGATGCCTTTACAGTCTCAACACAATTAAGCAACCCTATGTATCTACGAACTTTGTAAATGTCCACCATCGCCTTACCTTTAATAATGGTTTCGCCATCCAGAGGCTCGTACTCCATTTTATCAGAGAAGCATGTAACCTCATTATAGGCTATTCTTGGATCAATTAAAACAATATAGCCTTTTTTATGGATTAATATCTTGACATGAGCAAAATTCTTCTTTAGCAGTTTATTTAGCCATATCATCCTGCTGGCACTGCTAAATATAAGTGTATAAGAAACTTCTTCTTTGCCTATATTTTCAGGATCAATCAGACTCTTTTGCTTTCTTCGATACAACAAGTTTACCTTCCTTTATTGCGCCAACATAGCCGGGTATCACTTTTTCTACTTTTTCTGCCAATAAGCGTTTTGCTACCACCTCTGGCATATTATTTTTTAACTCAAAAGTCATAGGCTCTAGCCAAGTAATTGCACAATCCATAGACTGTTTTGCAAAAAGACCATTTACCACGCTTGCTAAAGCTAACTGTTGAACGCCTAGCTTGCCGATATTACATTTAAACTGCATATTTTTCCCCTTAGAAAACAGACCAATCTGCTATTTTGATTGGTTTTGAAAAGTTATTGTTTGTTGATGTGATTGCTTTCCTACCTTCGCCGCCAGCCATCAAAGCGTACTCTGCTGCTTCGCAGATATGTGAATATTTATTCTTGTCTGGCTCATCCCCATACCGTGCATCACCAGCCACCTGTATGCGCCTGTAACAGAACCCTCCCATTAACCCTTTGCGCAAATGTTTTGCTTTAGGCGAAACCATGAAGGCAGGCTTCCCGTCCATACATAAGCGTTTCATTGGATCTATAATTGCCGCTCGCCTAACAACAGGCTTATTTGTGTGAGTTGGGAATACGCAGTTTATACCATGCTTTCTTAAAATAGAAAATGCAATATCATCAGTTGCCTGACCTCTATTCATACCCGATGGATCGCCACCGCCTCGCGCAAACTTAAAGTTAGGGTACTCCCTATCAAGGTATCTTTTTAATTCTGGTGCAAAAGATGTGGCAGACATGTCCTCTGTGACAAACTCATCTACAGCCACCCATCTACCCATTACTGGTACAAACTGAAATATAGCGCAAGCAGGCGTTCTACCAAAGTCAATGCCGAGCGTTAAAGGTAGGGTTTCGTCTGGCTCATAAATGTCAGCTAGGCAATGAGCACTATCTACATATTCAGGATAAACAGGTTTACCGTCTGTAACAAACCCGTATTCATTAGCAAGGTTTACTTTAATCCACTCAAAGTCTTTACCTTCCATGCCTCGCACGTAATAACCTTCTGGCAAATTATGAGCATTTTCTGCACTAGGGTTTTCTTTAAACTTCTCCCCTTCTCTAATTAACCCACCCGGCTGATGAAAAAAGTCCCATCCTTTAGGTTTTGTTATCTCAGATAATTTATATATCCAGTGATCTTCATCAGGTGAATTGTAATCACCAATCATCCCATGCCAAGTGCAATCTGTGCCACCCGCTGCTTTTGACGGGTAACGTCCATGACGTAAATCAGCCATATCTATAATTGACTTCGGAAGCTCTTTAGCCTCATTTAACCAGAAACCTGTGACCTGTGTACCCCTTAGTTTCTTTACACCGTCATCCCTATCTAAAGCTAAGAATATAATCTCAGAATTTACTATAGTGCCATCGTCCAGCTCAAACTCTAATGTCTGATGCGGTGGCTCTACACCACCTTGCGTGTAATGACCTAAATCACGGTAAAGCTCAAGCCAATCTTTTATTGTCGTATTAGCTAAATCAGGAAAGGTGTTTCTTATAGCGATAAACCTAGACGGCCTTATACCTTCTTCGTTTGGCTGCTGGTTACACATGTAGGTAAATATTTTTTGGCAAGACTCCATTGTTTTGCCAGAGCCTAAAGGCCCACGTATCATTTGAACACGGGCCGTAGAATACCTATATTTAGCTAATACTCTGCCTTGCGGCTTGGTCTGTATTTGTATCGTTGGTTGTTCGCTCACTTATCATCTCCCCGTTAATGATGTCTATGTCCAAAGTAGGCTTACCACTTAAATCTATTGTTTTAACTTTGGGCATGGTTGTGTGCTTGACTTCCATAGCTTTTAGTTTTGGCTCGGTGTATTGAGCGATTTTTTCCCAGCTATCTATAGCCTGCTTTAGCGCAATAAATAAAGTTTCTATGCCTGTATCTTCCGGTAAGCTCTCAAGCAAACTTTGCATCTTATGTGCGTTCTTTGCCATCTGCATAATAGGATGAAATTGCTCACCGTATTCATCTTGCAGCCTAGCGAGTAAGAACTTTTTGTTTTTGTTAGGTCTACCCTGCCTACTATTTGGTGCTGAATTAGCCATCTCTACGCCCCGTAATGCTCTTTATCCAGCAAAAGTATTTGATATTCTGTTGCGCAATATGCGTTGGGATTATCAGCTACAGCAGTCATTTTAACATCTGTTTTTTCATCCAAGTACAGGGCAAACTTTTTGCCTTGCAGATATGACTGCTGGAATATTTTAACAGCAGACTTCGCATGAAATACGCCGCCAAAATCCCTCGCTCTCAATGTAGTCAAGACCGACCTATTCTTTCCGACAGATACTTCTATTGAAAATATTAGCCCTACGTAACCTAACGGAACAGTATAGATTGATGACAATGATGTGTTGTGACCGTTTACTATTATAGCTTGCAAATTAGAACCAGCGGATGCAGTCACGTTCCCCTGCGCCCCACCATACGAGCCAGCAGTAGAGACCTCAAAAAGGTTTAACCGTAAAAAAGATTGTGTTGTTGCAACGTCACCTGTTCCAGTCAGGGTTACTGTTTCTTCTATTTCTGTATAAGAATTATCAAGACCTATCAGCTTGACTGTTCTCGCCCCTGTCCCTGAAGATGTGTCACTTGCAGATGTGGATGAGATTGTTAAGATTGAGGCTGTATCTAGGAATAAAAAATTCCCACCTCCGCCCCATACATCTTCTGCGGAAGTCCCGACACTCTCATTGACACCAAAGACATCTACTGGCTTTGCGTGTTCAGAAAGCCCTGCTGAAACAAAAATATCAAAGTCACTTGATAATGTTGCTGGCAACTCAGTTACCACTGCTTTAGCCCCACTGAAAGCAGTATAGACCCAGACATCATGGTCTATATCTACTAGCTCTAATTTCTCTCCATCAATTATTCGATGATAAGCCTTATTGCTTGGAGCTGGCTGATTATGAGTAACAGCTACTCTTATCTCACCCTCTCTAGCTTCAACAACAAGCCTATTCAGTCCTTGATTAACCTTAACGTACTGGTTAATTGATAACGCTATTGTGCTAGTGCTCATGATGTTCCATCTTTGGTATTATTGGTTTTATTATAACACCCATGAGCGAAAAGAACGAACCACCACTCATGAGATCCATAATCTCAGAAGGCGACATTTTGTATGGGCCAGTAACTAACAAGTTAAGCTCCTCGCATAGACTTCTTATCTCATAAGGATGAGCAACAATAGCTACATCACCAAGCTCTTGCTCAGTCACCTTGCCTTCCTTCCTCAAGTCATCAACAACAGATATTACACCCTCTATATCTAAACCCTCAATCTGAATCTCTACGGTCATATACCACCTCTATAAATTCCTTGCGTTTTTTTTCAACCTCAACAAACTTGTATTGCTTATGCGTGTTGAGAAACATTTTCATTTTTAATTTATAATCAGTTGTTCGCCATCCTTTTGCGTCCTCTACAACTTGCTCACCATCTTCAGTGTAAATAAAGTCAGCAATATAGTGAATGGCTCGTATAGCTTTTTTCCCTGCTCTAAACTTTTCCTGTAAAGTAAATTTTGGCTGACGACTTAACGCCGATATATCACCGTTAAACTCCCGTGCAAGTAAGACAAGATACCTGTCAGACTCCAGCTTTGAATCGAATTTCTCCTCTTGACCATCAATAACCAATGTATGTTTTTTTGCCCCGTACTTGCTTCTTTTAAACATTTCTCACCCCTTCAACATATCAGGCGTAATCGATACCCTGCTAACTTCCCCGTAGCTCTCATGATACGTTATAACTTTTGCCCCTCTACCGCTAACCCAGCCGCCTCTACTGGCGTAAGCATCGTTTGCTGCCAGTGTTCTATGCTGCTCCACCGTCATAAGGTTTGTCTCTAATAACTTGTCATGGTGCATATGACCCATGTGCGCATAAGAAAACTCTGTTTCACCAAAGACTGATCTAAATTTTGCAACAAAGACATCATCAACACTCTCTGGTTTCTTTTTGTGACCATGATGCCAAAATAATGACACCTTACCGAATACGTAGCAATAATAAGTGTCTGCTGTATTATCAACTGTTATTCTTGGCTCATTGTCATAGAAGGCGTGTAAGAACTCCCTTAACCATACTCCGCTTGCTGGATCGTGATTAGCATCAGCCATGATTATATGCAGCTCTTGATGCTTACTTAGCAGCATACTAACTACTTGCCTAATCACCCTAATAACTACTCTGACTAATTTTTGGAATCTGGTGTCAGCGTCAAGTACATGTTTACTAGCAGGCGTTACCGCATCAAAGCCATCCCAATGCAAAAAATCACCTATGTTTGCAAAGACAGCTTTATTAGTCTCAGGTGACAGTTTTATTGCGCTAGAGAACCAGTTGACAAGTGTTTTCTCGGCTATATCTGTGTCCCAATCCTCACCAGCTTCCTCTCCCCATGCTAACATTCCGAAATGATAGTCCGTTATTGTATAAACGTTAATAAGGCTTTGCTGTGATCTTTCAGGTGCTTTTGTTTTTGCTGCTCTTGGTATTTCTTCTGCCAGTGCTTGTATGGCTTGTTCCATCAATTCTTGCTGCTTTTTGTGGTCTATGCTTGTTTTTGACCATTGCAGAACTTGCTTCCCTTCTTTATCGTAAAGTGTTGACGTTCCTTTAAGATGGAAGCCTTCTGGAACGGTCTTAACCATGTCATGCTCAGGCGACCATCCACGTCTAGACGCTTTATGCCTCAGCCTGTCAATAGTGTTAGTTAATGTTCCATTTGCCAAGCCCAGCTTCGCCGCCGCCTCTCTTATGCTACTTGTCTCGCATAAAACCTTCACAACCTCACTTTGACGCTTCGTTGTACAAAACTGGATAAGCTCTTGGTAATTGTTTTTATTAGACACTTGTTTCCCCTTTTATAGTAACTTTTTGTATTCTAACACTTTATTTGATTTTAAGGTTTGCAATACTATTGTTGAGCCTGTTCCCGTCTATATTCTTAATCTTTCCTTCGTATCTACCATTGAGAAAAATCCAAGCAATTTTATTTGCTGTGTATTTTTTGCCGAATACCGTTATCTGCCTATACCCTTGACCATCAATGTAACCAGCAATACTCCCGCCTTTTGCCCGTGAATTAAAGTCCGCTTTCCATCTTATTTCTCCGGTTAAGCGGTTATAGATAAATAGCTGCTGAACCTTCTCTTTACTTATCATTCATGTTTACCGTCAAAGATTGGTCTTTGATTTTCATCTAGCTTCCACTCGTACCACTTACCGCACCCGTGACATAGCTTCTTGTTAAGACTTGTGAATAGTAAGAACGGCGCTTGACAGCATGGACTTATAGTTTTCATATTTTTATCAACCCTTGTTCGAGCATAAGTAACTGCGTCCTGATAACGCCCTCATGATGAGCAAGCTGCAAACTTTCTCTTGAGTAAATAGTGCTAACCCTGCCATCTATTGCGTCATGACAAGATGAGCAACCATAAGCGCCGTGTATGTCGTGAGACTTAGCGCCCATGCCGCCACCGCCCAAGTGGCAGAGAACAACAGTTTCAGGATTAAAATTACAGACCCCATAAAGCCGTATTTGGCAGTCTTGGCCTTTTGCGCTTTTGGTTATCTTACTCATACGCTAAGCGGTCTTGCTTTTGGTGACGATAGGTACTGCAAAGAACCCGAATCATGATAGACACCGTACTTTCCTTCCTTGCCTGTGCCGTGCCTTTGCTTAGCGACATAGATAACGTTGTCTGGAATACCTATTAGCTTTGTTATTTGTTTATTGTCCGCGTCAGTCTTTTCATGTTTTGCCGTTAATATCCTGACTTGATCTTCCTTATCTTTGTTCCTGTGGAATATAACCAAGTTGTCTACAAGGTCAACAATCTCGCCAGCACCCTTAACATCAAACTTGTCAGGCATTTTACCCTCACGCTCCGACTTCCTTATGTGATGCACTAAGTGAATATGCACGTTATTTCTTCGCGCCGACCATGCAAGCCTATCAACGAAATTCTTCTGAGCGTTGTAATCGTCAAGACCTAAGCCGCACTTAACCAAGGAATCAATAATAATATGCTCAACACCTAGCTTGTTGGCCGCGTAATCAACTAAACCTAAGATTCTGCTAGATTCTACCGTGTCTATTTGGTCGTACAGCCAGACCTGACCATCAGTTTTCTTAATTAGCTTTCTGATGTAATCTTCTGACGGATTTTGCAACCCACCCATCTGCCTAACGAGCCTGTTTATTGTTGATTTTAACGGCATCTCCAATGAAGCTATCAGCCATTTGCTTACGGGCATAGTAAGTGCGCATATCTGATTAAGGATTTGCGACTTACCGTGACCGTTAATACCCGTCCATAACGTGACTTCGCCGGGACGCAAAGCGAAATCATCATGCGTCTTAGAGAATGGTAGCTTTAAACCGTTATTAGCTTCATCGCCATTGAACGACTCAACGGCTATGTCGGAAAGCTCGGTAGCTGAAAGAATATTTTGGCTTTCTTGTACACCAGTGAATGCTATGTACTCAGGATCTTTCAGTAGGTCAATACTATTTAACGTTTTCATTGGACACCCTCATACTGATCAAAATCAGCAACGGGAGAGGATTCAGACTTTCTTCTTCGCTCCCACGTTCTTACTGCTGCCTTCCAATCCTTCATCCTAGAACTCCCCACCTTCCAACCCACACTTTCATAGTAATCAACAAAAACGTCAGCGTCTATTATGTTTTGCCGTAACGAACAATACTCAGCAACTTCCTCAGAAGAAGGAACAACAAACCGCTTGGCTTTGTTATTATTCAGTCCTTGTTTATTATCAGTCCTTATTAGTGCCTTATTTTCCTGTTCGGGAACTTCCTGTTCTGGATCACCTGTTTGTGGCCTGTCATAAACGCACCAATCGACATGCCCTGTGCTATGCCTTTTCATGCGAATGTAACCTGATTGCTTTAGATTTTTAATAGCAGTTGACACGCCATCTTGCCCTGTACGCTTTTGCTTGGCTAAGTGTGCTAAAGAAATCTGCCAATTGTCAGGCTTGGATAATAGGTAAACTAATAAACCTAAATCCTTCCAATCCAAGTTAGCGTCCTCTATAACTTGATTGCTAATTATAGTGAAATTATGCTCTGGCCTCTGACTACGAATAATCATTTGTAAACGCCAGTCATAACTTCCCTTATAAATTGAGATAGCTTTTCTCGCGTAGAATATCTCGCATGGTCATACCCACCATTAGATATTCGCCTAAGAGTTGGATAAGTCACCCCGGTCTCTTTAACTATGACCGCATGATTCGCAACCTTCAAAAACGATTCAACCCTCTTTCTACTTATTAACATTCTGCCTCTCCCGGTGATTAGTTATTAAATTGTACCTTTATTATCAGATTATTGCAATCTTAATTGCAGCTTTCTCTTTTCTACCCACGCTTTTCTTTCGGTTTCCAAATCTTTAACTGATAACTTCCCGCCTTGCTCCCTTGTTTCTACAGCCATTTCAAGCCTTAAATCATAACCCTGCATCTTGTCATCCACCTGACTCTGATCTTTCTTTTCCTTTTGCGCCATATACAACGGCCTAATATGCTGGTCTAATGGCTTCTCAAATAAATCACTCATTGATAAGCCCATAGCTTCAACAATATCCATTGGTGAATGCCCTGCATGACAATGTATAAGTATGCTCCCTGATGATAGTAGCTTAATTGACATCTGCCCCGTTGATGCGTGACCGCACGGGCATTGCGCCCGCCACGAATCACCACCAGAAGCTCTAACTTTTTCTAAACGTGCAAGCAGAACTTCAACACTCATTAATCACCATCCTTCACAAACTTGCCGTCAACCATACTACCCGTGCGCTGGCTGATTGTTTTATACGCTTGCTCCACACATGTCTCCATATCTAAACCCCATGCTTGCGTTTGCATGACTAAGGTTACAAAGATGTCACCGATAGCATCTGTAATTTCTTCAACATCGCGTTCTTCAATAGCTTTCCGTAGCTCAGCTATTTCTTCTTCAGTTTTAGCCATTACTTTTCTAGTTCCCATAAGACCCATTCTTTTTGAGTAGTATCCATCTGTATGAATGCCAAACTCAACATCGTAATATTTATCGGCTTTAGCAAATTCTGCAATATCGGTAAGCCAAACAAGTATATTGTCTATTCCGCACCCTTCAAGCTCCTCTAAGACATCCTCTACTATTACATCTCTTACAATTTCCTCTTTCATTTTATCTCCTTAATGTTAATTACCTTCTATTTATTTAATCAGCTCGGCAAGAGCATCCCTAGCCCCAATAGCCATGAGGCAATTCGAATCTAATTTCTCCCTTATCTTCTGAATTCAGCTACTATCATGTAACTGTGATTTTTTCGAGCAGTCTTTTGGTAATCGTATCTTGCGGCAGGTATGGTATCTTGAATCAAAACAAAAATATCAAGACATTTAAAACCGAATAATTCGCATAATTGAAGGATTTCCATATGGCTAATTCTCTGCTTACCACTCTCGATCTCATCTTGGCACTTAATGAGGATTCTACCTTTCTTCTTTAAAACTCTAGAAGCTTCTAGTATTCCACCACCATAAAGTCGTATAACGCTCTCATGGCTAGTATTCTGATTCTTATAACAGTCATTAATACTTTTCTTAACGGTCGCCCCACCATGCATATATGGAGGATCTAGCACTAGAATGTCAACAGAATCGTTGTCATAAGGCAGGTTTTTAAAGTCTATACCATCTTGCAAGTCAGTACCTTTAAAATCATATTTAGTTAAATCAACATTCTTCCAAAACACACCCTTACCGAAAGTTACATCTTTTACTACATCTCCTTCGTTAGCATACATTTCCATTACATCTGGCAATAAATCTTTATTCGTCCCTGTTCTTCCTGTTAAGATCATCCGTACTTCTCCTTTAATCTCTTATATTCAGCCAAGTCTTTATCCTCAGCTACTTCTTCTTCAGTCTTTTCAAGTTGAGCCATAGGCACTACGTAAGGAAGGATACCTTTCTCATGCCCCCATTGTTCAATAAGCATTTCTAATGTATTTAATCTCACCACTTATCCCCTTCTGTTTTTTCCATCAAGTCAATCATCTTGTTCAAGTACCACCGAGCTTTCTTAGCGTCTTGAAGCGGCTTGCCTTTAGTCCATAATCTAGTGCTTAGATACTTGAGTATGTTTCCGTGACAGTAATGTATGCTGTCCCATTCACCTAGAACGTCCACAATGTAGTCAATAGTTTCAATCTCACCTTCATTGTAGTGAGCGGGGTTATCTACCTCGTCTTCACCGCCAAAGATTGGTCTTTCATTTTCATCTAACTTCCACTTGTAATCTTCAGTTAGGTCAGCAGCATCTCGCAATGCAACAGCAACTATTTTGTCCCACTCCTCTGGAGTTATCTCGTCTATAGCGGACATGTTAATCCTCCACCATTATCACGCATTCATCCCGGAGCTGAGCATTCACTTCATTACATATATAGTACGTGTGAACAAAACTAGCAATACATAGGAACGTATGAACAAGGCTTGAGACAATAATTATATTCTCGTTACCAGACATCGCGCCCATAAAAAAAACTATTCCACTACCTAGCATGGCAAATCCAAACTCTTTCCTCCCTAAATAGAAGTAGTGAGCGCCAATTCCACCAAGAAACGCGCCTATTAAGTACGCCGCCAACATGCTTTTCTTTTTAGAGTTATACAATACTTCAATTTTCACTTCGTTATTAATCATAGTTATTCCCCGTTAATGATATATTTTAGGTCTGCTGGCGTATCCAGCCTTAACCCGTACTCATGCAGCATGAACCTATCTATAGTGTCTAGAAATTCACTAAACGTTTTCACATTCATCTTCTCGGTCTGAGCTATCAACTCCCAGAACTGAGTTTGATAATCTTGCAATACAGCAGGATGGTCTTTAATCAATACACAATGGTCGTCGTGATCTTCAAAGAAAATGGCGAAGTCCTCATCCTGAGCAATCAATAATGGCTTCATGAATCTATGCTTCCAGTACAAATTCCATTGCTCTTTATCTCTACCCTTTCCTACGCCAGCCAAATCCTTTGCCGCCTGTCCAGCCCATAACCATCTCAACCTAGACTGTGCCGCGCTTCTGGCTTCCTTCTGATCCATAATAGTAACAACCCTTCTGCCTTCAGTATCTAAACTCTCTATGTCTGATATACAATTACGCCTAGCCTCATCAGTTGAGATTACATACCGAGACTTCATTGAGCCTTACCAAAAAAGAAATTGTGCAACGCTTCCACATGGACGTACTGAACCCTATTATCTCCACCCTCTATCTTTATAAGCGAATGAATAGGAACACCAGTAGCCTCGTTTAATGCCTTCTTACTGGTCACTTCAACCAGCTTCTTTACCGTGTCAAACATATATTACCCTCTATTTGTAGTCTACACATCGACATCTTAATGTTTTGCCGATGAAGGTCATCATAAAACAGGTGAATATCAAAGTCAACAATGTATTTCAAAGTAAAAAAAATATATTCTGACAGGCTAAATGTATATAGGGAGTAATAGTTAATATCCCACTGAACGTCCTCTAATAGCCTTTTAAGCCATCTTCTCCTGTTAAAGGTAGTAAGGTTAGGTTATTGGGAATTTTGTGCGTCAAAGGGAGTATGAGTGTATGCAAGCGCGACTCCGAAGGCCACCCCTCGCCTGCACATAAATAAAAGGAATAAAATCTCTCCTGAAAAACAGCTTTAAACCATTGGCA